>Ga0070731_10001440_pt1 | contig 24572 bp, 19 predicted proteins | sample Coa_R1_2_FD_66448 | JGI IMG/M metagenome (GOLD analysis project Ga0070731, IMG submission 66448) | Surface soil microbial communities from Centralia Pennsylvania, which are recovering from an underground coalmine fire - Coalmine... | ecosystem: Environmental > Terrestrial > Soil > Unclassified ... | reverse complement strand
GCTTGACGCAGGACCACACGCTGCAAGTCGCCGTGAATGGACAGCCCATCGGGCAGGCGCAGTGGAGCGGTGTGGGCCAAATGATTCAACTCACGTTCCAAATTCCATCCGGCGTATTGAACGCAGGCGCGAACCAAATCGAGTTGATCACGCCGGCGGTGAACGGCGACGCGGGACAGATTGCGTTCCTGCATTCGATGACGCTGTCCTACACGCAGACGCTCGATGGTTCGCAGCCGCTCACGATCAACAATTTGAGCGGCCAATCTGCGCTGTACGAAGTTGGCAACGTGCAGAGCGCAAACGCGTGGGTTGTGGACACGCGCTTCTCTGATCGTGCGGCGCTCGTTCCATACGAAGCAGAAGCTCAAGCCGACGGTACGTTCAGGATTCGGTTCATTGGCAGCGCCGGAAGAACAGGCCGGTTTCTGGTCGTCCCGGCGGGTCAGGAGCATCTGCCTGATTCCGTGACGAAGAGCGCGGTCAAGCCGCTAAGGGCTGCGCCTTATCTTGCGGTCGGGCCGAGTCAGTTCAGTTCCGCCGTGGAACCCTTGCTGATGCAGCGCTCGAAAGAGGGCTTGCGTTCCGCGTTCGTCGATCAAGAGCAGATTTTCGATTACTACAACTACGGCCGCTACGGCCCGATCGGCATTCAAAACGCCGTGCGCTCGACGCGCCCGCAGTACCTGCTGCTGCTGGGCCGGACGACTTACGATTATCGCAACTACTCGGGCGCGAACGTCGATCCGCTCTGTCCGACGTTCTTGGTGCCGACATCGTTCTGGGCGCAGGCCACGTCGGATTCGCTCTTCGGCGATTTGGGACGAGGGTATCCCGAAGTCGCCGTCGGACGATTGCCGGTCAACGACGCGAGCGAATTGAGCAGCGCGCTGCGGCACGTTTTGTCCAACAATGGCGCGCCGATGTCGGGCGTGCGCGTTCATGCAGCGACGGATCGAGCGGACCCGGCCGTTGCCGATTTTCCCGCTCAGGCGGCGGCGCTGGCGCAAACGATCCCCGACATGGCTTGGCAGGCCAATTACCTCGGCGTGACGTATCAGACGGATGTCGAAGTCACCGCGGCGATGACGAGCGCCGCCAACGAACTCGCCGACTGGATCGTGTACATCGGCCACGGCAACGCGCTGCATTTGGGCAGCGCGAACAACGTTATTTTGGACACCGGCTCGGTCCAGAACTGGACCGGCCACGCCGTTTTCCTGCAATGCACTTGCGCCGGAAATTGGATGGCGAAAGACGAGCAGAATTACCATAGCCTGGCGATCCAAGCGCTGACGCAACCGCAAGGCGGAATCTCCGCCTCGATCGGCACATCCACGTACATGAATTCGGATTGCGCCGTCGAATTTGCGTCCCAGTTGCTGAAGAACGCCAACACCAGCAGCATGCGCTGGGGCACGGCGCTGATGAGGACGCAACAGTGGGCTTTCACGAAGGGCTCCTCGTACTACAGTGATTTGAACAAGACCGAGCAGATCTTCGGCGACCCGGCGATGCCGGTGCTGATGAGAGCGCCAGCGGAAGCATCGAAAGCGCCGGTGACGGGGCAGTTCTGAGTTATTTTTGCTGAAATGGGACGATTGACTTTAATCCATGCGTCTGACTTCTGCGTATGCCTTCGTCTTTGCCCGCTTGCCCATGACCCCCTCCACGATCCCCATCACCGCCCGCGGCAAATCCCCCACCGACTCCAGCACGTCGGCGTTTTTGTAAAAATGCCGCACCCGCTTTTCGCCGATGTTGGGCCGTCCCGGCTCGTAGGACGCCCGGTGGGCCTTGAAGACGATGCCTTCCCGTCCCTCGGTCTTGAGTTGCTGAAACATGGCGGCCTTCTTCGTCGCCTTCCAGCGTGTGTGGCCGAAGATGATGACGCCGTCCCGACCGACGACGATGGGCTGGCGCCTCGATAACGGCCAGGGACATCTGTTCCAGCGTCGCCATTGGGATTCGGGGCTTGGAAAGGTTGACGACCAGCGACCGCATGTCGGCTTAAGGAGAATGGGGTAGTCAACGACGGGGACGGCTCCGGAATCGTCATAAGCCGGACGCATCGCAAAATATGTTACAAAAAATGTTACAAAGGCGATGTTACAAAAGACGACTCTGGAGCCTTCCCAAGGCCATTTTCATAGGTGAAATAAAATACCGGCGACTGGATTTGAACCAGTGACACATGGATTATGATTCCATTGCTCTACCAACTGAGCTACGCCGGCGGAAAGTGGAAACCGGAAGCAAGAGGCGGGCGAAATACGTCTATAAAGGTGGCGCGGCAAACCGCGCTTAGCACCAAACTTTAGCGAGGCCATGCGTGAAATCAAGTCGCTTTCCATTGTGGTGCAGGCTTCCAGCCTGCTTCGTTGGCGACGCGATTGCGCAAAGATTCACAGGCCGCATGATCGATGGGAGAACCAGATGAGATTCTTATTGGCGCTTTGTTGTGCGGCGATGCTGCCTGCGTTTTGCGGACAGGAAAAGACGGCGGAGAGCGGGGCGGGGTTTTATCAGTTTGTCAACAACACCGGCGGAAAGTTCAGCGACGCGCAAATCAGTTGGACGCTGGACGGCGGGAAGACATTCAAGACGCTGGCCGATGCGAAGGAGGCGCCGGCGAAAATGGGCGGGGGCGGGCGGCTGTACATCAAGCTGGAGGCCAACGGCGAGACGTACAAGGATTTCATTGAATTCACACACGGCGGCGCGGGCTGGTTCGGGAATACGACGCTGGTCGATGAATTTGTGATTCCGCTGACAATCGAGCTTTTCAACGCAGACGGTAAATCGCGAAAAGTGGGGATCGTGGAGCCGCGCTCGGCGCTTTTTGCGGCGTTCAAAAAGGAAGCCCCCGCGGAATTTCAGGATTGTGTGAAAGGCACGCAGCGGATTGTGTCGCCGTGCCGCGCGACGTTCGACAAAGGCAAGACGAACGGAAAGTATTTCGACAAGTACATTGACGAAGTGTGGGATAAATTCGCGACGGAGGCGAAGACGCCGGGCGGCTGGACGGGGAAGGTCGTGAATGGCGCGCTGATCTTTACCGATCCATCGGGGAAAACGTCGAAGGGAACCACCTGCTCGCGCAAGCCCACGACGCAGGAGGCGTTTTTGGGTAGCGGCGTGCTGGGTGGGCTGCCGCAGATTTGCGCGGCGATCAACCGGCATGTGCTGGCGGAGCCGGAGAATTGGAACAATCCCGCGAAATTTTATCCGGAAGCGCCGGCGAATTTTTACGCCAAATTTTGGCACGCGCACAGCATCGACTCGAAAGCGTACGGGTTCTGCTACGACGACGTGGCGCAGCAGGACACGCTGGTGCATTTCCCGAAGCCGATCAAGTTGGTGATTACGATTGGTTGGGATGGGGCAACCGGTGCCAAATAAGAAGCAATAGCTAGACTTGCTTCTCCACCGCCTGCGCCAGCCAGTTCGACGTCACCGACTTTGGGCGGACCAGCGGCATGCCCAGCGCGCGCGACCAGATCGACTGTGCGCTGACGCCCAGCGAGCGCGAGACGCCGAAGAGCACCGTGTAATAAATGGCCTCGGTCAAGCCGTAGTGGTACAGCAGCGAACCGGAGACGGCGTCCACGTTTGGCCACGGATTTTTGATCTTGTGGATTTGCTTGAGCACGTCTGGCACGGTTTCGAAAACGGTTGCCACAGTTTTGAAGACGGCCTCGTTGGGACAATATTTCTCGCCGAATTTATAGAAGCATTCAAAGCGCGGATCGGTCACGCGCAACACGCCGTGGCCATAGCCCGGAATGACTTTGCCGGCTTGCAGCGTTTCGGCCGCGTGCGCTTTCATCTGCTCGTGCGTCGGCGCGCCGCCGAATTTCTTCATTGCTTCGAGGATCCAGTTCAAGCCCTCTTGATTCGCCAGCCCGTGCAGCGGCCCAGCCAGCCCGTTCATGCCTGCGGAATATGCGTAGTACATGTCCGAGAGCGCGGAATTGACGGTGTGCGTGGTCATCGCGCTCACGTTTCCGTTTTCGTGGTCGCAATGCAGGACCATGTAGAGGCGCATCAATTTCGTGAATTCGCCATTGGGGTCGGGAATGCCGAGCAGGTGCACGAAATTCGCCGCCCAATCGAGGCCGCTGACTTCCTTGACGCGCGGGCCTTTGTTGAAACGCTTGCGGTAAATACCGGCGGCGACGACCGGCGCGCGCGCGATGATCGTCAAACAATCCTCGTACGTCGCGTCCCAGAAATCGTCCTTGCGCAGTCCCTGATCGTAGCGCTTGTGGAAAACCGAATCGCCTTCCATGCACAGCATGGCCGTGTTGAACATCAGCATCGGGTGCGCGTCGGATGGAATCGCGTCGAGCACTTTCCACACGTAATCGGGCACTTCGGAGCGCTTCACCAATTCCTTCTGCAGATCGGCGACGGCGGCTTTGTCGGGCAACTCGCCGGTCAGCAGCAGGCCGAAGATTTCTTCTGGAAGCAAGTTCGCGACTTCGGCAACCGGCTTGCCGCGAATGATCAGCCCTTTTTCAGCGGGAACGCTGGAGGTGTCGCAGAGCAGGCAACTGATGCCGCGCATGCCGCCGTAAATTTGATCGACGGTGACGTGATCGACGACGTTCGTGCCATGTTGTTTGATGAATTCTTTGGCGCGCTGCCGCTCGCCGGGAATTTTTGCAGCCAGCGCTTCTTTTAAAGTTGCCACTCCACATTCTCCTTCACGAGTCGGGCCCGCACCGATCCTCTTATGATATACACACGAGTCTAGCCAAAGCGGCGGCACTGTTCCACTTCATTTTCCAGCATGAAATTAGAACGCCGTCTTTCTCACGCTGAGGCGCGAAGGCGCAAAGGACGAACCGGGCAGGAGCGCGATAATCAGCTAAGGAACTGTTTCGAAAACCTAATCGCAAGCCGCGGCCACCCTTCACCCCGGCCCCTTTCCCCCAAGGGGAGAGGGGAGAACGGCGGCGCGTCGCCGCGCGAAAGATTGAAACAATTTCTAAAATAGCGCATAGCGCTGGGCCAGCGGCAATGATTCGGACGGCTCGCAGGTCAGCACTACGCCGTCTGCCGTGACGGTGTTTTTCTTCAGATCGATCGTGATCTTGGGGCAGGCGTCGTTGAGGCGCATCTCTTTTTTGGTCAGCGAGCGCCAGCCGCGCACGGGCGCGATTTTTTTGCGCAGATGGTAATCGACCAGCGCGGTCTGCCGCAGTGAATGCTTGGAGACGAACACGAGGCTCGTGTCCGCGGCGGCCGTGCCTTCGGCGAAAATGGAACGGCGCGACGCGACTGGCTCGACCAAGGGCAGCGCCGCGTCGGGCGCGCCAATCTGACCCCACACCGCCACGCCGCCTTTGATGACGCACTCCGGTTTCACGCCGAAAAATGCCGGCTTCCAAAGAACCACGTCCGCGAGTTTCCCGCCTTCGAGCGAACCGACTTCGTGAGCGATGCCGCAGGCCAATGCGGGATTGATGGTGTACTTCGCGATGTAGCGCCGGATACGAATGTTATCGTTGGCTCCATGATCGCCGGAAAGACTCCCGCGCTGCTGGCTCATTTTGTGCGCCGTCTGCCACGTGCGAGCGATCAAATCCGCTGGTCGTCCCGCCGCCAGTCCTCCGCTGCAGACGACGGGAATCGCGCCCATGTCGTGGAGCATGTCTTCAGCGGCGATCGACCCGCCGTTGACGGCGGCTTCGACGAACGCGATGTCGTCGTTGGCGTTGCGGTCCAGGCGCCGGCGCGCGTAGAGGGCTTCGCGGTGCTCGTCCAAGAGATTGATCGCGCCGGGCCGCGCCGAACCGAGCGAGAATGGAATGACGCGTTCTTCGCCGCAGACGCGCAGCGCGTCGATCAAAGCGCCGCCGCCAACGCCGAGTCCAAGCTGGTGGCACACTGGGCGGTTTTTAAGCGCTTTCAAAATCGCGTCCAGCCCGCCGGATTCGTTGGTCACGTCGGGCCGCAGCACGAGCGGCACGTCGAATTGCACGGACGCGGCCAGCGCGCATTCCAGCGCCGCCGTTGCCGCGCCCCAGAATTCGTGCAGGCTCAACCCCGCTGCGCCGCCAAGAATTTGTTCGACCAGGCTTTCGGGGTTCGGCGTTCCGGCGCGCGCGTAAAAACCAAAATTGAGCGGCAAAGAATCCGTCGCGCGCATCAGCGCTTCGATGTGCTGCGCACCCGCGGCGCACGCTTCCGGTTCAAAATCCGAGGCGTGCCCCGAGCCGCCGCCAAGCAGCGTCGTGATTCCCGCGGCCAGCGCCGCTTCGGCTTGTCGCGCGCTCAACAGCGACACGTTCGCATCGACGGCACCGGCGGTCGCGATCAGGCCTTCGCCTGAAATCACGCGCGTCGACGCGCCGATGAGCAGGCCAGGCGTCACGCCGTCCATGATATCGGGATTGCCGGTCTTGCCGATGCCGGCGATGCGGCCATTTTTGATGCCGATGTCGGCTTTATAGATGCCCGTCCAATCCAGAACCACGACGTTGAGGATCGCACAATCCAGCGCGTCGGCGGCGCCGGCGGAAAGGCCCATCGTGTCGCGCAGCGAATGCGCGCCGGAATACACGTTTTCGTCGCCATGCACCGTGCAATCGCGTTCGACTTCAGCGAGCAATGCGGTGTCGCCGAGGCGGAGTTTGTCCCCGGCCGTCGGGCCGTAGAAGCCAATGTAATCGCCGCGCGTAATCCGATGACTCATTGAAATCCTTCGAAGACAGAACGGAGCGGAGCTCCGTTCTACTTCATTCTCACTCCTTCACCACGTTTCCAAATTTCAATCCGCCGAGCGCCGACAACGCCGATTGTTTGTGCGCGTCGTTCAGCGGGCCGGAGGCCAGCCCTGTTCCGCCGCGAATTAATTTGTTTCCGGAAATCTCGACCAGCCGCACGGATTTGGTTTCGCCGGCTTCGAAGCGCATCATCGTGCCCGCGGGAATGTCGAGGCGCATGCCGTAGGCTTTGCCGCGGTCGAAGGTCAGCACGCGGTTGGCTTCCATGAAATGAAAATGGCTGCTCACCTGCACCGCACGGTCGCTGCGGTTGCCGACGTTGAGTTCAATTGAATGGCGTCTCGCATTGAGTTCAATGTCGCCATGGCCATGCACGATTTCGCCGACGCCGCCTTCCAGCGCGCACGGCTGCACGCCGAATTCCGCGCCTTCGAAGGCTTCGCGCGCCGGCACCGGCAGGAAACTTCCGTACAGCGCCAGCATCAAATTTCCGTTTTCTTCGCGAATGGGATTGCGCAGCACGACCGTGCGCATGCCGTCGGGAAAAGTGCCTTCCACGCGCACTTCTTCGACCATCGCGGGCACGCCGTCCATCACGTCGTTGTAGCCCAGGAGTTGGCGGCCAATTTCCATCGTCTCCGCGACGCTGCGCCCGTCTCGGATGAATTCAAGAATCTGCACCGCGATCAACGCCACCGCTTCGGGATGGTTGAGCCGCAGCCCGCGCGCGAGGCGTTTCTGAGCCAGAAAGCCGGCGTTGTGCAGCATCAATTTGTCGATTTCTTCCGGGCTTAAATGCATCCGCGACCCCTTCAAACGCGCAGGGAAATACCCGCCAAGAAGACTAATTGAGTCCGTGGCGTCCTACGGAAACGATATATTTTCTTGATCGGGGGGCACTCGATGCGAATGCGCTGTTCCGCCTAAAGGCGGGACTACGAACGAAATTGAGCCGATCCTGCATTGAATTGTGGACGTAGAAACGATAACCTAATCAGAGAGGATTACTTGTATGGATGACCCAAACACACGGCATGCGGTTTCGGCCACCGACACTACCCTGGATGATTCCTTGATTGATTACGAGCGTTCGAAGGGACTGCCGGAAGGAGTGTTCATTGGGAAGGATGGGCACACGTACGGATTTGACGAAGAAAAAGCAACGCGCGAAAATGCTCGAATAGGAAAGAAAATCAACCGGCGAAAACTGCGCGCCGTGATTAAGAAACTAAAGCCTGCCCGCGCCGAATTGGAAAAAAATAATCCGGAATTCTAATGGTCATAGGCGATATATACTGGGCGGATGTGCCGTTTGAAAATCGCCCGGGCTCGAAAATCCGCCCGGTTATTGTCATTGATGCTGAACCGACGCCGACAGTCGCCGTACTCAAAGCGACGTCGCAATTCCAACCCAATCTCAAGCTGCTTTATTCAATCGATTTCGACGCGCCAAGATACTATCGTCTGCCGCTGCGTGGAAAATCTTATTTCTACAAGGAAAGCCTGATTGAACTTGAACTATCGAGATTTGTCCGCCGCATCGGGATGTTGCACCAGCAGGATTTGGCGGGGATCGTAAAGGCGGTGGAGGCGCTGTAATGAATTCGACTGAGTTGCCGGCGGTGATTTTTTCTCTTGCGCACGGTCTACTCCGATGCGGGCCGGCTGGAAGCCGGCGCTCCGATATGCCGGGCGCTCCGTTTTTTGTGCGCATTTTTGGGGTGTGGCGCCTATATATGGTAATCACATTTTGGAAAAGGGGCATGCGATGCTGAAATTGGTGCTGGTTCTTTCCGCGGTGTTCATGGCGTTGAATTTGGTTGGCGGCGAGACGGACGATCCGGCGAAGGTGAAGCGGATTCCGCCGGTGGGGGTGCCGTTGAAGGAGGCGGACCGGACGGAGTTGGAGAAGGGGATTGGGGAGTTGGGGAAGGAGATTGAGGGGCTAAAAACGGAGTTGAAGGAGAAGGCGGCGCTACTGGCGTTGCTGCCGGATGTGCAGATTTATTTTAACGCGGTGCGGTATGCGGTGGTTTACAACGAATTTTTTAACGACAAGGCGCCTCAGAAAGAGATCGATCAGGCGAAGAATTTGTTGAAAGTGGGGATGGAGCGCGCGAAGGCTTTGCACGCGGGAAGTGCGCCGTGGGATACGGCGACGGGGCCGGTGGCGCGCGGGTATGTGTCGGAGATCGATGGGTCGGTGCAGCCGTATGTGCTGGTGGTGCCGGGCCGGCTGGAAGCCGGCGGTACAACGCCGCGGCGCTTGGACATCTGGTATCACGGGCGCGGGGAGACGTTGAGTGAGTTGAATTTTTTACAGACGACGAGGGGCGAGTTCGCGCCGAAGGATGCGTTCGTGCTGCTGCCGTATGGGCGGTATTGCAACGCGAATAAATTCGCGGGGGAAGTGGACACGTTCGAAGCGCTCGACAACATCAGGAAGCATTTCAAAATCGACGAGAACCGCATCAGCGTGCGCGGGTTTTCGATGGGCGGAGCTTCGACATGGCAGTTTGCGACGCACTTTCCAGGGCTGTGGGCGGCGGCGAATCCGGGCGCGGGATTTTCAGAGACGCCGGAGTTCACGCATGTCTTCGACCCGAAAAACACAGGGCCGAAGCCCACGGATTACGAGCAGAAATTGTGGCATCTCTACGATTCAAGCCACTTTTGCGAAAACCTTTTCAACCTGCCCACGGTTGCCTACAGCGGCGAACTCGACGGCCAGAAACAAGCGGCCGACGTGATGGCGCGCGAGATGAAAAAAGTGGGCCTCGAATTGACGCACATCATCGGGCCGGGCGCGCATCACAATTACGAAGCGAAGGCGAAAGAAGAGGTTGCGAAGCGGATCGATGAGATTGTGGCGAAGGGGCGCAATCCAGTGCCGAAGCAGATTAAGTTTGTGACGTATACGCTGCGGTACAATCAAGCGTTTTGGGTGACGATCCAGGGATTGGGCGAGCATTGGAAGAAATCGCGCGTAGAGGCCACAATTGAGGGGAATAAAATTGAGGCGGCGACGGAGAATGTGACAATATTACAATTTGATCTGGAGCAAATTCCGAATATTTCAACAATAAAAATCAACGGCAAGACGGTTTTGGCTCAAAACAACCCTGGCGCGCAAGGTTTCGGGCATTCTGCAATAATTGCGATAAACGATAAGGACGCGGCCCTGATTTTACGGTTACCCGGAGAGTCGCCCGTCAAGCGGCACGGTTTGCAGGGTCCCATTGACGATGCGTTCATGGACAGTTTCATCATGGTCACGCCGAGCAGTAAGCCGTTGAACGACAAAGTCGGCGAGTGGACCAAAAACGAGATGGCGCACGCGATCGAGCATTGGCGGCGGACGTTTCGCGGCGAGGCACGCGTGGTGAAAGACACGGACGTGACGGACGCGCAGATTAAGGAGAGCAATCTGGTGTTGTGGGGCGATCCGTCGAGCAATGCGATTCTGGCGAAGATTGCGGATAAATTGCCGTTGAAGTGGAACGAAAAAGAAGTGGCGATTGGCGCCGCGAGTTATCCCGCGGCCAATCACGTCGCGCTGATGATTTATCCGAACCCGCTGAACCCGCAGAAATATCTGGTGCTCAACAGCGGCTTCACTTTCCGCGAGAATGAGTATTTAAACAACGCGAAACAGAACGCGAAGCTGCCAGATTGGGCGATCATCGACGTGACGGACCCGCCGACGTCGAAGTGGCCGGGGAAGGTGGAGAAGGCGGAGTTTTTTGATGAGGGGTGGGGGGTGAAGAAGTAGGGAGTGGGGAGTAGGGAGGAGCGGGGGAGTGGGGAATTTTTTATAGTTCCACCGCTTCGCGGAGCACACGACTTTTGATTTTTGGGCGCAAGCTCGTCTCCGAAGCGACATCGACTTTGCGGCTAAGAAATTGTTCCAGATCGACCAATAACGCCGCGTGGTCCATCAAACTGCGATTTTTGTCGAACGACACTAGAAAATCGACGTCGCTTGATTCGTCATCGTCCCCCCGCGCGACAGAGCCAAAGACGCGAACGTGATGAGCGCCGTGGCGCTTGGCGATCTGTAGAATCTCGTTTCGCCGGCCAATTAGATAGCTTTTGATACTCACCGTTACGCTCCTTTGACAGCATCATTTTATCGTCATCAGCGTCATTTCGCCAGAGGCGGCCGGCCATTTTGCGAATTGTCGATTGATTAGAATAGCGCTAAACTGCGCGGCATGTCCAACGCTTGGTACAGCATCGAAAACGCCGCGGAGATCGATACTCCGGCGCTGCTGTTTTATGTCGAGCGCATTGAGGAGAATTTACGGCGGACTGTGCAGATCGCGGGCGGGACGGCGCGGTTGCGGCCGCATATCAAGACGCACAAGTGCGCGGAAGTTTTGCGCATGCAGATGAACGCGGGGATTGAGAAGTTCAAATGTGCGACGATTGCGGAAGCGGAATTGGCGGGCCAGTGCGGCGTGGCGGATATAATGATGGCGTATCAGCCGACGGGGCCGAAGGTCGAGCGGTTCGCGAAGCTGGTTGAAAGATATGGGTTGACGACGCGCTTTTCATGTATCGTCGATGATGAGTCGGCGATTCGGGCGCTGGACGCTGAGGCGCGGAAGCTGCTGAAGTTGATTGGGCCGTTCGATGTGTTTTTGGATGTCGATACGGGGCAGGGGCGGACGGGGGTTGTGCCGGGGACTCGGGCGGTTGAGTTGTATCGGTTGATGGCGTCGCTGCCGGGGTTGAAGGTGCGCGGGTTGCATTCGTATGATGGGCATGTGAAGGATACTGATTTTTCGGCGCGGAAGATTTCGTGCGACGCGGCGTTTGCTCGGATTGACGGGTTGCGGCGCGATCTGATCGATGCGGGGTTGAGCGTGCCGACGATTGTGATGGGCGGGTCGCCGACGTTTCCGTTTCATGCGGCGCGCGAGAATGTCGAGTGCAGCCCGGGGACGACGGTGTTCTGGGACGCGGGGATGGTGAAGAATTTCCCGGACCTCGATTTTTTGCCGGCGGCATTGGTGATGACGCGTGTGGTGAGCAAGCCAGGTGGGAATCGGTTGTGTTTGGATTTGGGGCACAAGGCTGTGGCGGCGGAGATGCCGCAGCCGCGGGTGATTTTTCCGGAGCTGACTCAGTGCAATTGCGTGATGCAGAATGAAGAGCATTTGGTGATTGAAGTGGAGAACGCGGACGGGTTTGCGGTCGGCGATGTGTTGTATGGGATTCCGTGGCATGTGTGTCCGACGGTGAATTTGTATGGGGAGGCTCGGGTGGTTAGGGAGGGGCGGGCTGGGGAGGCGTGGGAGATTGCGGGACGGGTGAGGCGGATTGAGATTTGAAACGGGTGCGAGAAGCAGGATTCATCGCAGATGGACGCGGATTAACGCGGATGGACGCAGATGAAGGGGGAGGGTTTGGGTGAGGTAACGTTTTCGCGTTATGCGGACGTTTTTTCCCTCACCCCGCGGGCGCAAACGGCCGCGCCCGTCGGCCCTCTCCCGGGGGGAGAGGGGAATGGAAGCGCGAGGGCGGTTTGAAGTTTTAGACGGCGGTTTGAATGCGGCACTGGCAGGGCCAGTGGCACGCGAACGGCGAATAAACTGACGGCGGGAGCGTGTTGTGGCTTGAACGTTCTCGACCGCAGCGGGTATTTTTTGAATGTTTGCTAACGGTTCGAATTGAAGAAGAATCATGTCCACAAAAATCAAACTCAAACAGCTTCACCCGAACCCGTTTCGCGACATGACGCATTATCCGATTCATCGTGAGAAATTGGAGATGCTCAAGGCCAGCATCCGCACAACCGGTTTTTGGGATAATCTGCTGGTGCGCAAGGCGGGGGCGAGTTTTGAAGTCGCGTATGGGCATCACCGGCTGGAGGCGTTGAAGGAACTGGTCGGCGAATCGGTGATCGATGAGGAGTATGAGTTGGAGTTGCCGGTGCGGAATCTCGATGACGCGGCGATGATTCGGATCATGGCCAGCGAGAACATCGAGGAGTATCGGGTCACGTCGGACATTATCGACGAGACGGTGCGGGTGACGCGGGAGTTTATTTCGCACGAGACGAAGACGCCGGCGAGCGAATTGTCGGCGGCGGATATCAGCCAGTTTCTCGGCGGCGGGTGGAACGAGGATAAGATTTCGGCGTCGTTGCAGCGGCTGGGATTGTTCGACCGCGGGACGCTCAAGCGCGAGCAGTTGAAGGGATTGTCGCTGACGGCGGCGAAGGGGATTCAGCGCGAAGTGGCGAAGGTCGAGAAGGCAGTGACTCGCGCGGCGCTGGAGGAATTCGAGGACGACGACGAGATCACGGAAGAGGAGCGCAAGCGCGCTCGGCATCAGGCTCAGCGCGTGGCCAAGCATGTGGCGGAGGCGCTTTCGGAGCATGTGAAGAATGGAGGCAGCGCGGGGAAATTGACGGAGCGCTCGTTCGACGCTCAGGTGGAAACGATACCGGAAGATGCGGCGGAGGACGAGAAGCGGTTGAGCACGATCGACGCGGCGGCCAAGGCGGTGAACGCGCGGGATTTTCAACGGAAGATTGAGATGCTGATGCGGTACAGAGAATATATGTCCGACGATGCGAAGCACGAGTTGGTGGGGACGCTGCGGGAGGTCATGGGGTGGTGTAAGCAGATGGTGGAGGAGTTGAGTTCGTAATCCGGCCTTTAGGCGGAATGCCGTGCTCAGTGCGGGCGGCTGTTCCGCCTAAAGGCGGGACTACGAACGTTGTGCAACTTTTGCACGCTTTTCGAGAACCGGGCCGGCTGGAAGCCGGCGCTCCGTTACTTTGGCGCACATGTGCAACTTTTGCAACGCGGTTTTTCGCAGGGCGAAAGGCGAGTATTCTCGCAGATTCTTCGGATTATCGCAGTAATCCCAAGCCCAGTCCGTCAGAAACACAGATTCGGGACACTCACCCAGTCGGAAGAGGGATCAAAACAATGTGCAACAAATTCACGTCGCGAATGGCTTGGGCCGGTGTCGCACTCAGTTTGATGCTGGGCACGGTCGCGTTTTCGACGCGGGCGGCTCAAGGATCGGACGCGCCGGCGGCGAAGGCCGCTGAGGGCACCATCGACATCGTGATCAAGGGGCAGGTCTATAAAGGGGAGATCGTCCTGCCGTGCACGGAAACCGAATTCAAATTCAAGATCGCCGGATTGGAACCGGTTGCGTTTCGTTGGGCGGATATGGATGAGTACGAAACCAAACGCGTGCAGAAGCTTTATGGCATGGAGGTGAAGGACGACCGGCTGGTCTTCGGCGAGAAGGCGGAAGGCGTGCGCTGGAAATTGAAGTCGGACAAATTCATCGAGGGCCTGCGCATTCCGGATCGCGACCGGCTGGGAATGAAGGCGCTGCGCACGGCGTCGATGCCGCTGCTGCTGATTCCGGAATCGGAGATTGTCAGCGAAGATACGATTGAATGCTATGAGAGCGATTTTTACAGCCCGATGGAAGTGTATCAGCGCAAGATGCTGGAGCAGCCGCCGGGGTCGGACGACGCCGCGGCGAACCTGGCGATGGCGAAATGGTGCGCCAACATCGGCTTATACGCTGTGGCGATCGATCATTTGGAAAAGGCGAAGATTATCGACCCGCGCACGGAAGAGCGAAACTCGGATTTCCGCTCGGAATTGGTCAAGCTTGCTGCCAATAAAGGAGGCAGCGATCTTTATCAAATGATGGTGCGCGAAGTCAATGGCCAGGATTTTCTTTCGGCGTACGATAGCTTGCAGAAGTTTGACCGGCAATTCACCAACACGGACATCAAAAGTCGCGTGGATAATTTGCGCGCGACCATCATGGATGGATTCCAAAAGGGCGTCAACAAGCAGATCGTGACGATGTCCTATCGCGTCGCGATGGATCTGGTGCAAACGAAACTGCTCACCAAATTGCGCATCGATGAAAAAGGCAACATCGTACCGTCGATTCCAGGCAAGCAAGTGACGACCAAGCAGGGGCATTATTTCAGAGGCATTTTGGTTTCAGAAGGTGGCGTTGCTGTCGCACAGACTGACGATCCGTACGAAAAGGCCGACCCGAGCGCAAAGGCACCCGGAACCTCAACTCCGGCCGCTACGGCCAAAGCGCCCGGTTCAACGCAAGGCGATGTGTCGCTGAAATCGGGCGACACAACGATCAACATCCCGGGCAAGGATATTCTCTCGATCGTGGATTGTGATTTGAGCGAATCGAAGGGAACGGCGGAGGCTTCGTTCGACGAATTGAAAGCGTATGTTACCGAGGCGGATGGGTTGAAGAAGGAGATGATCCAGAAGATTTCGAAGCTGGTGAAAATGTCCGCCGCTGACGTGCAGAAGATTTTTGACGGGCGTCTCGCGAAGACGATCGATTACAACGGCGGCGACGCGAGGATAAACAACAACTACGCCAACTTCCACGACGCCGATTACGGCATTGGAAGTTGGCTGCGACCGGGCGCGCCGAAGCCGATGAAGTACATCAAGAAGGAGAAGAACCAGCCCAGCGCTCAGCGCTACGGTGGCGGGCAGTTCGGAAACCAGCGCAATCAGCAGCAGCAACAGCAGCAGCAACAGGAAGAGGAGACGGCGGAATCCACGGACGATCCGGCGATCTGGTGGAAGTTCCAAACGACGGCGACGAAGCTGAAGGTGCTGCAAGCGTGGGCCGCGGAGAAAGTGTTCAAGACGACGTACGTCTCGACGGTCGGCTGCCAAACCTGCGGCAACAAGGGCATGTTGGGGATCAACCAGCCCGGCGGGAACGACATGATGCAGCGCTGCCCAACCTGCCGCGGGAGTGGATTGTTGTACAAGATACAGTATCATTAAAGAATATTGTGGTGCAGGCTTCCAGCCTGCCAAACAGTTTGCAGGCTGGAAGCCTGCACCACAAAAATGCGGCGCGCGTGGCGCGCCGCGCTCTTGTTGGAAGAATGGACTTCAAGCTGCTCTGAATTGAAGGGAAAAGGATCGAAGGCAATGACGAATGCGGGACGTGCGATTCTGTGCTTGACGGGAATTGTGTTGGCGCTCGAACTGACCGGGTGCGGAAGCCCGCCGCCCCCGCCGCGCAGCGCGAAGGCTGAGATCAGCGACGCTGAAAACGCCGTGGCGGTTGCGGACGCACTGTGCCAGCGCGGGGCTTACGATCAGGCGAAGACTCAGTACGAAACAGCGATGAGCGCGATTTCGAAGGGGCAGACGTTTGCGGCGGGTTCGGAAAAGGATCGTTTGGAATCGCTGCGAACGGATGTTCACAAGAAGAAACTGGAATGCGAAGACTTGGCGCGCCGAGCGGAAGTGGCCGCGGCAAACAAACCCAAGACGGCGGCCGTGCCCACCGCGAAAAGCGTGGGCGTCGATCCGGAAGTCGAAAAACGCAACGCCGAAATAGCGAAGGCAGTGGCCGACGCGAAGCGCAAGAAGGAGATCGAAGCGGACATCAGCGCGGCCGCTCCAAAAAAGAAAGCCGATGAGCCGGAGGACGCCGGCGAAGTGGCGGCGAATCGAAAAGATAAAGCGAAACCCAAAGCCGGCGACGCCGCCAGCGACGACGCGGCCAAAGCGCCGACGAAAGACAAGAACGGGATCTTCCCGGATGTCACCGACGCCAGCCCGGAATTGCAGGTAGTGAAGCTGCAGCACATCGGGAAATTCGTCGTGGCGTACGTGCAGCTCTTCAACAAAGCCACCGACGGGCGGCGATTTTCGGTGGGCAATTTTTTCAAATCGAGCGACAACCAAAACCTGCTCGACGCGCGCCAGGCGTATTCGTTTCCATACGACCGCTTCAGTTTGAAAGCGAAGGATTTGCTGGGCGATCAGCCGGTGAATCCGTACACGGCCGATTCAGCGGGGGTGGACGGGCAGGGAGTGGCGCAGTTTGTTTCCGTCGGCGAATTTCCCACGGAAGAAGCGGCAGCGCGCGTGACCAAACTGTACGTGCTGGTGCGCTACGGCGACGGAAAAACTGTCGAGGCCACGGGTCCCGAAGGCGTCGCCGCGGCAATCGACAAGGCGCTGCCGAAATTATTGAAGTAACCTTCCCAAAGTGGCGCGGACAATCCTGTCTGCCAAAGACGGAACTGTACCTGGCAGACAAGAGTGTCTGCCCCGCCGAGCAATTTGAACCTTCTCGCAAAACCGCGATAAGCGCCTCCGTGCAATCTTGATTTCAGCGCGCTTGCGGTTACGCTTTTGTCTCCAATTTTTTTTAAAATCATCGGACAAGGAGTGAGAATTCGTGAACGCAGTCAAGGCAAGAATATTGATCGCCGACCCGCTCAACGACAAGGGCGCGGGCATTCTCAAAGACGGCGGGTTGCAGACCGACACGCGGCCCGGTTTGAGCGAAGCGCAGATTTGCGAGATCATCGGGCAATACGACGGATTGATCGTGCGCTCGGCGACGAAAGTGACGCCGAAAATTATCGAAGCGGGGCGCAAATTGAAGGTGATCGGCCGCGCGGGCGTGGGCGTGGACAACATCGACTTGAAAGCCGCGACAAAGGCTGGCGTGATCGTCGAAAACACGCCGCTGGGCAACATCACCTCGGCGGCGGAGCACGCGCTGGCGCTGCTGTTTTCGTCGGTGCGCAACATTCCACGCGCGGACCGCGAGATGCGCGCGGGCAATTGGAATCGCAAGCTTACGGGCGTGGAACTCACCGAAAAAACCATCGGCATCGTCGGCATGGGGAAAGTCGGCGGGATCGTGGCGCGCGTGGCGCACGCGCTCGACATGACGATCCTCGTTTACGATCCGTACCTCACCGCGCGAAAAGCCGAGGAACTCAATGTCCGCAAATGCGAACTGGATGCGCTGCTTTCCGCCAGCGACTTTGTCAGCATTCACACACCGCTGACGCCTGAGACGAAGAACCTGATCAACAAAGACAAAATGAAGCTGATGAAAAAATCCGCGCGCATTATTAATGCCGCGCGCGGCGGAATTGTGAACGAAGCGGATTTGATCGAGGCGCTTAAGAGCGGTCAGATCGCCGGCGCTGCGCTGGACGTGTTCGAGAAAGAACCGCTGGCCGCGGACTCGGCGCTGAAAACGCTCGACAACGCGGTGCTGACGCCGCATCTTGGCGCGAGCACCGAAGAGGCGCAGGAGCGCGTGGCCGAGGACATCGCGAAGCAGTTCGTGGAATTTTTCCGCGACGGCGTGATTCGCAATGCGGTGAATCTCGGCGTGACGCTCAATCCGAAGCTCGCGAATTTCGCGAAGCTTGCCGAGCAGCTTGGCGCGATGGCGGGGCAGATGGCGAAGGAGCCGATTTCCAAACTGGAGGTCGGGACATACGGAAAACTGGCTTCGGAGGACACGCGCGAATTGGGATTGAGCGCGCTCAAGGGCCTGCTCACGCGCGGGAACGAAGTGCCGGTGACGCTGGTCAACGCGCCGTCGCTGGCGGAAGGCCGCGGCGTGGAACTCGTGCAGCAGAAAAGCGAGCAGACGCGCGATTATTCGAACTTGCTGACGGTCGCGGCGATCGGTTCGAAGACGCAGCACGCGCTGGCGGGCACGTGGTTCGAAGGCCAGGAAGGCGGCCGGATCGTGCGCATCGACGACTTCGACATCGACTTGAAACCCGCGCCGACGATGCTGCTGATGTTCTATCCCGACCGGCCGGGCATGGTCGGAAAAGTAGGGACGATCCTCGGTGAGGCGGACATCAACATCGCGAACATGGCGGTCGGCCGCCGCGAAAAGCGCGGACAGGCGGTGATCGCGCTGACGCTCGACGACGTGGTGCCGCAGAACGTGCTGGCGAAAATCAGCGCGGCGATCACGGTGGATGAGTTGTGTGCGATTGAGTTGCCGAACGAACGTTAACCGTTCCAGGTTAAATGTTACAAGTTATAAGGCGTGCGCGTGCTACCGGATGAACTTCAACACCGCGTTCGCCGTCAAATCGTTCGGATCGGTGATGTTCAGCATCTCCGAAATGTGGTTCTGTTCCGGCACGAACAGAAATTCGGCGTCCGTTCCAGCGGCTTTGATCGCCTTGTAAAAATCCTTCGCCTGCTGCGGCAGGCTCAAGTAATCGTGTTCGCAGCAGGTGATGAGCGTGCGCGGGCCGGGCGATTTGACGTAGAGGAGCGGCGAACCTTGCTTGCGGATTTCGTCGGTTGGAAAAGTTTTCGCATGGTTGTCGCCGATGGCGGCCAGATCGTACACGCCGCTGATGCAAATCAAGCCTTTGATTTTTTGTGCGGACAAATTTTGCGCGGCCAAAAACTGCGGCGCGTACGTGATCAGCGCGGCGATGTGCCCGCCCGCGGAATGGCCGCCGACGTAAACGCGCTCCGGATCGCCGCCGTATTCCGCGGCGTGATCGACGACCCACTTGAACGCGGCGGCGGCGTCTTCCGCTTGCGCGGGAAATTTCGCGGCGGGCACGAGGCGGTAGCTGGGAATGAAGGTGAGGATTCCTTTTTCGGCGAGCATGTTTCCGAGGTGCGGATACTGCGAACGGTCGCCGGTGCGCCACGAGCCGCCGTGGATGAACATCAGCACCGGCGCATTTTTCTTGTCCTTCGGCTGATAGATATCGAGCTCGTGTTTGGGTTCGTCCTCTTTTCTGCCGGCGACGTAGGTGACGTTATTTTTGACGACGACATTCGACCACTGCGGATTCATGGGCAACTTCAGCGCTTCGAGCGACGCGTATGAGCGCTCGAGCAGATACACGGGATTCGAATAAATCCACGGGCGCAATTCGCCGTCCACGCGCAGCCAGAGTTCCGTGCGGAACGCGCCGAATTCGCTCGTATCGTAGACCAATTGGTTGCCGTCGGCTTCCTTCACGACTTTTCCGCCGTGAATGATTTTGATGTGCGCGGGCACCGGCGAAAAAATCCCGAGCTTGGTCGTGCCGACATAATAAGGGAGGCTGTCGCCCATGAAAAAAGTGCCGAGCAGGTTCGCGGCGCCGAAATTGAATCCGGTGGGATCGGCGAGCCAATCGTGCGCCATGTAGGAGCGACCGTTCATCAGCGCGGCGCGCACTTCCTTTTCGTTGAATTCATGGACGAGGACGTGGGTCGAGACTTGGGTGAAGCTCAGCGCATAGCAATCTGCGATGGGCGCAGGACTCTGCGCCGGAAATACAGCAGCATTGTTCGCAACGCAGCAGCACGACCGCTGAGCGGCGGCTCGATCCCAAGCGGTGAGATCGGTGGGCGCGTCAGCGGCGCCGAGAAACTCGTCTGGATATTTGTTGAAAACGCCCACCAGGAACGCTTCGAGCATGAATTTGTTATCAAGCCCGCCGCATCCACATATTTGAAAGCCGCGGCAATCCGCCGCAATCGGCCGATCATTCAGCGGCTGAAAGCAAAGTTTGCGCGACAAAATTGCCGGACCGCTGGAGGCAATGTCGAGTTTTCCCGCGCCATCTTCGCTGCAACTCATAAACAGCGGATCGCCCGCGTCCGTTTTCGCAGGCGCCTTTCCATTGAACACAATCACGCTGACGTTCGCTTTTTTCGCCGCCTCGAGTACCTGCGGAAGCGTTGTGGCATCCGCGCGCACATTCAGCGCAACGCGGCGATCTTCAAAAATGCCGTCTTTCAAAATGTGGTCCGTCTTCCGTTCGCGAATGAAACGCTCTCGGTCTTCATGAACAGCACGGAGATGCTCTTCGCTCAAGCGCTTCTCCAGCGCCAGGGGTTGAGCAGGCTCTTCCGCAAAAATCGCGGCCCCGATCGTCATCGCAAAAATCAGTACAGCACGCATGGCATCGTCCTATCGTTTTCCAGCGGCAAGCCATTCGTCCAGCTTGCGGATTGTTTCAAGAATCAAGTTCGCGCTGCGCGGCAGGTCGGCCAGCCGCACGTATTCGCCGGCGACGTGCGCCTGCCCCGTGTAACCGGGGCCGATGTTGAGCACGTCCATGCCGGCTTGTTTGAAGAGCACGAGATCGGTGCGCGCGCGATTCCAACTGTAGCGCGCGCAGCCGAACAACTCGATGCTCGCCGCCGTCGCGCTGCGAAAAAGCGCGCCGTGCGGATCGACACAGCAGGCCGGCGCGTCGCAGCGCAGCGACGTCGTGGCAGTGACGCCATCGAGAGCCGCCGTGGCCTCCGCCAATTCGCGCTCGACATTGGCGATCGTATCGCCGGGCGCCAGCCGCCGCGATACCGTGAGTTCGCAATGCTCTGGAATAATGTTCCCCGCCGCGCCCCCTTTTATGAGCGTCACCGACGCCGATGCGCGCGCGCGAACGTCTCCGAGCACCGTCGCCGTTTTGTACGACGCGTTGAGCTTTTCGATGCGCGCGCAGATTTTCGCCGCTGCGTGAATCGCGTTGAGTCCGTTTTCCGGGCAGGCCGAATGCGCGGAGCGGCCCTGCAATTTGATTTTCGCCACTGCGTGGCCCTGACAGCCCAGCGCGATCGTCGGACAATTCTCGTCGCAACTGGCCTCTGTCGTCAGCGCCCAGCGGCCGGGTTGGAGTTTCAGAATGTCATTCACGCCGTTGCGCTTGCCTTTGGCCGGACCTTCTTCGCACACCGTAAACGACCCCGCGAGACGCAGGCGCGCAAGGCGATTTGTGTTTTCAGAAAAATGACGCGCGAGATGCAGCATCACGGCAAGGCCCGATTTCATGTCCGACGCGCCAAGGCCGATCAGACGCCGCTCGTCGCCGCTTCCGGTTTCAAGCGGCTTCCACGGATCGCTCGACCATCCTTCGACCGGCACGACTGTGTCGGTGTGTCCGCTGAGATGCAGCGTGTCGAGCGCGGGTCCAGGCTGCCGCGGTTCGATGATCGCGAGCAAATTGTCGTTCGCATCGCGCGCGCACGAGAGACCGAAGCCTTTGAGATGCGACTGAATGCAATCGGCCATCGGGGCTTCGTCGCCCGACAACGACTTAATCGCGACAAGTTCCGAGACGGTACGGCCGATATCGGAGGCGCTCTCCGGTCTAAATATCATGGGCACCAGAATGCAGGCAGCGCGCGAAATATGCAATGGCACATTGGCGCGCGCGTGTAAAAATTGGCATGGGCTCCCTGAATATGGCCGATGAATAGGGCTGACTTATGGAAAAGAAAATGAGCGATCGGTTTCCGCGTTTAAATAATTCAGACGGTTGGTGGAAGACCAGCTTCGAGTTCTTTCGCACGCTCGGAAATTCATTCACCTATTCGCCGCGCCGAAATTCCTACGTCATCTTCGGCTTTCTCTGGGGACTGCCCATACCCGTCTTTTTGCTGGCCGTGCACATCGGCGCGGCGGGCATGCCTGCAACGTTCGAATCCGTTAAGCTCATCGTCAAGACGCACCACATCTACGTTTTATTTTTGCTTCACCCGATATTGTTCGCGATCGTTTTTGGCGCGCTCGGAACCATGCACGCGTACCGCGACGCGCGCATTCAAGGGCTGATGAAGTCGCTCGAAAAGCAGAATGAAGAATTGAACGCGAGCAACGAACGGTTATCCGAGCTCGACCGCCTTAAAACCGAATTCATGGCCAACGTCACCCACGAACTCAAATCGCCGCTGGTCACGGCGATGGGTTATAACGACCGCATGCTTGGCGGACATCTCGGTCCGGTTAGCGAAAAACAAAAGCAATCGCTCGAAGTCAGCAAGCGAAACCTGACGCGGCTGCGGAATTTGATCAGCGAGATCATGGATTTCTCGCGGCTTGAAGCCGGCGTTGCCATGTTCGATCTGGTGCCGACGCGGCTTGACGCCGTGGCGGGCGCCGCCGTCGAGAACCTGGCGCTCAAAGCGGCAGAACGCAAAGTATCGCTGATCACGGAATTTCCCACCGGCGGAGCGACTGTGCTTGGCGATCCGCAGAAACTGCTGCAGGTCGTCGTGAATCTCGTGGACAATGCGATTAAATTCTCGCACGAAGGCGGCAAGATCATCGTTTCAATTGCATCGGAGGGTAAGACGCACTGGAAGTTGAAAGTTGCGGACGAAGGCTGCGGCATTCCCGCGGAGGCCATTCCCAAATTGTTCGAGCGATTTCAGCAAGTGGACGGCTCGCGCGCGCGCAATTACGAGGGCGTGGGCCTCGGCCTGGTCGTGGTTAAGAAAATCATCGAGGCGCACGGCGGGCGCGTGTGGATCGAAAGCCGCGTTGGCGTTGGGACAACTTTGCATGTAGAATTGCCGAAGTGCGAAGTCCAGGCGGCTGGATCTTCGAAGGAAAACGAAGCGGCCGGCGCGCACAGCCCCCTCGCGAAATAGGAGTACGAGCCATGCCTCGCATCCTGCTCACGGAAGATCAAGCCGACCAGCGCGCGCTCTATCACGACGTTCTGACCGACGCGGGCTATGAGGTGTGGGACGCGTGGTCGGCTAACGAAGCGCTGGAACTTTTCGACCGCTACAAGCCTGACATTGTGGTCATGGACATTCAAATGCCGGGCATGGACGGCGTCGAAGCGCTGGGCCGGATTCTCGACAAAAATCGCACGACGCCGGTCATTTTCTACAGTGCGTATCCGGCATTCAAGGCGAACTTTCTGACGTGGTCGGCGGATGCGTTTGTCGAGAAGACGGGCAATCCCGAGGAATTGGTGGAGGCCGTCAAGAAATTGTCGCGCGACAAAGGAATTGTCATTCCGATTCCAAAAGCGCCAGGGAATTAGAATCTCGGCGAGACGGCTCGGAGAGCCGTCCTACAAGAACATCGGAGCCATTAGCAAACGTGTCGCTGCAAGCCGAGCTTTATCGACCGACCGCTCCCGCCGCGGCGGAATCCGCGCGCGGAAAGAGCCTCTCCGCCGCCGCGCAGAAACTGGCCGCGCTTGTCAAGAACATTGAACTGGCGATTGTCGGCAAGCGCGAGCCGATCAAGCAGGTGCTGGTCGGCTTGCTCGCGCGCGGACATGTGTTGATCGAAGACGTGCCGGGAGTAGGAAAAACAACGCTGGCTCGCGCGCTGGCCAAATCGATTGACTGCGAATTCAAGCGCATTCAATTCACGCCCGATCTGCTGCCGTCGGACGTGGTCGGCGTGTCGATCTTCGATCAAAAGGAAAACCATTTCAAATTTCATCCGGGGCCGCTGTTTGCGAGCATCATTCTGGCCGACGAAATCAACCGCACCACGCCGCGCACGCAATCGGCGCTGCTGGAAGCGATGAACGATTTTCAGGTTTCAGTGGATGGCGTGACGCATTTGCTGCCATCGCCGTTCATGGTTCTTGCGACGCAGAACCCCATCGAATATTCCGGAACGTACACGCTGCCCGAAGCGCAGCTCGACCGTTTTCTGCTGCGCGTTTCCATCGGTTATCCCGACCGCGAAAGCGAGCGGGCGATGATCAAGTCGCAGCAACTGTCAAACCCCATCGACACGCTCGCGCCCGTGATCACGGGGCAGGAAGTTGCGCAGATTCAGGAAGCCGTGAAACTGGTGATGCTCGACGATGCGCTGATCGATTACGTGCTCGAAATTGCGGGGCGCACGCGCGAGCACAAAAGTCTCGCGCTGGGCGTTTCGCCGCGCGGGTGTTTGATGCTGCGCCGCGCGGCGCAGGCGCTGGCACTGGTCGAAGACCGCCGCTACTGTTTGCCGGACGACATCAAGCGCATGGCGCTGCCAGTGCTCGCGCACCGCATCATTGAAAAAGGCCGCGACGCCGGTTCCAGCCGCAAAGACAGCGACGCGATTCTCAACGAAATTCTCGACGAGGTGCCGGTGCCCATCTAAATGCAAAATTCAAAATTCAAAATTCAAAATGGAACGGAGAAATCGAATAGCTGGCTGCGCCGCCCATTTTTAAGCCTCATCATTTTCGTTTGGGTCGTCGCCGGCGCTCAATCGAATCTTTGGGCCGGAGACGATGCCGCGGCGACCAAACGC
>Ga0070731_10001439_pt1 | contig 24573 bp, 21 predicted proteins | sample Coa_R1_2_FD_66448 | JGI IMG/M metagenome (GOLD analysis project Ga0070731, IMG submission 66448) | Surface soil microbial communities from Centralia Pennsylvania, which are recovering from an underground coalmine fire - Coalmine... | ecosystem: Environmental > Terrestrial > Soil > Unclassified ... | reverse complement strand
GTCGGCATGATCAAGAAGATGGAAGAACTCGCCGCTGCACACGGCTGGTTGATGACGCGCCAGTTCGAGAACGAAGCCAATCCCGACTACCACTCGCGCACGACCGCGCGGGAGATCCTCGATGATTTCGCCGACGCAAAGCTCGACTACTGGGTGACCGGCTACGGTACCGGCGGCACGCTGAAAGGCGTGGCGCGGGTGCTGCGGAAGGAAAGCCCCAAGACCCGGATCGTCGTCTGCGAACCGGAGGAGGCGCCGCTGCTCGGCAGCAAGGTCGAGCAGGCGCGCAATGCCGACGGCACGCCGGCCGCGTCGCACCCGAGTTTCAAGCCGCATCCGATGCAGGGCTGGACGCCCGACTTCATCCCGAAGCTGACCGGCGACGCCGTCGACATGAAGCTCTTCGACCGCCTGCTGCAGATCCCAGGGCCCGAGGGCATCCGTTGCAGCAAAGACCTCGCAGCCAAGGAAGGCATCTTTGTCGGCATCACCTCGGGCGCGACCTTCGCGGGCGGGCTCAGGGTGGCCGCCGAGGCGGAAAAGGGCGCGAATATCCTGTGCATGCTGCCCGATACGGGCGAACGCTATCTCAGCACGCCGCTGTTCGCCGACGTGCCCGCGGACATGACCGAGGAGGAATTGAAGATTTCCCGCTCGACGCCGGGTGGCCAGCTGAAGGCCTGAGCCGCGCCTCAGGCCGTTTTTCGTTCGGCGTACGCGGAGTAGAAGTGATCGAAGATCCGCATCGCCTCGCTCAGCATCGCGTCGTCGTCGGGGGCCTTCTCCTTCACCCCCTTGAGGACCGTTTCCAGGCCCTTGGCGTCTGCCGCGGAGTTGCCGCCCACGTCGAGAAAGTGCACGGAGGCACCGATCGCGGCGAGTGCCGGATCGCCGTCCAGGCCGAAGGTCTCCATCAGTACTTCGAAGGTCACCCGGTTGCCGACATGGGTGAATTGCGCGCCGTCGAAGTCGTAGCCGATCGCCTTGCGCGGCAGACCGCTCGGGCGATCGAGCCAGACGAACCGTGCAGCGGGATCGATGAACCGTTTGATGAGCCATGCACTCGCCAGGCGATCGACCCAGGGATCCTTCCGTGTTGCCCATACGCGGGCCTGGTACGTTGCTCGATCGCCCGGCCGCAGCCTCCGGCGCGATATGCGGGGTTCACCCTGCGCATACATTCCCCTGAAGTCGCGCTGCAGCGAGGCGAGAGCGTCCGCTACCTGGGACTTCGCCGCGCCGGGATAGAAGTCGATCGCCGCGAGCCTGTCGACGTGGCGCTGCAGCCGGTCAAGGCTGGTTTTTGCCTTGCGCGGACCCAGGCGCCTGATGCTCGCGCGCGTGGCCTTGATCCCATCGGCCAGCGCCGCGTACTCGCTGCTGCGGTCGAAGAGGCCACGCAGGTGCGCCCGCTGCTCGTCGGTCTTGAGATGCAATTCGACCCGCATCGCGAAGCCGCCGCTGGATCGGATTCCGGATTCGACCTCTCCGAGAGCGGCGCTTGCCGTTGCGCTTGCCGGCAGGACGTAGACGCCGTCTCGCAGCACGCCGCATCCCGAATCCTTCAGCGCGCGCCAGGCGCGCATGCGGACGGTCGAGTTGCGTGCCGGCAGGCTGAGGATCAGCGCATGGAGGATAGTCATCTTGTTATAGGTATCACGAGTTAGTGATAAAAGATAGCCGCACCGTCTGGACATGCCGTGCCCGCATGACTAGGCTTCGTCTTGCGCAGTATCGACGCCGCCGGCAGGGCGGCCAAGGTCCTGGCCGGGTCTTCGCAGACACCCGGCAGCCAAGACGAATCCGTCTCAAGCGCTGCTCCGCATCCCTTTGGGGAAGGAGTACGTATGAGCGCAGGAACGAAATACCAGCTGAAGCAGATCCATTGCCGTCCGTGGACGCTCAGCGGCCTCTCGCTGAAGCTGATCGAGAGCCACTACGAAAACAACTACGGCGGAGCGCTGCGACGCCTGAACGCCATCACCGCGCAGCTGGAATCACTCGACTTCGCCAGCGCGCCGGGCTACGTGATCAACGGGCTCAAGCGCGAGGAGCTGGTGGCGCTCAATTCCACGCTGCTGCACGAGCTTTACTTCGCCAGCATGGGCGGGGAAGGCAAGGTGACGCAGCCGATGTCGGAAGCGCTCGCGCGCGATTTCGGCTCCGTGCAGCGCTGGCGCAGCGAGTTTTCCGCCATGGGCTATGCGCTTGGCGGCGGCTCTGGCTGGGTTCTGCTCACCTGGCTGCCGCGCGACGGCCGGCTCATCAACCAGTACGCCTCCGACCACAGCCAGGCAGTCGCGAGCGGTGTCCCGATTCTCGCGCTCGACATGTACGAGCACGCCTACCACATCGATTTCGGTGCGAATGCGAAGGCCTACGTCGACACGTTCCTGCGCAACGTCGACTGGAAGGCAGTGGAGGAGCGCTTCGAGGACGCGGCCCGGGTGGCTCCGCCGCGGCCGCTCGTGCAACCCGAATTCGGCGACCTGCCGGGGGTCGGCGTCGAAGAGGTGCGCGCGATGCTGGCGGATGGCAAACCCCTGCAACTCATCGACGCGCGGCCGAAGCATTTTGTCTCGCGCACCCAGGACATCGCCGAGGGCGTCACCTGGCGCGATCCGGAACGTGTGGGGGAGTGGATGGGCGAGCTCTCCAAGGAGACGCCGGTGGTGGTGTACTGCGCCTACGGTTTCCACGTCGGCTGCAGAACTGCAATAACGCTGCGCGATGCCGGCTTCGACGCCCGCTACATGAAGGTCGGACATTCGGGCTGGAAGGCGGCCGGGGGGCCGGTAAAGATGCACGCTTGATGTCGCTGGTTGACTGAGTGATGTGTAGGCGCATGCCTAGCCGGGTTCTTCGCAGACACCCGGTCTACAAGGACGATTCCGTCTCAAGTGCTGCTCCGATTCCCTTCGGGGAGGAGCGTATATGTACGGAATTTTCAGCGGACGCAGTGCAGCGAGTATTCTCGGTGTCGTCGTGGTCGCAGTTGCCATCGCGGGCTGTGACTCTGGTGCGACCACCACTGGAATCAGGCAACGGCAGGACGGCATGACCGGCGGCGAGTCGAAAGTCGGCCGCCTGGAAAGCATGCCACCTGACCGGGTTCGAGGCGAGCGGCCCATGCTTCGATATCAGGTGGACGCGGCTCGAAGCCGGATTTGGGTTCTGACACGGGCCGGTGTCGAGCTTTATGAAGCCTCTACGGGGGAGCAAGTTGCGGAAGTGCCGCTGCCGGAATGGATTTGGGTGGGCGAGAAATTCTCCTGCGCGCCCGATCTCGCGATCGGGCCCGGTGGCGAAGCGGTCGTTTCGAGCAATGTCGTGCCCACCCTATGGCGCATAGATCCGGTCACTTTGGCGGCGAGCGAGCACGAGCTGACGCTGGACGACGACAGTGGAAAGGACATTGGGTTCACCGGGTTGGTGTATTCGGCGCAACAAGGAGCGTACTTTGCCGTCAGTGCTTTTCAAGGCGCATTGTGGCGTATCGATCCGCTGCTCAGGAGGGCGCAGAGCATCCCGCTTTCTGCGCCGCTTCCGGATGCGTGCGGCCTCGCCATTCGGTCTCCCGCAATCGATCGGAGGGCGAGCCGGTTCGCTGGTTTTTGCGTTCGGTCGAATCAAGCGAATTGGCTTGTTGACCTGGCGCCGGATCAACGTTCCGGGTTCGTAAGGACGGGGCTTTGCGGAAGCTAATATTCAACTATCGAAGCGAAAGGAATCCAAAGTGATCACACGAAGAAATTTTGTCCAAGGCACGACGGTCGCGGGCGGCGGTCTGGTGCTCGCGACGGGACTCGCTGACCTCGCCATCCCCGAGGCCATCGCGCAAGGAAAGGCGAAATCCATGGACCGGCTGACGGACGAGACCGGCAAATACGCGGTTGCGCCGCTGCCCTATGCCTTCGGGGCGCTTGAGCCCGTGATAGACGCCCGCACCGTTGAGCTGCACTACACGTTCCATCACAAGCCGGCCGCGGCTGCGGCGAACCGCGCAGAAGAAGCGCTCGCCAAGGCGCGCGACACGGGGGATTTCGGTCTGGTGAAGTTCTACGAGAAGGAGTTGGCATTCCAGCTCTCCAGCCACATTCTGCACACGATTTACTGGAGCAACCTGTCCGGAAAAGGCGGCGAGCCGACAGGTGACCTGGCGAAAGCGATCGATACGGAGTTCGGATCATTCGCCCGGTTCAAGGCCCATCTCACCGCCGCGGCGATCGCAGTCGAGGCCTCCGGTTGGGGCCTGCTCGGCTATCTGCCGGCGACGAAGAAGCTGATGATCCTGCAGTGCGAGAACCACCAGAAACTCACTGCCTGGGGCGTAGTGCCGCTGCTGATGCTCGATGTGTTCGAGCATGCGTATTACCTGAAATACCAGAACCGCCGCGCGGAGTACGTCGGCAACCTGTTCAGCATTGTCAGCTGGGAGAACGTCGCCGAGCGGCTCGACGCAGTCAGGATCTGAGTGGTCCGGAAACTTGAACCTCTCCCGGTGAAGGCAACGCCGTATTTTCTTGCGGCATTGCTTCTGTCGATCGGGCCCGGAACGGCGCTCGCCTATCGTCCATTTGATTCGACGGACGCCGATGTGGCGGCGCGCGACGAATTCGAGCTGGAGCTTGGCCCCCTCGGGCGGCTTCGCCAGGGTACGAAAACAACCCTGGTCGCCCCGGCCGTCGTTGCCAACTACGGACTGCAAGGCGATCGCGAGCTGGTGATCCAGGGGCAGCGCGAAGTGGCGCTTGATCGCGATCCCGGGCAGGCGCGGACTTCCATCGTCGACAACGGCGCATTCATAAAGCAGGTGCTGCGCAGGGGCGTTCTTCAGGACGAGCCGGGCCCGAGCATCGCGACGGAATGTGGGCTGCTACTTCCCTCGGTAAATGGGGCGAAGGGCACAGGCTTTTCCGTTGCCGGCATCGTATCGGAGCGCTCCGGCGCGGGAACTGTGCATTTCAACGCCGTGGCGGCCGAGACGCGCGAGCACGAACCGGATCTCTTCCTGGGCGTCATCCTGGAAGGTCCCTATACCTGGGCGGTGCGGCCGGTCGCCGAGATATTCACGGAGAAGGCCTCTGGCAGCGCGCGGACCAAGTCGGGGCTCGTAGGCGCCATCTGGCGGGTCCGGGACGGCCTGTCGTTCGATTCCGGCTTTCGCGTCGCGCATGAGGGAAGTGAGCCCGTTCATGAACTGCGCATGGGACTGACCTGGAGTTTCAATTGAGAAGGAACCGCGACATGACGACAATGCGGCGTTTGCTTCTGTTCTCGCTCCTCTCCCTTGCGGTGATGTTCGCTCGGCCGGCGGACGAGGATGAGGCCGTCATTCCTGGAGCGACAATCGAGTTGTCCAATGTAGCGGGCCGCATCGATCATTTCGGCATCGATCTCAAGAGAGGTCGGCTATATGTGGCCGCATTGGGCAACGACACGGTGGAGGCCGTCGATTTGAAAGAAGGGATTCGCAAGCGAAGCATGCGCGGGTTCGCGGAGCCTCAAGGCGTCCTCCACGATCCCGGCACCGACCGCCTGTTCGTCTCAAACGGCGAAGGGAACCGGGTCGATATCGTCGATGGAGCGTCGCTCTCCCGCATCGGACAGGTTGACGGCCTTGAGGACGCCGACAACATCCGCCTGGACGCCGATGCGCGCAAGATCTACGTCGGCTATGGCAGGGGCGCGCTCCGCGTGCTCGAAGCGGCAACCGGCAAAACGGCGGGTGACATTCAGTTGGCTGGTCATCCGGAAGCGTTCGCGCTGGAGAAGAAGGGCTCCCGGATATTCGTCAATGTCCCGGCGGCGCACCATGTCGCGGTGGTGGATCGCGCGAAAAGCGCCGTGATCGCGACCTGGCCCGTGCCGGAGGCGCAGGCCAATTTTCCGATGGCCCTGGATGAGGCGGGCAGGCGCCTCTTCGTCGGCACGCGCTTCCCGGCGCTGCTGCTCGTGTACGACATCGATACCGGCAAAGTCGTGGCCAAACAGGAGATCGGAAAAGACACGGATGACCTTTTCTTCGACGCGGCCCGCAAGCGCATCTACGTGATTTGCGGCGAGGGACGCGTCGACGTCGTCAGGCAACTGGATCCGGACCACTATTCGATGGAACCCACGGTAAGCACGGCTCCACGCGCTCGCACTGGCCTGTTCGTGCCGGAGAACCGTCGGCTCTATGTCGCCGCGCCGGCGTTTGGCGCGTCGCCCGCAAGAGTCCTGACGTATCGGCTTCGTTGACCCCATGAAACTCGATCGGCATCAAATGAGAGGAGCCACAATGGTCGCTTTAACGGTTCTATCGACAACAGCCGCGATGGCGCAGACCGACAACTTCGATCAGGAAAAACCAGGCGAAGCGCCGGCGGGTTGGACCTGCGGCGTAACTGGCAGCGGGAAGCCCCGCTGGGCCGTAGAAGGAGACAGTTCCGCGCCGAGCGCACCCAATGTGCTCCGGCAGGGCGGTTCCGGGACATTTCCATGGTGCGTCAAAAAGAATGCGTCGCTGGCAGACGGTTTTGTCGAAGTGAAATTCAAATCGGAGAAAGGGAACGAGGACCAGGCCGGGGGCATCGTCTGGCGCTGGAAGGATGGCGACAACTACTACGTCGCGCGGGCAAACGCGCTGGAGAACAACGTGTCGCTCTACTACACCGAGGCTGGGCGCCGCAAGACGCTCAAGTACGTGGATGCGCCCGTGCCGGCAAAAATCTGGCACACGCTGCGGGTCGAATTTTCAGGACGGCGGATCAGCGTCGCCCTGAACGGCAAGACGTATATCGAGTACGAGGACTCGCATATTTCCGGGCCGGGGGCGGTCGGCGTGTGGACGAAGGCCGACAGCGTCACGGCATTTGACGACTTCAGCTATGGCTCGACGAAGTAGCTCGGGGATGATCAGTCTGCTACTGGCATCACGGGCGCTGCGCGCGTTTGCGGACGGGTTTGTCGCAGTGCTGCTGCCTGCCTACCTGCTGGCGCTTGGCCACGGACAGCTTGAAGTCGGATTCCTCAGCACCGCTGCGTTGTTTGGCTCTGCGTTGGCGACGCTCGCGGTGGGCCGCTGGGGACACGGGTTTCCCCTGCGGCGCCTGATGCTCGGCGCCGCCATGCTGATGGTCTTGACGGGGCTCGGATTCGCGTCACTGTCGTCCCTCTGGCCGCTGTTTGTGGTCGCGTTCCTGGGGCCGATCAACCCGAGCGGCGGGGACGTAAGCGTTTTCCTCCCGCTCGAGCACACCGTGCTGGCTGCTGCCGTCCCAGCCGAGGCTCGGACGACCACCTTCGCCCGATACAGTTTCTTCGGCTCAATATTTGGCGCGCTCGGTGCGCTCGCCGCGGCAGTCCCCGACTGGCTTACGAACGCCGCGGGGCTGCAACTGGTCGATGCGTTGCGGGCGATGTTTGTCGTTTACGCCGCATTGGGTCTTGCGGTGTGGGCGCTGTATCTGCGGATGCCGCAAGCGCCCGCCGACGAGACCAAACCAGCAGTACCGCTCGGTCCGTCGCGTGGCATCGTCTGGAAGTTGGCGGGTCTCTTCAGTGTCGACTCGTTCGCCGGTGGATTGGTGGTGAATTCGCTGCTCGCCTTATGGCTGTTTGAGCGTTTCGGCATGTCGCTGACCGCGGCCGGCGCCTTTTTCTTCTGGACCGGCCTGTTCAGCGCAGCTTCGCAGCTTGCCGCGCCAGCGGTGGCGCGTCGAATTGGCCTGATAAATACGATGGTGTTCACACATATCCCGGCGAGTCTGTGCCTCATTGCCGCTGCATTCGCACCTGGGATGCACGTGGCCCTGGGACTGCTGCTGGTGCGCAGCGTACTTTCGCAAATGGATGTGCCCGCACGGAGCGCTTACGTCATGTCCGTGGTAACGCCTCCCGAGCGACCGGCCGCGGCAAGCTTCACCGCCGTGCCTCGCAGCCTTGCCTCAGCGATCAGTCCGTCTTTGACCGGCCTGATGTTCGCGGCAGGTGCGATGGCCACGCCGCTGGTCTTGTGCGGTGTACTGAAGATTGCCTACGACGTAGCGCTGTTTTCCGCATTTCGCCGCGTGAAACCGCGGACCCAGGATGCATGATTTCCCTGCGTCGCGGGGATGAGGTCAGTGCCCGATATCCAGCGCGCCGCCGCCATCCACGAGCAGCGACACGCCGGTGACGAAGTTCGCCTCGTCGGAAGCGAGGAACAGCGCCGCGTTCGCCACGTCCCATGCGGTACCCATTTTCCTCCGCAACGGCACGCGCGCGTCGCGCATCGCCGCCACTTCGGCGCGGCTCCTGCCCGTCTTGCGGGCGCGCGTGTCCACGGCCATCGGCGTATCCATGAGCCCCGGCAGGATCACGTTGGCGCGCACGCCGAACTCGGCGTTCTGTATCGCCAGCTGCTCGGTGAACGCGATCATCGCCGCCTTGGTGGCCTTGTAGGTGACGTACGGATACTTCTCGATGGCGGCCAGGGAGGAAATCATGAGGATCACGCCCGACCGCTGCTCGCGCATCACGGGGACCGCGTGCTTGCAGGCCATCACCGCGCCGCGAAGGTTGATGGCGACGATGTTGTCGAAGGCCGCTTCGGTGATTTCGAGCGGCGGGGCGTCGCCGCCGCCCAGGCTGACGCCGACGTTGTAATGCAGGATGTCGATCCGGCCCCAGCGTTTCTTCGCCTCGGCGACCATCGTCGCCATCGCGGCTTCTTTGGTGACGTCCGCTTCGAAAGCGAAGCAGTCGCCGCCTTCCTTGCGCACCATCGTGGCGGTTTCTTCGGCGAGGCCGAGCTCGCGGTCGACCGCCATGATTTTCGCGCCCTCCCGCGCGAAACGCAGGCAGGTGGCGCGGCCGTTGCCCATGCCGCTGCCAGGGCTCTGGCCGGCGCCCACGATGATTGCCGTTTTCGATTCAAGCCGCACGTCGGGCCACGATGAACAGCCGCCGGAACGGAAACAGCGTGCGCCCGTCCGCTTCAGGCTTGTAGAACCTGCCGACCCTGGTGCGGTAATCGCCTTCGAAAGCGCTGCGTTCGGGTTCCTGCAGGCGGTCCAGGAACTGCTTCAGCCAGGTTCCCTTGGTGAATTCGGCCACCGCATGGTCTCCCTTGAGCGCCTGCAGGTATTCGGTCTCCCAGATTTCCAGGGAGGATGTCAGTCCCTGGAGCAGCCGCCAGTAGAACTGCGGCTCCTCGACGGGTTTGCGGCGCAGCCGCGGCTCGAGTTTCGCGCGCCACGGGCCCTGCTCGATGGTGTCCACGATAGTGGTGTGCGAGGGCGCGCCGAAGTTGCGCGGCATCTGGACCGCGAGCCAGCCGCCGGGCCTGACCGAGGCCAGCAGGTCGGGAATCAGCGTGTCGTGGCCGTCCAGCCAGTGCAGCGTGGCGTTGCTGTACAGGACGTCCACCGGCTGCCCGGGGTGCCAGGTGGCGACATCGCCTTTCTCGAAGCTGGCGCCCGGATGGTCGGAGCGCGCCTTGGCGAGCATCTCGGCCGAACTGTCCACGCCGAGCAATTTCGCGTTCGGCCAGCGCTGCAGGAAGAGCGGCGCGAGGTTGCCCGCGCCGCAGCCGAGATCGACGACGTGCTCCGGCGCTTCGGCCGGGATCCTTGCCAGCAGGTCGAGCGCCGGGCGCAGGCGCTCGCCGGCGAACTTGAGATATTGCGAGGGATCCCAGCTCAAGGCGTCACTCGACCTTTGCGCCCGTGAGTTTCACTACGTTGGCCCATTTGGCGATGTCCTCGCGCAGGAACCTGTCGAACTGCTCGATCGACATGCCCATCGGCTCGGCGCCCTGCTTGGCCCAGACTTCGCGCACCTCGGGCGAATCCAGGACCTTGCGAACCTCGGCATTCAGGCGCTCGAGCACCGGCCGCGGCGTGCCTGCGGGAGCCATGAGGCCGAGCCAGATGCCCGTTTCGTAGCCCGGGACACCGGCCTCGGAGATGGTCGGAACCTCGGGCAGCACGGTGGAGCGCGTTTTCCCCGTCGTGCCCATCGCCTTGAGCTTCCCGGAGCGCACGTTGGGCGCCATGGTGGTGATGGCGTCGATCATCATCTGCACCTGGCCGCCGAGGATGCCGGTGCGCGCGCCATCGCTGCCCTTGTACGGTACATGCACTATGTCCACGCCCGCCATGGCTTTGAACAGTTCGCCCGCCATGTGATAAGGCGTGCCGGCGCCGGAGGAGGCGTAATTGAGTTCCTTCGGCTTCGATTTCGCGTAGGCGATGAACTCCTTCAGATTGCCCGCCGGGACCGAGGGGTGGATCACCATGATCAGGTCGGAGTAGTTGACGCCCGTGATCGGCGCGAAGTCGCGCATCAGCGCGAAAGGCTTCTGCGGAACCAGGGTTTCGTTCACGGTATGCGTGTTCGACATCATCAGCAGCGTGTAGCCGTCCGCCGGGGACTTCTGTACCGCCTCTGTACCCACGATCGACCCGGCACCGGGCCGGTCCTCGACGATGAAGGGCTGGCCCATTGGTTCCGAGAGCTTGGCCCCAAGGAAGCGCGCGTACAGGTCCGCCGGGCCGCCGGTGCCGAAAGGCACGACGATTTTCACCGGCCGGGACGGATAAGGTTGTGCGGGCGCTGGCAGCGCCACTGCCAGGCAGGCAAGGGCAAGGACGATCCGGATCATTTTTCCTCCCAGGGCGCAGCTTAGAATAGCTGCGCGAAAATGAACACACGTAAATCGAAAATCATCGCCATCCTGCCCTCCCGCGTTACCGTCGAGGGGCTGGACCGTGCGCCCCATCGCGCCTTTCTGCGCGGTCTGGGACTGTCGGACAACGATATCAAGCGCCCGTTCGTCGGCGTCGTCTCCACCGACGGGCGCGTAACGCCCTGCAACGCGTTGCTCGGCACGCTGGTGAAGGATGCCTGCGCCGGGGTGCGCGATGCCGGCGGCACGCCGTTCGATTTTGCCTCCATATCGGTCGCCGATTCCATGTCGATGAACCACGGCGGCATGCGCTATTCGCTGGTTTCCCGCGAGTTGATCGCCGACGGCGTCGAGGCGGTGGTGCGCGGCCACGCCTACGACGCGCTGGTCACCTTTGCCGGCTGCGACAAGACGCTGCCCGGGATGATGATGGCGATGGTGCGGCTGAACATTCCCTCGGTATTCACGTACGGCGGCGCCGCGCTGCCCGGGCGGCTGCACGGCAAGGACGTGACGGTGCTGGATACCTACGAGGCGGTCGGCGGCGTGTATGCGGGTACGACGACGCGCAAGGAACTGGATGTGCTCGAGCACGTCTGTCTGCCCGGGCTCGGCGCCTGCCCCGGACAATTCAGCGCCAACACCATGGCCATGGTGTCCGAGACGCTCGGGCTGGCGTTGCCGGGCTCGGCGACCATGCCCGCGGTGGACGGCGCGCGCGGCGCGCAGGCGCGGGAAGCAGGGCGCGTGGCGATGGAACTGCTGAAGAAGGGCGGCCCGCTGCCGCGCGAGCTGGTGACCAGGAAGAGCCTGGAAAACGCCTGCGCCGCGGTCGCGGCGACCGGCGGCTCGACCAACGCCGGCCTGCACATCCCCGCGATCGCGCACGAAGCCGGCGTCAAATTTTCTCTGGATGATCTCGCGCGCGTCTCGAAGCGCACGCCTTACCTCGCCGACATGAAGCCGGGCGGAAAGTATCTTTCGAAGGACCTGCACGAGATCGGCGGCGTCTACGCGGTACTCAAGGAGCTGCTCAAGCGGGGCGCGCTGCACGGGGATTGTTTGACGATCTTTGGAACTTCCTTGGAGAAGGAATTGCTCGGTCATCCAGGATCCGACGGGAAAGTCATTCCTCACAAACCCATTTCTCCGACCGGCGGCATCGTCGTGCTCAAGGGCAACCTCGCGCCCGACGGTGCGTTGCTCAAGGTCGCGGGCCTGAAGTCGTTGCGCTTCGAGGGCCGCGCGAGGGTGTTCGATTCCGAGGAGGCCTGCGTCGACGTGGTGCGGCGACGAGCCTACAAGGCAGGCGACGTGCTGGTGATCCGCTACGAAGGCCCGAAAGGCGGTCCCGGCATGCGCGAAATGCTCGGCGTAACCGCACTGCTGTATGGACAGGGCGTGGGCGAGAAAGTCGCGCTTGTCACCGACGGACGTTTCTCGGGCGCGACGCGCGGCATGATGGTGGGTTACGTGTCGCCGGAAGCGGGAGTGGGCGGGCCGCTGGCATTGGTGAGGGATGGGGACAGGATCGTGATTGATGCAGTGAAGGGAAGTTTGAATGTTCTGTTGTCTCCCAGTGAATTGAAGAAACGCAAGGCGAAAATTCCGGATCAATCTCTCTCCGGGGCACTCGAAAAATACGCTGCACAGGTCGGTTCCGCTTTCAGCGGCGCCGTCACGCATAGCGGACCCAGGAAATGAAACTCGGCTATATCGGCATCGGCCTGATGGGCAAACCCATGGTGCTGCGGCTGCTTGCCGCGGGCCATGAAGTGACGGTATGGAACCGCAGCCGGGACAAGCTCGCGCCGGTGCTGGAGAAAGGCGCCAAGGCGGCGGCGTCGCCTGCGGAAGTCGCGCGCGCGGCGGAGATCGTGATGATGTGCGTCACGGACCAGAAGGCCGCCGAGGAGGTTTTATTTTCTTCTCAGGGCATTTCCCAGGGAGGAAAGAAGGGGCTGCTCGTCGTCGACTTCTCCAGCATTGCGCCCGCCTCGGCCCGTGATTTTTCAAATAGATTGGACGCAAAAGGTATTGGCATGATCGACGCGCCCGTGTCGGGCGGCGTGCCGGGGGCGGAGAAGGGCACGCTCGCCGTCATGGCCGGCGGCAAGGCGGAACATGTCGAACGCGCGCGGCCAATTGTCATGCATCTCGCTCAACGCTTCACGCGCATGGGCGATGCCGGCGCGGGTCAAGTAACCAAGCTGTGCAACCAGATCATCGTGGGAAGTCTTTTCCCGGTGATTGCCGAAGCGATCCGCTTGGCGGAGGCCGCGGGCGTGGATGCGAAAAACCTGCCAGAGGCGCTGAAAGGCGGCTTCGCCGATTCGCTGCCGCTGCAGATATTCGGCGCCCGCATGGCGTCGCGCAATTTCGAGCCGCCTCTGGGCGCCAACGACATCATGCTGAAGGACCTGGAGAACGCCGCCGCGGTGGCAAAGGAATTCGCCGTGCCGCTGCCGATGGCGCGCACCGCCGCCGAACTCTACCGCCTGCTCGAAGCCCAGGGCAAAGGCGCAAAGGATCCCGCGGTGCTGATCGAATTGCTGAACGGGAAGATCTGATCAATTTCAGAACATTGAAAATTTCCGGGGAGAGGGACTTTGAAAAAATCGATGACTGTCGAGCGGGCGACCGCGTTCGGAGCTGCGTGGAACAGCCGCGATCCGGATCTCATTGCCAGCTTTTTCGCCGAGGACGGCAGCTACCATGCCTCCGTAGGTCCGGACCGGCTCGGAAAGACCTACGTCGGCAGGGAAGCCATTCGCCTGGGGGTGAAGGCCTTCTTCGACCGTTTTCCCGACGGCAGGTTCGAAAATCTCAAGGTCGTCGTCACGGGAGACATCGGCACCTTCGAGTGGGATTTCGTGGCGACCGACGCCAGCGGAAAATCAGTCAGCACGGCGGGCTGCGATTTGCTCGAGTTCAAGGGCGACAAGGTGTTCAAGAAGAATGCCTATCGGAAGCAGCGGGGCTGAATGGCGCCCGGCTTCCGCGACTACTCGATCAGCTGTTGGGATCGCCGCGCCCAGTAGGCGAAGGTGCCGCGCACGATCGAGGGCTGCAGCAGGAAGGCGCGCGCTTCTTCCGCGAGTTCGGGCTTTACTTCCCTGAAGCCGCCGGCCGCCATGGCGCGGATCTGCATGCGCGCGGCGCGCTCGAAGAACACCGCGAGGTAGGTTGCCTCCTCGATGCTCGATCCGGCGGCGAGCAGGCCGTGATTGGAGAGCAGGATGGTTTTCGCGGCACCCAGCGCGCCTGAAATGATGCGCCCCTCATCGTCGGCTACCGGCACGCCCGGCCATTCGGGCAGGTGCGCGGTGCCGTGCAGCATCGCGCTATCCATATGGATTGTTTTCAGCGGTTTGCCGGTGGCCGCGAGCGCCGACGCATAGGGCGCATGCGTGTGCACGATGGCCTTCACGTCGGGCCGGTTGCGGTAGATCCAGACATGGAAGCGCACGCCCGGATTGGCGCGCCCGCCCGAGAGGGGTTTCAGGTCCTCGTCCACGAGCACCATGCGTTCGCCGGTGGCCTCCTCGAAGCCCAGGCCGAATTTCAGCGTCCACCAGGTGCCTGGCTTTTCGCCGGCGGCGGTGACCTGTCCGGCGAGCCCGGATTCGTGGCCTTCGTGGGCGAGGATGCGGCAGCAGGCCGCAAGCGCGTCGCGCGGCGCCAGGTTGAGGACGCCCAGGTCCTCGTCCATTTCGCGGCTCACGCGCTCCAGAAAGTGCGCTTTGTCGGGCTGGTTCATGGCAGCATTCTATCCCCGCATGGCCCAAACCCTCACGGAACCCGGCTCCCTGGAAGCCGTATCCTCGCGTGCCGCGCTTACGCTCGCCGCGCTGGGCGTAGTCTATGGCGACATCGGCACCAGCCCGCTGTATGCCGTCAAGGAAACCTTCAATCCGGCGCACGGCATCGCGCTGAATCCCGAAAACGTCCTGGGCGGCCTGTCGGCGATTTTCTGGGCGCTGATGATCGTGGTGTCGCTCAAGTACGTGATCCTGATCATGCGCGCCGACAACAAGGGCGAGGGCGGAATCATGGCGCTGCTCGCGCTCGCCTCCGCGGCGGTGAAGGATCACCTGCAATGGCGTTCCACGATCATGCTGCTGGGCGTGTTCGGCGCCTCGCTGTTCTACGGCGACGCGGTGCTCACGCCGGCCATTTCGGTGCTGTCGGCGATAGAGGGGCTGGAAGTCGGCACCGCGGCTTTCAAGCCCTACGTGGTGCCGCTGTCGGTCGGCGTGGTGATCGGTTTGTTCGCGATCCAGCGCAAGGGCAGCTCGGCGATCGGCGCGGTGTTCGGGCCCGTGATGATCGTTTGGTTCGGCGCCATCGCCGCGCTCGGCGCCGCCGGCATCGCCCGCAATCCCGAGGTGCTGCGCGCGCTCGACCCGGGCCACGCCGCGCGCTTCCTCACGCAGCACGGCTTCGCCTCGTTCGTGGTGCTGGGCGCGGTGCTGCTGGCCTTCACCGGCGCGGAGGCGCTGTACGCAGACATGGGGCATTTCGGCAAGGCACCGATCCGCATCGCCTGGTTCGGCCTGGTGTTCCCGGCGCTGGTGCTCAACTACTTCGGCCAGGGCGCGCAGCTGATCGCCGACCCCAAGGCGCTCGACAACCCCTTCTTCCTGCTGGCGCCCGCCTGGGCGCTCTACCCGATGGTGGCGCTGGCCACCGCCGCCACCGTGATCGCCTCGCAGGCGACCATCTCGGGCACCTATTCGCTGACGCGCCAGGCGATCCAGCTCGACTACCTGCCGCGTATGCGGGTGCGGCAGACCTCGGCGCGGGAGTTCGGGCAGATCTACATTCCGCGCGCCAACTGGCTGCTTGCCCTGATCATCGTGGCGGTCATCATCGGCTTCGGCTCATCGGCGAAGCTGGCGTGGGCCTACGGCGTCGCGGTGACCGGGACGATGCTGGTGACGACCATCCTCACCTTCTTCCTGCTGCGCTACGGCTGGGGATACCCGCTGGCCCTGTGCATTGGCGCCACCGGCCTGTTCGCCGTCGTCGACGTCGCGTTCTTCGCCTCCGCCCTCACGAAAATCGTCCAGGGCGGCTGGTTCCCGCTCGCGCTCGGCACGCTGGTGTTCACGCTGATGACCACCTGGCGCCGCGGCCGCGTGCTTACCGCGGCGTCGCAGCGCCGCATGGCGATACCCCTCGAGATGTTCCTGGGGTCTCTCGCCGCGCATCCGCCGCACCGCGTTGCCGGGACCGCCGTGTTCATGGCGGTCGATCCGCACAGCACGCCGAACGCCCTGATGCACAACCTCAAGCACAACAAGGTGCTGCACGAGCGCGTGGTGTTCCTCACGGTGGCCATCCGCGGCGTGCCCTGGGTGCCGGCCGCCGAGCGCGTCACGGTCGAACCGCTCGGCAACGGATTTTTCCGGCTGTTCGTGCATTTCGGCTTCATGGACCGGCCCGACGTCGCCGCCTCGCTGGAATACTGCAAGGGCTGCGGCCTGGTGTTCGATCTGATGGAAACCACCTTCTTCCTCAGCCGCGCGACGGTGGTGCCGACGGCGGGCGCCGGCATGGCGCTGTGGCGCGAAAACCTGTTCGCGACGATGGCGCGCAATGCGCGCACGGCGGCCGACTACTACAACATTCCCACCAACTGCGTGATCGAGCTCGGCACCAAAGTGGAGATTTAGCTCGTGCCCTAAAATAGGGGGCTGGTGAATTCCCCCGACCACCGCGCTTCGCGCTCCTCCACCGCCGCGCTCACGCTCGTGGCGCTGGGCGTCGTGTTCGGCGACATCGGCACCAGCCCGCTGTACGCCGTCAAGGAGACGTTTTCCGCCAGCCACGGCATCCCCTTGACCGCCGAGAACGTGCTCGGCGGCCTGTCCACCATCTTCTGGTCGCTGATGGTGATCGTCTCGCTCAAGTACGTGGTGCTGATCATGCGCGCCGACAACCGCGGCGAGGGCGGCATCATGGCGCTGATCGCTCTCGCCACCTCCGCGGTGAAGGATCATCCGCACTACCGCGTGCCGCTGATCCTGATCGGCGTGTTCGGCGCGTCGCTCTTCTATGGCGACGCGGTGCTGACGCCCGCCATTTCGGTGCTCTCTGCGGTCGAGGGGCTGGAGGTGGGCACTTCGGCCTTCAAGCCCTACGTGGTGCCGCTCGCGGTGGTGGTGATCCTGGCGCTGTTCGCGTTCCAGAGCCGCGGTACCGCCATCGTCGGCCGGCTGTTCGGCCCGGTCACGCTCGCCTGGTTCCTCGCCATCGGCGCTGCCGGCCTGCACGGCATCGCGCAGTACCCGGGGGTGTTCGCGGCCCTGAATCCGTCCCACGCCCTGAGTTTTCTGGCGAGCCATGCCGGCACTTCGTTCGTGGTTCTCGGCGCGGTGGTGCTCGCGGTCACCGGTGCGGAGGCGCTCTACGCGGACATGGGCCACTTCGGCAAGGGGCCGGTGCGCATCGCCTGGTTCGGCCTGGTGGCGCCGGCGCTGGTGCTCAATTACTTCGGTCAGGGCGCGCTGCTGATCGTGCGGCCCGGGGCCGTGCACAACCCGTTTTTCCTGCTGATTCCGGAGTGGGCGCTCTATCCGATGGTGGGGCTGGCGACCGCGGCGACGGTGATCGCCTCGCAGGCCGTCATCTCCGGCGCCTACTCCATGACCAAGCAGGCCATCCAGCTCGGCTTCCTGCCGCGCGTCACCATCGTGCAGACTTCCGCGCGCGAGCGCGGCCAGGTCTACATTCCGGGCATCAACTGGCTGCTGCTGGCCGCCGTGCTCGCCGCGGTGATCGGTTTCGGTTCGTCTTCGCGGCTCGCTTCGGCCTACGGCATCGCGGTGACCGCGACCATGACGGTGGACACGCTGCTCACCTTCTTCGTCGTCCGCTACGCCTGGAACTACCCGCTCCCGCTGTGCCTGGGCGCGACCGGATTTTTCGTCTTCTTCGACGTCACCTTCCTGTCCGCGACGCTGCTCAAGGTGGCCGACGGCGGTTGGTTCCCGCTGGTGATCGGCGGCGCCGTGTTCACCGTCATGCGCACTTGGCGCGCCGGCCGGGAAATCCTCTTCCACCGGTTGCGCGAGACCTCGGTGCCGCTGAAGGATTTCCTCGACTCCCTGTTCCGCGATCCGCCGATCCGCGTGCCCGGCACCGCCGTGTTCCTCACCGCGACGCCCGACGCCACGCCCAGCGCGCTGCTGCACAACCTGAACCACAACAAGGTGCTGCACGAGCGCGTGGTGTTCCTCACCGTGCAGATCACCGAGGAGCCCTGGATACAGCCGCTCGACCGGCTGTCGCTGGTCAAGCTGGGCCACGGCTGCTGGCGCATGACCCTGCGCTACGGCTTCATGGACGAGCCGGACGTGGTCAAGGCGCTCGAGCTCGCCGGCGCGCTCGGCCTGGAATTCGAGATGATGTCGACGTCCTTCTTCCTCAGCCGCGAGATGGTGGTGCCGGTGGCCGCCGTGGAAAGCGGCATGTCGCTGTGGCGCGAGCGCGTCTTCGCCGCTATGGCGCGCAACGCCGGCAACGCGGCGGACTACTTCAAGCTGCCGACCAACCGCGTCATTGAACTCGGCACCAAGGTGGAGATCTAAAGGCGATTTGGATGCCGAGCAAGGTCCCGCAAGTCACTCCCTACTTCTGGATCATAAAGATCCTCGCCACGACTCTTGGCGAGACGGGGGCGACGCCGTCTCCATGTCCATGGGACCCGGCTATCTCGTCAGCACCGGGATTTTTGCTGGAATATTGGACGGCGGATACGGCCGGCTCGGCTATGGCGGTGGCGCGATGGTGTTTGCTTCGATGCTGGCCGGAATTGCGGTGGCGTATAGCCGGACAGGCATATCCCGCACGGCGCTATTCTGTGCGGCCTTCGTCCTGACTCGACCGCTCGGCGCCGTCGTGGGAGACTTGCTGGACAAACGCATTTTTCTTTTTTCGCGGAAGCCGGCAAAACAAGGACATTGAGCGCAATCATGAAAATCCATTTTTCCACGGTCTCGGCGCTGCTGCTTGCAATCGCAGCCGGCTGGGTGCAGGCGGGTCACGCTGCGCCTCCGCTGGCGGAGAGCTATGAAATCGTCGCCAGGTATCCCGTCGGCGGCAGCGGCGGCTGGGATTTTCTTTCGGTCGACGAGAAACGGCACCGTCTATACGTCAGCCGGGGCGATCACGTTCAGATCCTGGACATCGCTTCCGGGAAAGTCGTCGGGGATTTGCCGGGGACGGCGGGAGTTCACGGCATCGCAGTCGCGCAGGATCTGGGCCTCGGCTTCACCAGCAACGGCAGAAGCGACTCCGTGACTGTTTTCGAACTGGACGCGTTTGCCGTCGTCGCCACGGTCAAGGTGACAGGCTCGAATCCGGATGCGATTCTCTATGAACCTTATTCGAAGCGGATTCTTACGTTCAACGGCAGGTCGGCCAATGTCACGGCTATTGATGCTGCAACCAGAAGGGTGGTCGGCACCATTGCGGTATCGGGCAAGCCGGAGGTTGCCGTGGCGGACGGGCGCGGCCGGGTATACCTCAACATCGAGAACAAGAACTCGATCGCCGTCATCGATGCGGCTGCGCTCGCCGTGTCGAAATACTGGTCCCTGGGAAGCTGTGAAGCGCCAACGGGCCTTGCCATCGACCGGCAAAGAAACCGGCTCTTCTCCGTCTGCCAGAACAAGAAGATGATCGTCGTTGATGGCAACAACGGGAACGTCGTCCGGGAACTGCCGATCGACGCCGGGGCCGACGGAGCGGAATTCGACGCGGAGCTGAACCTGGCATTCAGTTCGAACGGCGAGGGCACGGTGACGATCGTCAAAAGCACCGAGTCGGGTCAGATCGCGGCCATTGAGACCGTCCACACGCAGAAAAGCGCCCGGACGATCGCCTTGGATTCGACCACCCATCGTGTCTATCTCCCTGCGGCTTCATTCGGGCCGCCGCCACCCCCAACGCCGGAGCAGCCCAGGCCTAGACCGTCCATGGTTCCGGACAGCTTCGTGATATTGGTGCTCGCGCCGAAGAATCCGCATTAACGCGATCGGCAGCGCGGGCTAGACCTCTTCCCCCAGCAGCCGGTAGCCGACGCCGGTTTCGGTGAGCAGGTGCCTGGGCCGGATGGGGTCGCCTTCCAGCTTGTCGCGCAGCTGCTTCATGTAGATGCGCAGGTAATGGGTGTGCTCGACGTGCGAGGGTCCCCAGACTTCGCGCAGCAGCTGGCGGTGCGTGACCACCATGCCGAGGTGCTGCGCGAGGCAGGCGAGCAGCCGGAATTCGATCGGCGTGAGATGCACTTCCTCGCCGCCGCGCGTGGTGCGCCGGTGCTGCAGGTCGACGGCGACATTTCCGAGAATGAGCGTTTCCCTGCCGGAGGGCGCGCGCGCAGCGTGTCGTAGCGCAACACGGACGCGGGCGAGCAGCTCGCCGACGCCGAAGGGCTTGGTGACGTAGTCGTCGGCGCCGGAATCCAGCGCTTCCACTTTGGCCTGTTCGCGCGTGCGCGCCGAGAGCACCACGATCGGCATCGGCGACCACTTGCGGATGCGGCGGATGACTTCGATGCCGTCGATGTCGGGCAGGCCCAGGTCGACGATGGCCAGGTCCGGCTTGTGCGTGCCCGCGTCGACCACGCCGCGCTCGCCCGTCGCCGCTTCGACGACGCGGTAGTCCTCGGCCCCCAGCGAAGTCCTGAGAAAAAGCCGGATTTCCGGTTCGTCCTCGATGATCAGGATCGTCTGCCGTGCTTCGGTCATTCAGTTTCTGGAGGCACTTCCGGCGCTGGTTCGAGCGGCAGCGTGAAGCGGAACGCCGCGCCGCCGCCAGCCGGGCGTTCGGCCCATATTTTCCCGCCATGCAGCCTTACGATGGCGCGGCAGATGGCAAGGCCGAGTCCGGCACCGCCGATCGCGCCCTCGGCGGCGCCGCGCTGGAACTTGGCGAACAGTTTTTCGGGATTGCCGGCCGGCAGGCCGGGCCCGGCATCCTCCACCGAGATCAGCAGCCCACCCTCGCTGCGCTCGGCCCGCAGCGTAATCGCCGTCCCGGCCGGCGTGTACTTGGCCGCATTCTCGAGCAGGTTGGCGAGCACCTGCTCGATCAGCGTTGCGTCCGCGCGCGCCAGCGGCAGGTCGCCCGGCAGCGCCAGCACGACCGGATGTGCGGCGAGCGGTTGCCGCAGCCTGCGCAGCACGGCGCCGGCGATTTCGCCGAGCGCGTGCCAGTCGCGGTTCAGCGCGATGATGCCCGCTTCCAGCCGCGTCATCTCCAGCACGTTGGCGATCAGCTGGCCCATCTGCTGCGACTGCTCGAAAATGCTGCGCGCGAGTGCGGCGCGCTCCGCGGCGCTCAGGCGCTCGCCGCGCTCGGCAAGGCTGGAGGAGGCGCCCGAGATCACCGCAAGCGGCGTGCGCAAATCGTGCGAGATCGAGGCCAGAAGCGCGTTGCGCAGGCCCTCGGTCTCGGCGTCGATGCTCGCCTGCTGCGCATGCTCGGCAAGCCGGGCACGCTCGAGCGCAAGCGCGATCTGCGCGGCGAAAGTCTCCAGCAGATGAAACTGCTCGGGCAGCAGCACGCGGCGCGGGTTGGCCGGCAGTACGCCCAGGACCCCGAGCACCAGCTGGGAGCCAGACAGCGGCAGATACAGGGATTCCGATCCCGGCAGCGTGTTGGTGCCCAGCCCGGCCGGTTCGCCATGATCTTGCACCCATTGCGCAATACCGAGGTCGGCGCCGTGCAGCGAGCCCGCGATGCTCTCGCCCCGCGGATGCCGGACGCGCCCCGATACGTCCGGCAGCAGCACCACCACCTGGCTGTCGAAGACCTCGCTTACATGGCGCACCGCGACGCGCGCCATGCTCTGCCCGCCGCGCGTGGCGGCGAGTTCGCGCGTCATCGCGTAGAGCAGCGCCGTGCGCCGCTCGCGATGACCGGCGACGTTGGCCTGCAGGCGCACGCTCGCGGCGAGATTGGAAATGATCAGCGCGACCGCCAGCATGATCGCGAAGGTGAACAGGTACTGGATGTCGCTCACGGCGAAGGACAGCTGCGGCGGCACGAAAAAGAAATCGAATGAAGCGACGCCGAGCACCGACGCCAGCACGGCTGGCCCGCGCCCGAAGCGGAAGGCGACCAGCACCACCGCCAGCAGATACACCATCGCGAGGTTGACGAGCTCGAAGGCAGGCGTCATCGCCATGCCGAGCAGCGTGCAGGCCAGTATCGCGGCCGCGCTCCAGGCATAGCCCGGCCAGCGCGCTTTGGCGCTTCCGGGTGCCGGCGCGGCCTGCAGGTAGGCGCGGCTGCGCGCGAGGAACGGGCTGCGCAGGGCCGCGGTCTCGTCCGCGCCGCCGACCACTAGGATGTCGATACCTTCCGTAAGGGCGAGCAGCTCGCCGTAGGTGGACGGGCGGAACAGGCGCCGCCACAGCGAGCGCCGCGGCCGGCCGATCAGCAGCCGGGTGACATTGCGTGTGCGGGCGTAGTTGGCGAGTTCCTCGCCGACCGAGGAGCCGCCGAGGGTCACCGGTTCCGCGCCCAGCGATTCGGCCAGGCGCAGCAGCGCGATGCGCCGGTCGCGCTCGGCATCGGGCATGCGCAGCAGCTCCGGGGTTTCCACGTAGACCACGATCCATTCCGCGCGTAGCGCCGATGCCATGCGCTTGCCGGCGCGCACCAGGCGCTCGGCGTCTTCATAAGGGCCCACCGCCACCAGCAGCCGCTCGCCGGCCGCCCAGGTAGCGCGGATGGCGTGGCCGTCCTTGTATTCGCGCATGGCCGCGTCGACGCGGTCGGCAGTGGTGCGCAGCGCGAGTTCCCGCAGCGCGATCAGGTTTCCTTTGCGGAAAAAACTGTCGATGGCGCGACGCGCCTGTTCCGGGACATAGACCTTGCCCGCGCGCAACCGCTCGATCAGCTCGTCGGGCGGGATGTCGATCAGCTCCACTTCATCCGCGGCTTCGAAAACGTGGTCGGGCACGGTTTCCTGCATGCGCACGCCTGTGATGCCGGCGACCACGTCGTTCAGGCTTTCGATGTGCTGCACGTTCACGGTGGTGCAGACGTCGATGCCCGCCTCGAGCAATTCGTCGATATCCTGCCAGCGCTTGGCGTGCCGCGGCCGGGGCTCGCCTTCGGATGGATTGGAGTGCGCCAGTTCGTCGACCAGCAGGACTTGCGGCTTGCGCTTGAGCGCGGTATCCAGGTCGAATTCGCGCACGCGTGCGCCGCGGTATTCGGTCCACAGGAAGGGCAGCTGCTCCAGCCCATCGAGCAGTGTTTCCGTTTCGGCGCGGCCGTGCGGCTCGACGTAGCCGACCGCGACGTCCACGCCGCGCGCGTTGAGCTTGCGCGCCTCCTCCAGCATCTTGTAGGTTTTGCCGACGCCGGCGGAAGCGCCGAAGAAAACTTTCAGCTTGCCGCGCCTCGCTTTCGTGTCCTCGCGCTGGACGCGCGCGAGCAGGGCGTCCGGGTCGGGGCGGGCCTCGCTCATGCGCCCACTTTAGCGCATTCGCCCGGCAATGCTTTTTTCAGCCCAGGGGCACGAACGTGAGCACGCGAATCGCAATGCCCGCGGCGAGTACGGCGACGAGAATCGCGATGCCGAGTGCGCTACGCGCAACGGCCCAGGTCCGGCTGCAATCGCGGGCTTTTGTTGAGTGCTCCACGACATGTGCCCAGCTTCTTGCTTGAAGTGCGGTCATCTTGCTGTCAAAGTTACTTGGCGGCGTCGAGCGCGAGGTTGAGCTGCAGCACATTGACGCGCGGTTCGCCGAGGAAACCGAAAGTACGTCCCTCGGTATGCATGGCCACGATTTCCTGCACCTTGCTTTCCGGGATACCGCGAACCTTTGCTATGCGCGCAACCTGGTACTCGGCTGCCGCGGGGCTGATGTGCGGGTCGAGGCCGGAGCCGGACGCAGTGACGAGATCCACCGGCACCGGCTTCGACGCATCGCTGCCGGCGTCGCGCAGAGCTTTGACTCGACCCTCTACGGCTTCCTTGAGTGCCGGATTGGTCGGGCCCTGGTTGGAACCCGACGACGAGCCGCCGTTGTAGGGCATGGGCGAGGTGGCCGACGGCCGGCTCCAGAAATATTTCGGGTCCGAGAACGGCTGACCGATCAGCGAGGAGCCCAGCACCTTGCCGTCCTTCTCGATCAGGCTGCCGTTCGCCTGCCTGGGAAAGACCGCCTGCGCGATCCCGGTGACCAGCAGGGGATAGGCCACGCCCGTGAGCACGGTCATGAAGAGAAGCATGCGAATGCTTTGCAGGATCATGTGAGCCTCAGCGCGACGAGAAGAAGATCGATGGCCTTGATGCCGATGAACGGCACGACGATGCCGCCGACGCCGTAGATCCAGAGGTTGCGCTCGAGCACGGCCGCCGCGCCCTCCGGGCGGTAGCGCACTCCCTTCAGCGCGAGCGGGACCAGCGCGATGATGACGAGCGCGTTGAAAATCACCGCCGACAGGATGGCCGATTGCGGCGTGGCGAGCCCCATGACGTTGAGCACGTTCAGCTGCGGATAGGTCGCGGCGAAGGCCGCCGGGATGATGGCGAAGTACTTGGCGACGTCGTTCGCGACCGAGAACGTGGTCAGCGCGCCGCGCGTCATCAGCATCTGCTTGCCGGTCTCGACCACCTCGATCAGCTTAGTCGGGTTGGAATCCAGGTCGACCATGTTGCCGGCCTCTTTGGCGGCCTGCGTGCCGGTATTCATCGCCACCGCGACGTCGGCCTGCGCCAGCGCCGGCGCATCGTTGGTGCCGTCGCCCGTCATCGCCACCAGCCGTCCCGCGGCCTGGTGCTCGCGGATGAGCTTCAGCTTGCCCTCCGGGGTCGCTTCGGCGAGGAAGTCGTCGACGCCCGCTTCTGCCGCTATTGCCGCAGCGGTGAGCCGGTTGTCGCCGGTGATCAT
>Ga0070731_10001437_pt1 | contig 24579 bp, 22 predicted proteins | sample Coa_R1_2_FD_66448 | JGI IMG/M metagenome (GOLD analysis project Ga0070731, IMG submission 66448) | Surface soil microbial communities from Centralia Pennsylvania, which are recovering from an underground coalmine fire - Coalmine... | ecosystem: Environmental > Terrestrial > Soil > Unclassified ... | reverse complement strand
TGCTCGACGCGCACCACGGGGCTGCTTAAGCGGAGGCGGACGTTGGAACCCGCTTCATCGAGGCGCTCGTAGGCGAATGGAGCTTGGAGAACGGTGTTCATCGATTGATGGGGAGGCATGGAGGATGGAATCAGCCTTGCCATCAGCAGGCGTGCAAGCGACGCGTTGCCGTCGGGAAAATGAAACCGGTACGCAACCTCGCTAAAGCGTTCCTCGAATTTCAGACCCAGGCCATCGAAGCCGGCAGAGCCGCGCTCGGCTGCTTCGAGAGCCGGCGTCGTATCCACGCGCTTGTTGTTGCGGCCGCCCGCGCCCAGGAAAAATGGAATGGCCTCGGGCGTCACTTTGGCGATATTCAGAAGATAATCCTGATAACTCATGCGAGCCAGCCGGGCTCGTTTCTCTTCTTCGCCCAGACCGTGCAGGTAATCCGGATTTTTTCCGTGCAAACGGATGAGATCTTTTCGGGCGGCTTCGCTCAAGGGCGCATTCTTAAAGAAGTCCGGCATGCGCGGATTTCCGGTTACCAGGCGGTCCTGCCCGAAATGCTCGCGATCGAAAAATGTTCCGGTGGTGAGTTTGTACTTCTCTTCCAGGTCGCGATTCAGAAACTCTGCGTTCCGCTCGACGTCGATGCCGAGTTCCCGGACCAGGGCTTTCGCGGCATAGCTATACGGATACGGAGTCGAGATGCCGAGCGTTCCGCCACAGCCGATGTACGAACGGCCGCCATGGTGGAATTCATTACGCTTGGCGTGCCCGCCGAAATCGTCATGATTGTCGAGAATCAGAATGCGCTGCTTCGGACCCAGAGCCGTCCGATAGAAATGAGCTGCCGCGAGACCGGAAATTCCGCCGCCTACGATCACGAGATCGTACTCTTCTTGAATGTCGCGATCGGCGACGGGGAAGCGGGAATACTTTCCCTGACGAATGGTATCGAACGGGTCCACCGCAGCCGGATAGTTGCCGCGCAGCCCGGTGCGCGACGGAGGATTGCCGTTTTGTGCCGCGCCCGTAGCTTGACCGCCGGCGGTCGAGGCCGCGGCAAGACCGACGGCGACGCCATTCAAAAAGTCCCGGCGCGCGATAGGCCGGTGCATGCCAAGATCGCGACGTTCACTGGACGCGCTCATGTGTCTCCTCCTCGGGGGGCGCGTATGCTCCCCACCCGAAGCGAGTTTACATCAATCGCGCGAAACGGCGACAGTCGCGCTGGCGCACCTATTTAGTGATCGCCAGAAAGGATCCATCATCAATTGCCCAGCGCGTTTGGTGGCAAATAGTTCTCACTCGGCCGCCGCATGCGTAGGTGGCCACGTAACTGTGCGTGTGAATCTCCGCGTGCAGGATGGACGGCACTCCGTGCAAGTCTTGCGCCTGGCAATCCATTGTGTAGAATTTTGCGGTCGGCCCCAAGTCCGTGTCTGCCACCGTCCAGACGGCGGTCCCCTGGCAGTAGTCTGCGTTGTAGCCGGGGTTCTGTCCCGGATATGCGCGATAGTCGAACTGGGTCCAATACCCGCCGGCTTCGAACACGCCGCTCTGGGCCCCGTTGGCGATTTCGTAGTAGCAGTTTTCCACTCCGCCGTTGCAGACGGTTCCCGTTGGTAATACGTAATTGTTGGTGGTTTGCGCGAGCCCAGAGGCCGCGATCATCACAGTCAGAATGAGCATTCGTATGAACATCCGGTTGTCCTTTCCCTCGTCACGACAATTCGAACACCTGGCTAAAGCGTTGCCGGAACCTACTCCCGGGGAGATGATATTTACCTGCGAATCGTTTCGGCGGAGATCACCTTAGACGATCGAGGATCACAACTGCGGAATCGTTCGTTCCTCAGGGCTTCGCGCCGGCTCCTCCTCGAAGGCGTGATCCGGCCGCAGCCGCCAAGCCAGAACAGCGCCCAGCAACAGCAGTAAGATCGAGCCGATGAAGGGCGCCACCCAGCTTCCGGTGCGATCCACCAGGTAGCCGAAGCTCGACGGAGAAATCAGGCCGGCGAGCCCAAAACCGAAGTTCATCATTCCGCTGGCGGTGCCCGCGTAGCGTGGCGCGATGTCCATGGGGACTGACCAGATGGGCCCGACGATCAGCTCCGCAAAAAAGAACGCGAGCCCCAGGCTGACGGCGGCAACCGTCAGGTTATGAATCAGCACCACCGGGATCAGAAAAACGAATGCGCCCAGGAATCCGGCCACAATCACGCCGCGCCGCGCGATCGCCAGGCTTCCCGTCTTCCGCAAGAGCTGGTCGCTCACAACCCCGCCCAAGGTGTCGCCGATCACGCCCGCCAGAAGAACGCCGCCGGAAAATAGCGCCGATGTCTGCACGTTCTGATGGTAATTCTCAAAAAAGAACGCCGGGATCCAGGTCAAGAATAGCCAGAGGGTCCAGCCGTAGCAGAAGTCCACGATGGTCACCGGCATCATATGCCGGGCCAGCCGCAGCCATGGAGTCGTGCGCGCCGATCCACTGGCGCGAACTGGCAATGTGTCGAGATCGGCTGAGGTAACAGTAGAGTGCTCGCGCGGATCGTTCCGGAAATACCAGGCCCACACGATCAGCCATAACAGGCTCGCCGCGCCAAGAATCATGAACGAGACTCGCCACGAGGAGAACACGAGCAGGCCGGCCACGATCGGTGGTGTTACCGCGTTACCGATCCGTCCGAACGAATGCACGATGCCTTGCGCGAATCCCCAGTTACCCTGCGGCGTCCAACTGGCCATCGCGCGCGTGGCCGTGGGGAAGCCTGCCCCTTCGCCGAATCCGAGCGCCAGCCGCAGCAGAAATAGCGACACGATTCCGGTGGCTGCACCCGTGAGGATCGTCGACATGCCGATGATCGCGCAGCATATTGTCAACGTCAGCCGCGGACCCAACCGGTCGCCGATCCAACCACCAATCAGTTGAAAGAAGGCGTACGGAATCGCAAATGCCGAGAACGCCAGCCCGAGCTGCGTGTTAGTGATCTTTAGATCTACCTTGATCAGCGGCGCTACTGTCGACAGGCTCACGCGGTCAACGAAATACAGAAAGTACATCGCGCACAGCAGCGCGAGAACCACGTTCGGAGCGGTGAAGGTGCGGGTGCTCTTCACGCCGACGGGCGCGTTTCGCCCTTGATCTGCGTCCGATGCAGAACACGCCGCGAATCAGGCTCGAATGCGTCGCGGCGATGCATCGTGCAGCGATTGTCCCATAGGACGACGTCGCCCACCTGCCATTCGTTGTGCCACGTGAATTCTTCGCGGGTGGCAACGGACCAAAGTTCGTCGAGCAGCGCTTCGGACTCCGCAAGCGGTAGACCTTGAATGTAAGCGTTTCGCCGTCTTCCCAGATAGAGCGCGCGACGTCTGGTTTCCGGATGTGTGCAGACCAGAGGATGGGAAGCGCCCGGCGAAGTCAGAGGATCGTCAACGGCCGCTACGCCCTGGCGGAGGAATCCGCCGCTATTGTATGTTCCGTCGTGCTTAACAAATAGCCCGTCTATGCGGGTTTTGAGCGAGTCCGACAGCGAGTCATACGCATGGTACATCCCGCAAAAATATGTATTGCCGCCCGACGCAGGAACTTCCAGCGCGTACAGCATGCTCGCTTTTGGGGGATCTTCCAGATACGACATATCCGTGTGCCAGGCGGCTTCGCCGGCGCCCAAGCTGCCGATCGGCTCGCCATTCACCATCACGTTCGAAACCACGTAGATCTCCGGATATCCTTCGACGAAACGGCGTCCGGTTTCCTGAACGGGCGCCCAGTCGAGCTCGCCGAAGCGGCGGCTGAAGGCGATCAGTTGGTCATCGGTAAGCTGCTGGCCCCGGAACAACAGCACGGAGTGATCATTCCAGGCTCTTAGAATCGCCGCGAAATCATCGGCCGCGATCGCACATAGATCGGCTCCTCGAATCTCCGCTGCCAATGGCTTCCCGCTAGGAATTACCGTGATCGCGGATTTTGTCGACGTCGCGGATTTTATCGACGTGGTCGATTTCATCTGTCGGACCCAATCTAGCAAATAGGAACGGCCGCGATCAGCGGATGTGCACGGAAACAGCGAGCCAGCTATTTGGGTGTGAGCTTCAAGAGCTTACTTGTCGGCGGCGTTACTGGCGATATCGAGGCTGTTCCGCTGTCGGTGAGCACGTAAACAGCGCCGTCGGGTCCGACGCGCACATCGCGGATCCGGGCGCGCAGATCCGCGAGCAGAGGCTCTTCCGCCACGACCTTGTCATTTACGATCGTCAGACGGCTGAGCATCATGCCGCGCAGGCCGCCAACGAAGACGCTGCCCTGCCATTGCGGAAACAACGTGCCGCTATAGAACGCGAGGCCAGAAGGCGCGATGACCGGGTCCCAGTAGTAGACGGGCTCCTCCATGCCTTCTTTGTGCGTGATACCCTCGCCGATCGCCGTTCCCGGATAATCGATGCCGTGCACGATCACGGGCCACCCGTAATTCTTTCCCTTCTCAATGATGTTCAACTCGTCGCCGCCCCGGGGACCATGTTCGGTTTCCCATAGGCGGCCGGTTTTCGGGTCGAATGCCAGGCCCTCCGCGTTTCGCGTGCCGTACGCCCAGATCTCGGGAAGAACACCCGGTTTTCCAAGGAACGGATTATCCGGCGAAGGCGCCCCGTCGGGTGTGATGTGAATAATCTTTCCGAGATCGTTGTCCAGGCGCTGTGCGACATCCCACGGCGGTGAATCCGACCGGTCGCCGAAGGTCACAAACAGACTGCCATCCTTCGCGATTGCGATGCGGCCTCCGGTTTTCCCACCCAGCCGTTTGGACGGCATCGCGGGCTGGGCTCGGAAGATGACTTTAGCGTCAGTCAACGAGCATTTGGCCTCGTCTAGCTTGGCGCGCACCACATATGTATTGCTATTGGTGTTATCGACGTAATCGAAAAACGTGAAGAAGATCTGGCGGTTGGCCGCGAAATGCGGATCCAGCACCACATCGAGCAGACCGACATCTTTTGCTGCCGGCGACTTCAGCTCTGCCACGCCGGCCACCGGCGCTGAAAGCAGGCCTTTCGTGTCGAGAATGCGTATGCTGCCGGGGAGCCTTTCGGTCAGGAGAATTTTTCCATCCGGAAGGAATGCGAGGCTCCAGGGTGCGGGCAGATTATCGATCAGCGTCGTCACCTGGTAGGGGACCGACGCGTGATACGGCGCCCGCGTCTGTTCGGGGAATGCCGGTTCGTTATCGCTTTTTTCCGGCGGACGCCTCTCGATGGGTTGGCCGTCTATGGTCACGCGCGAAGGCCATCCCGGCGGACGACTCGGCTGCGATCCCGGGGTGGCCGATGTTTGGCCGTAAACCGCTACGGCGACGAATCCGCAAGTCCATAAAGCCGCCAGCGACAGAAGTTTCATCAGTAGGCGGCTCCCGACAGGATTTTGCGGCCGTCCGCCAAAGTGACCTGGCGGCCATCCACCAAATTGGCTGCATGTCTAGCGAGAAAGCCGTGAACCACGACCTTGTCGCCAGCCTTCATGGAATCGTGATTCCAACCGAGCCGCGTCAACTTGTTCGGCCCGCTGGTTTCGCACTTCCAGTTGACCGGCCCGTTCGTGTCTTTCACATCGATGAAGAAGTACACGTGCGGATTTTCCCACTCGATCCGCGTTACAACTCCCTCTAACGTGACCGGCTTCGAGCTATCAAACTCCGCCGAAAATGCATGATGCGCGGGGAGGGGAAGACTCGCCATCGCCATCACAAATCCCACGGCGCAGATTGCTGAAGACGTCATACAGCGCTTCGTTATTTGGGTTGCGGAACAATACGCAAGTACGGGCGCGGAGCCTTCCAGCCGTCGGGATATTTCTGTTTTGCTTCTTCTTCCGACACCGCAGGCAAAATGATCACGTCCTCGCCCGACTTCCAGTTCACGGGCGTCGCGACTTTGTGCTTCGCCGTCAGTTGCATCGAATCGACGACCCGGAGGACTTCATCGAAGTTGCGGCCCGTGCTCATGGGATAGCTGAGCATCAGCTTGATTTTCTTGTCAGGCCCGACTACGAACACCGTTCGAACGGTCGCGTTTGTTGCCGCCGTGCGGCCTTCGGAGGTGTCGCCGGCGTCGGCGGGCAGCATATCGTAGAGCTTCGCGATCTTCAGTTCCGGATCGCCAATCATGGGATAATTCACCTTGTGACCCTGCGTTTCCTCGATGTCAGCGGCCCACTTGCCGTGGCTGCTCACAGGGTCAACGCTGAGGCCGATGACTTTGCAGTTTCGCTTTGCAAATTCCGGCTGAAGTCCGGCCATGTAGCCCAGTTCCGTCGTACAGACGGGCGTGAAATCTTTCGGGTGCGAAAACAAAATCGCCCAGCCGTCGCCGATCCACTCGTGAAAATCGATCGTACCTTGGGTGGTCTCAGCGGTAAAGTTTGGGGCCGTGTCATTGATGCGTAGGGACATAGTTTCCTCTACTATAAGCGAACCAACGCCGCTCGGGGAACAGCGCGTGACCGGCCATTCACACTGGTCGAGACTTACCCAAGACTCTTTCGAAAACGATCCACGATCTCGCCCGATGACGCACGGTTCCAGGTCTCGTTCACGCCCAGTGTGAACCACCCGTCGCGGGGTTCTCCTATGCGAAGTCCGGCGTCTTGCGCGCGTTTCCGGAATGTGACTGCGTCGACGCTCTTTACGCGCAAACTAAATATGTTGGTCCCGTTCGGCACCCGGCGGACCTCGAAACGCTTGTCCGGCTCTAACGCTGAGATCACGTGTTCCGAGACCGCGACCGCATCGCGATACCGCTCTTCAAACCCGTCGAAAAAGTGCAGCGCCACGGCGGCGAATGGCCACACGTGATTCAATCCGCCGCCGAACATGCGCCGCGTCTGATACAAATCTTCAAGCAAACTCTTAGGGCCTGCCAGGATCGCTCCGCTAGCCGCATTGAAATACTTGTACATCGAAATGTACACCGTGTCGAACATCGCTGCATATTCGCGCACCGTCGTCTTCGCGTGGGCGGCGGCGAGATACAGACGCGCGCCGTCCAGATGCAGCCCAATCTTACGGCCGCGCGCCCATGCGACGACTCGTCGCATCTCGGCGACGTCAAACGCCTCGCCATTCTTACGGCGGACCGGCGTTTCAATTTGTAGCGCTCCAATCGGCACCGAAACGCGCCCCGAGTCGGCTCGCTTCAGTTCGTCTTCGACCTCCTCGGCCGTGAACGTGGCTTTCCCTTGCGCGAGCGGAACCAAGTGGAGTCCGCTGAGGGTCTGGCAGCAATCGCCGCAGTCATTGAATAAATGACACTCGAGCTGGACCAGCACCCGGCGTTTGTCGCCCGCGAGGATTCGTATGGCGAGGTGGTTCGCCAACGTTCCCGTCGGCAGCCAGACGGCAGCTTCCTTGCCGAGCGCGGCAGCGACCTTGGCCTCGAGCGTTGCGACCACGCCTTCCCGGGAGTAAGAATCCGGCGCGATGCCGCCAGAGAGTTTTTTCAGCAGCTCCGCGTATTCCTGCGGACTGTGAGGAATTCCATCGCCCGTTGCAATGACCGGCCCGGGATCGCCTGCCGCAAAAACGGCGGGAGCGAGTCCTGTCAACGCTGGGGCGGCCAACACCGGCGAGGCCAGAAACGATCTGCGATTCATAATGCGAATCCTATCACGAAGAATTCTGAGATTAAGCCGGGCGCTTCAGAAACTCTAGGATTAATTTGCTCACTTGCTCCGGCTGCTCCTGCTGCACCCAATGTCCCGCGCCGTCCACCAGATGAAAGCCAACCATCTTCGTGCATGCGCTGCTCCGCATCCTCTCGACCGCGCCGGGCGTCTGGTAGACTCCCCAGTCACTCTTGCCCGCGATGAAACAGGACGGCACATCAATGGTCCGTCCGGAAAAGATTTGCAACTCCGCATTGAGCTTCGCATCCGCGCCCCGCCGGTATCCGTTCAGTCCGCCCTGGAACCCCGTCCTTCCATACTCTCCCGCGTACACGTCCACTTCTTCTTCGGTAAGCCATTCGCACGCTGCAATTTGAGCCGCGGACGGCATCTCCACGGCAACAGTCTCGGCCATGCCCTTGGCCAAGTCCATGACGTAATAAGTCGGCATCTGCGCCATCTCTTCCGCGGTACGCGCCTTCAGTGGGTGCGGCTTGTTTTGTTTCCAGTCCGCGCTCTTGTAGTGATAGTAGGCACGAAAGAACGCGTGCAGACCTTGCGGACAATTCCGCATATTTTTGTCGGCCTCGCGAGTGGTGTAGTAACGCTGATAATACTTCCGCGGGCGGGGCAGGGCAGCGAGCTGCTCGTCGATGTTCAGGCCCGAAGCCGCAGCGGGTACTTCATTAGCGGTGTTAAAGGGCAGCGACGGCGCGCCTGCGAATGGGGCGCTCATCATCGTGACGGCGCGGAACACGTCAGGCCGAGTCAAAGCACACCAGGCTGCAACCGGTGATCCGGCGTCGTGCCCCACTACCGAAACAGACCGGTAGCCGAGCGCCGAAACGAGTCCCAAAGCGTCGCGGACCATGTTGAGCATGCTGAAGGAACTCAGATCGCAGTCGTAATTAGAATCCCATCCGGACGTGCGTCCGAACCCCCTCTGGTCCGGGGCGACCACGTGGTATCCCGCCGAAGCCAGATTGGGCATCACTTTTCTCCAGCTATATGCGAGCTCCGGGAAACCATGCAGTAACAGGATGCACGGCCGGTCGCGTTGCTCGAAGCCGGCCTCCAACACGTGGACTCTGAGGCCGTTGATGTTATCTACAAACTGCGAACGAATCCCCGATGGGATTGTGCTTTGGCCGTAAACAACATCGTTGTTCGCCGCGCGAGCCGGGTCGGCCATCCCGGCATACAGCAGGCCGGAAGCCAGGGTTTGAACATGTTGGCGGCGCGTGAACGTCGCGGATTGAGATGACATGACAAGGCGATTTAGCAGCATGCCCATGGCTCCTTGCTTCCTGCGACGGCATCTAGTGTATCTTAGGCCTGGGCAAATTTTGATGTTTCGACAAAGGAGACAACGCAAATGGCCGATTCCCCGGAAGTAAGCCGACGGCAGTTCATCGTTGCTGCCGGCGCCGGATTGCTCGTAGGCGGAGGCGCGGTTGCCGCCTATCAAACCATGAAGTCGTCCGCTCTCGCTTCGCCGGCTTCTCCAGGCATCGATCCGAACACGATCAGGCGCCGCGGCGTAGGGTTCCGCGGCTACGACCCGCAGCGAGCATCTCCGGGCTTCACCCTGTTCGCGCCCAGCACCGGAGGCGGCATGGTCTACCTGATCGATATTCAGGGAAACGTGACCCACACCTGGAAGATGCCTTATCCGCCGGGGCTGTACGGATACCTGACAGAGAAGGGAACGCTGCTCTACAACGGCCAAATCCCGAACGAGACCTTTTTAGGCAAGTCTCCGTTCATGGGAGGTGCAGTGATGGAGGCGGACTGGAACGGGAAGGTCCTCTGGGAAATCAAGCAGCCCGATCATCACCATGATGGGCGGCTACTGCGGAACGGCAACGTGCTGCTGCTGTGCTCAACGGATCTTCCCGCGGATATCGCGAAACAAGTGAAGGGCGGCTTGGCGGGTAGCGAGCACGAGGGTAAGATCGGCGGCGACTACCTCGAGGAAAGGACCACGGACGGGAAGAAGGTCTGGGAGTGGCGGACCTGGGAGCACATGGATCCGGCCGCATACCCGATTACCTCGCCCAGCGACAGTCGCTCGGAATGGACGCATGGCAACGGGATCGCGGAACTGCCGGACGGGAACATCCTTTTAAGCTTTCGCAATATCTCGACGGTTGTACGGATCAACCGCCAGACCGGAGCGATTGACTGGAAGCTGGGTGCGCCGCCCTTAGCCGGCCAGCACGCACCCACACCTCTGCGAAACGGCAACATTCTCCTATTCGACAACGGTCCATTCCGGGCAGACACTGGCGTCCAACCCTTTTCCCGGGTTCTGGAAATCAACCCTGGCACCAAGGAAGTCGTTTGGAAATATCAGGATGGCTCTGGTCCGGGGAGCAATCACTTCTTCTTCAGCAGCCGGGTCTCGAACGCCCAGCGTCTACCCAACGGCAACACACTGATCAACGAAGGCCTATACGGGAGGTTTTTCGAAGTCACCACTGAAGGGGATGTGGTGTGGGAATACGTGAACCCACACTTTGGCCCGGCCACGGCCGCACCTAAGGCTCAGATGAACAATGTCTTTCGTGTCTACCGGTACAGTGCGGAGGAGATCGCAGCCGCGCAGAAGGTGGCGTGATCCGGGTCAGTACCCGAGCACAGAAACGGTGCTGCATAGAGGAGCGTCTTCATTGCCAGGAATGGGCTTTCCAGGCGAGGCGGCTGTGTATCTGAATCCGCTTCGGATTGTTGTCGTAGCTGTCTTGGTCCTGGGTGCGTCAATCGCTCTGCTCTTGCTCAGCGGCAAGAGGAGGCGTTGACACGATTTCCGGTCGTGAGAAGTTGCGTGAATTGAGACTCTTGGGTCTGGCAGCTTCAGCGTCTGCTTGAGCTTCAAGGGCTCGGACGACGCTGTCGTAGATCGCGAGCGTGGGTACAGAAGGCAGGCGCTTTCCCGTGGCAAATCCGTGCGCCGACTCCACGTCGGATACCGCGATTGCCATCAATTCGAAATACGCCCGGTCGATTCGGCGGCGAACCTGCGCGGCGCTGATTTCTACCGTTTCGCTTGCCACTTGCCTCTATAGTAACAGCAGTACTCTACGGATGCATCCACTAGTACGTTCGGCAGTGTGCATCTTTCTCTTCACGTCCTCTTCACATCTTTTCTTCGTGTCGTAGATTGTATAATGTCTTAGTCCATAAAGTTTATACACGATGTGTCGAATTGTTAGTTGTTAGGTAAATAAGTTTCTATGTCTTTTACTTACAGGAATCCACACGAGCAGTCTTACGGTGTGGCACAGGAAGAAGTCACCCGCCTTCAACAGGAAGGGCGGGAGATTGAGGCCAGGCTGTCCTGGATCCGACACCGCCTTGAGCAGCTTCAAAAATACATGGATGCAGTTCGCCCGTTGATCGAGGAAGATCCAGGGACCGAAGCGGTGCAAGCCGGGCTTACGCAGATCTGCCGGGAATTGCTGGCGAAGAACCCACGCTGGTTAAGCGCTAGCGAGATCAGGGCCCTTTTGTTCGCCGGCGGGATCGACCTGAAACCGTACGCGAATCCTATGGCCGTACTTCACTCGGTGCTCGGCCGCATTGCGCACAAGCAAAAAGCGTCGGATGGCGTCGTTTACTACGCTGCGCCAGGAGTCCCAGCGTTTGAACCGGATCACCTTCCGCAAAAAAGAGGCGAACCCGGGATCGGACTCAAGGAGAACTAACCGGCCTTTTCGTCCTTTAGGACAGCAGCGCCTGAACGCGTTTTGCGCGGTAATCGAAAATCTTTGCAATATCCTGAGCCACCTGAAGGCGATGGACCAACCGGCCAATCACTCCGAGCGGCAGAGCATATTCGACCATGTCCACGATCAGGGTTCCACCCGCAACCTCTGAAAATCGATGCGTATGGCGCCAAAACTTATAGGGACCCTTGGCCTGGTCATCGATAAACTCGAAGGGTGGATTCCAGTAGGTGATTTCCGTTAGCCATCGCACGGGAATCCCGCGAACGCGCAACGCGTAGGCGATGGTCGCCCCTTGCTTCATGTCGATAGGCGGCGGCGTGAGAATCCGGAATTGCATCCACGGCGGAGTGATTTGCTGCAGATTCTCGGCCCGTGAGAAAAAGGCGAAAACGACGGGCAGGGGATTGGGAACCCACAATTGACGCTCGAGTGTGTACGTGGTCATGAAAAGTCGATTGAAATTTCCTGCCCGAAGCCGCTGACCGGCTTCGCCCTCTTTGAGGTAGAGGCGTCTTAAAATGCGCCCCTAGATTTTGTCCAGTTGCGCCGGTCAGCAGATGGGTCGGAGATGAATCCTACTTCGGCAGAATCACAGCGTCGATGACGTGGATCACGCCGTTAGACGCGATGATATCCGTCTTGGTCACATGCGCGCCGTCCACCATGACGCCTCCATTCATGGTTTTGATGGCGATGTTCTGGCCCTGAACCGTCTTGGCCGCGTGCAACTTCACCACGTCTTGCGCCATTACCTTGCCCGCCACGACGTGATACGTCAGAATGCTCTGGAGCTTCGCCTTGTTTTCAGGCTTGAGCAGGCTTTCGAGCGTGCCGGGAGGCAACTTTGCGAAGGCCTCATCGGTGGGGGCGAACACGGTGAACGGGCCGGGACCTTTGAGGGTTTCCACCAGCCCCGCGGCTTTCACCGCGGCGACCAGCGTGTTGAAATTTCCGGCAATCGCAGTATCGACGATGTCGGCCGCGGACGCGGTGGATGCAGCAACCGTCATCGCCAAGACGCCTGCTAGTAAAACGGGTAAATATTGTGTCATTTTTCTCTCCTTCTTTATTGAATAATTGGTCGGCGAGACTCTACGCACGGGCGGCGGCGATATCGCCGTGCCACCGCCGCTGTATCGATTTCCAGGTCAGTGCCTGATACAATCCCGCCAGACCCACCAGGCTGTAAACCACCGTGCTGAGCGCGGAGGTTTCGCCAAATTTCATCCCGAAAACGGCCGCCACAAGATCCAGATGGAAGGCGCCCGCCAATCCCCAGTTCACCGCGCCGATGATGACCAACGCGGCAGCGGCTACGTCAAGTTTCTTCATATTGCTTCACGCTCCCTTTGCTTTTCGAGTGGCTGACTCTGTCAGTCACAATTTGATCTTAAGGAAAAAGTGTTTTACTTTAAAGAATCGATGCGAACTGCCTTTCCTGCGCGGAAAAAACATCGCGCGAACCGGCACTGAGAGGAAAACAACCTTCACAATGGCGTCTGACACCATCACAAACGGACTAAAGACCTACGCGATCGGAAGCAAGCTGCGGCGTCTCCGGCTGCGCAAAAGCATGGGGCTGGTAGAGTTAGGTAGACACACCGGTCTATCCCCCGCACTTCTCTCGAAGCTGGAGCGGGACGTGATGCACCCGACGTTGCCGACGCTCTTGCGCATCGCCATGGTCTTCAGCGTCGGCCTGGAGTATTTCTTCAACGCGGAACCCAAGCCGGTGGTGGCGGTCGTCCGCAAGAAGGACCGTCTTCGTTTTCCCGATTCACCGGACGTCCGTAAAGTCAGCTATTTCTTTGAAAGCCTGGACTTCCCGGTGCCGAATCGCGCGTTAAGTTCCTATCTGGCCGAGTTTGAGGCGATCGAGGAAAAGGATGCCCGTTTTCACGAGCACCCTGGCGTCGAATTGCTTTACGTTTTATCGGGCAAGCTGGAACTGCACGTAGGAGAAGACACACATGAGCTGCCCGAAGGCGATTCGATCTATTTCGATTCTTCCGTGCCGCATGGATATAGGAGAATCGGCGCGAAGCGGACTACCGCGCTGGTGGTGACGATGGACTCGCGAGCGGGATCGTAAAGCCGCCGCTCAACGCGCTTTAATTGCCTGGCCCGGGTGAGCCTCGGGCCTCAACTTGCCGTCCCGTACTACGAACGTGCCACCGACGAGGACGTAACGGAAACCCTCCGAGTTTTGCCGCGGTTTCTCAAAGGTTGCCTTATCGATGACCGTTGCCGGGTCGAAGACGGCGAGATCGGCATCAGCGCCCACCTTCACGCGACCTTTTAGTCGCATCTGCGGACTCATCGCCTCCAGCCGCTGCGCCGGCATCAATGAAGATTTGCGGATGGCATCCATCAGCGTGAGAGCTTTTTCGTCGCGTACGTAACGTCCCAGAATACGGGCGAAGGTGGCCTGACCGCGAGGATGCTCTAGCGCCCCATCGCTCGCCACCATGACAAACGGGCTCGCTACGGTCAGGCGTATCATTTCATCCGTGTTTCCGAAGCGGATCACTACGCCGCCCTTCTGGCGATAGCGCTCGAAGGATTCGCGAGTAAGACGCTCGCCCGTGGGCGGCCAAAGGAGGCTTGCGAAATAACCGGGCGGCTGATGTTCCCAGTTGGAAAAGGCCGCCGATTCGATAAACGTGGCGGAGGCTGTGTAAGGATACGCTTCGGTTGTAACATCCAGGCCGCGGGAGCGCGCGCCTTCAATAAAACGGAGCGCCTCCGGAGTTTTCGATCCCGCGGAGCTGTTGATGTGCACGATGTGCAGCGGCGCGCCGGAAGCGGCGGCGTCCCCGATCACTTCTTGCAACGATGCGATGACGTTACCTCCCCGCATGTGAACGAACACTGGACGTTTGAACTTCGCCGCCAGATAGAACAGATTCAGGATTTCATCGGGCGTGGCTGTCGGCGTATAAGTAATGCCCATACCCAATCCGAGTGCTCCCTCATCCAGGCCTTTTTGCACGACCGATTCGATGGCCTTCTGCTCCTCGGGCGTGGACGCACGGTTCATGGCGTTGTCGCGCGGAAGAAAGTCGCCGGTATCCTTCATGACCGCCATACGCGCGGGAATCTGTCCAGCAGTCGCGCCAAAATTGATCAGAGACTTACCAGCGCGTGCCATGTACCATTCGCTTACCGGGGAAACGCCCACTTCCAGCTCGAGCGCGGTGGTTACGCCGTCCATCGCTTTGAAACCGTAGGCTTCCGGAGTTTGCGCATGCTGGTGCAGATCGATAAAGCCGGGCGCGATCACGAGACCGGCGGCATCAACTTCCACTGTCCCGCGTAGCGGCGCTTCGGAGATGGCTGCGATCTTGTTGCCGGAAATGGCGACGTATCGAACTGCATCCAGGCCGGATTCGGGGTCCGTCACGCGGCCATGCTGGAGAACGATGTCGTAGTTCTGAGCGGTGAGCAGAAAAGGGAACAGCCAGAACAGCAATCGCATGGGGTTAGTCTAACGCGCGATGTCGCGCCAGGCTGTGTGCCATGGCCCAACCGGGACGCTTAATCAGCGGGAAAGCACCCAAGCAGCGCCAGGAATTCGCAGAAAAGTCATTTAGATATAGAAAGATACAGACTGGCCCTGACGGTGCACCCCATCACCGCAATGGGACTGGATTTCAACGCACAAGAATTCGTAGCCAATGTAAAGCGTGGCAAGTATGACGGCCGCCTCATCGCGGAACTGAGAAAGCTTTCCATGGAGGAGCTGGAACAGGTGGTGGAGCAGATTATGACCGAGCGCTCGAGTACGAATCCTCAGTACCGCGAACATCATAGTTTTTGTTGATCGAGGTTTCTGTTGACCCGGCCATGCTCACGCGATTCGCGTCACTTTGACTTTTTTTGAGCCGTTTCACCGGCAGACTTGCCCTCGCCGCCGGCTGCGGAGAGCATGCCTTCCATGACCGTGAAGTTCCCTTCGTGGCAGGCAAACTCGAAAAGCTGGTCCGGGGTTTGTTTGAGGCGGAGCACGGCCGTCCACGGTTTGGTCCAGGTTGTCAGGTCGTCCACTGTGATTTCGTAGCGAATCTCGTCCGCGGCAACACGGCTGAAACGCTCGATCAAGTGCAGGTTCTCGGCCGATCCCATGAAGGTATCTTTCGGAGAAAAGTTGGTGGTGTCGACGACCAGCGTTGCCCCCTCCCAGCGGCCTCGTGAGTCCCCGTTCCAGGTGCGAACGCCGGCCGGAAGATGGGGGCGCCCATCCAGCGGAATGACGCGGGCGTCGTGAATGGCCTCCATGACAATTACTACGTAGCCAGGGCTCTGCACGATCTGGTAGTAACTGGTGTCATTGCTGACGCGGGTCATGGGTACACCGTAAGTAATGCAACGCTGAAGATTGGTCAAGTCCTCCGGGCCCCGGGGAGGATTTCGCATAGCGGTCGCCGCCGCTAAGGCGATGAGTCGGCCCTGACCCGCGGGGGTATAGGGTGGCAGCTTACCGTCTGGCGGATCGACGATGAGTGACGTCCGGTTGTCGAACTCTCTTTCCGTGATTTGGGCTCCCGTAGTCGTGCCCGGATTTCGATACCGCTCCGGATTTGCCAACGCCGCTAGAAAATAACTATCTCCGTTGGCGGCATCGCTATCCCCATTCTTAAAGAGTCGATCTGCGCTGCGCTTGAGTTCAGCAACCTCAGCGTCGGTCAGGAACTGCCGGCCTTCTAACTGCTTCGGCCGTTCCAGAGGCGTCGCGCTTTTATTCAGCCAGTTTCCCTGAAGGTCGGGTTGACCGTCCGGAGTAAGCGGCGCCACCCAAGCCTTGTTCGAGGCCTTAGATCCGGCCGGGCTCTGTCCGGAGATGGGTAGCGATGCTAGCAGCGCCAGAGCACTTAAGGGAATAAGAAACCGGCGGATCATGTGAAATTCTCCTTTTCGCTGGTTCCACTTTTCGGTTCCGATGCTATAGCGGTGTGGCTTCGAAGTCAACCGTAGGGGCTAAGCCGTTGCTGACGGATTCGACGCTTTTTTCCCTTCACGCTGACTCACCGGAGGTCTATAATTGGTGTAGGAAATCAGAGTATGGCCACTCTAGCGAAATCAGCGCAGCTTCTCAGACCTGAAACTTCCGTCGTTCCTCTGAGCACGGTGCAGCTTGCCTTGTGGCAGCTCGGCATGCCGATTCTGGATGCCAGCGGCGTTGCCGGGTATAAGAAACGCGCGAAACTGGAGATGCTATGGCACGCAGTCCGCTGGCAGATTGCAGGCATGGCAGCACTGGTCGGGGTCGTGTGTCTTGGCCGCCAGTGGGGCCGTGCGACTCTGGTCGGCGCGGCGGCGGTGGTCCTCGCGGGTCTCTTCGCGTGGCTGTTGAACGCCTCCGAGCTTCAATGGCTGACGATTGGCTATAGCACCTACCACAGTCTGCACGCCGTTCCTCCGCATGTGTCAGCCGCGGCGGATGCGCTTCTGGCTCACGGCGTTTCCCCGAGACGGATCGGTGTCGAGTATCTGAAGAACGATCCCATCCTGTTTGTAGAGGACGATGAGCAGGGCCCTGGCCTCAAGCGCTACGATCTGATCATTTGGTAACGGCTGGTGGTAGCGGCTGGTGGTAATTGCCTGCACCCAGCGTTGACCGCCAAGTCCAGGCGCTCGCCTTAAAATCAAAGTAAACATCCGATGAAGCTGACAGACCTGCGCGGGATTCTTCAATACATTCCGCAATTCCGGGAAAAGACGTTCATCATTGCCGTGGATGGGGTTATCGTCACGGACGAGAACTTCGCCAACATCCTGTTGGACGTAGCGGTGCTCCGCTCTTTGAACATCCGCGTCGTCCTGGTGCATGGCGCGTCCGTGCAGATTCAGGCTTTAGCGGAACGCCAGAGTCTCCATGCGTCCAACCTCGACGGCACGGGTGTAACCGATGCGCCCACGTTGCAATTGGCCATGGACGCTGCGAATCGCCTGACGCACGAGATCCTGGAGGGCCTCTCCGCCAACGACCTCCGCGCCGCTTACACGAACGCGATCGTTGCGCATCCGCTGGGGATCATACAGGGCGTCGACCATTTGTTTACCGGAAAAGTAGAGCGCGTTGACACGGAGCTTCTTCAAACGCTGCTGAACCAGGGAATTGTCCCCGTAATTCCTCCCCTCGGCTTTGATGGAGACGGCAAGACCTACCGGGTGAACTCCGACAGTGTTGCAGTCGCGGTGGCGGAAGCCTTGAAAGCGACCAAGTTGATTTTCATCACGGCGCAGGACGGGCTTCGGTACCACGATCAGTTCATTCGCCAGATGCTGGTGGTGGACTTGCAGAAGCTGGTTCAGTCCTCTGCCGGCGGATTTCCGCCGGACATGTTTTCCAAAGCGCAACACGCGGCTGCCGCCTGCGCCGCGGGAGTACAGCGCGTCCACATTATCAATGGCCGCGAGGACGAGGGACTGCTTGCCGAAGTATTTTCGAACGAAGGTATCGGCACGTTAATTTACGCCAACGAATACGAGCAGATCCGGCCGGCGAAGAAGAAGGACGTGCGTGCGATCCAGATGTTAACGAAAAAGGCAGTGGAGGCCGGGGAGCTTGTCCGCCGGACGCGGGCCGAGATTGAGAAAGACCTGGCCGATTACTATATTTTCGAAATCGACAAGAACCCGGTCGCCTGTGTGGCGTTGCACGTATATTCCGCGCAGCACCAGGGCGAACTGGCGAGTCTGTATGTCGATCCGGCCCACGAAAACCAGGGCATTGGCCGGAAGCTGATTCAGTTCGCCGAAAGCAGAGCTCGCGAAATCGGGCTGACGGAATTGATCACATTATCGACCCAGGCGTTTACTTACTTCCAGTCGAAGGGCGGCTTCGGCGAAGGCACACCGGATGATCTTCCGCCTACCCGTCGCGAGAAATACGACCATAGCGGACGGAACTCGAAAGTTCTCGTAAAGAAGCTGAAAGTCCCCGCCTAGCGCGGCGATCTTCCTTCATTGAGCGCTTCCGATCGAGTAAACTGAGCGTTATTCGTTCACACTTTCTCAATCTTGATTCTCGCCAAATGAGGCACTCCCATGAAGCTGTTTGACAGAGTTTCGACCTTGGTCTTGATCGCCCCATCCTTAGGAGGACTTCTGTGCGTCGAACCGGCACCGGCACAGACTCCGCCGTCCGCCACTTACCCCGCGCTTCCGAGTGAGACACCGGCCACGGTCCAGCCTTCTACGGCCAGCTTCGACTACGTGAAACGCGATGTGATGATCCCGATGCGGGATGGAGTAAAGCTGCACGCTGTGATCCTGGTTCCGAAAGGCGCAAGAAATGCCCCGATTCTGCTTACCCGCACGCCTTACAGCGCGACTGAGCTCACCAGTCACGCGCAAAGCTCCCATCTGGGTCCGATTCTGACCGGTTATGACAACGCGACCGACGTGATCGTCGAGGGCGGGTACATCCGTGTCGTAGAGGACGTCCGAGGCAAGTATGGATCGGAGGGCGATTATGTGATGAACCGGCCTCTTCACGGTCCGCAGAACCCGACGCCGGTCGATCATGCCACCGATACCTACGATACCGTCGACTGGCTGATCAAGAATATTCCGGAGAGCAATCAAAAGGTCGGCATTCTGGGAATTTCCTATGACGGGTTCCTGCCGCTGATGGCGCTGGTCAATCCGCATCCGGCGCTCAAGGTGTCCGTGCCGATGAATCCGATGGTCGACGGCTGGATGGGTGATGACTGGTTCCATAACGGCGCCTTCCGGCAACAGAACATGCCTTACATCTGGGAGCAGGAAGCGACCCGCAGTAACGACGCCAAATGGTGGACCAGCCATTTCGACGACTACGACATGTTCATGCAGGCGGGATCGGCCGGTGAATTGGGAGAGCGCCGGGGTTTAGCGCAAGTCGGGTTCTGGCAGAAAATTGTGGCGCACCCCGCCTATGACGCGTTCTGGCGCGAACAAGCAGTGGACAAAGTCCTAGCGGCGCAACCGCTAAAGATTCCAATGATGCTGGTGCACAGCCTCTGGGATCAGGAGGACATTTACGGCGCGCTGGCCGTCTACAAAGCCGTCAAGCCGAAGGATACGGCGAACGACAAAGTGTTCCTGGTGATGGGTCCATGGTTTCACGGGCAGGAGATCGGCGACGGGAGCGCCCTAGGCGCGATAAAGTTCCACACCGATACGGCGCGCTACTTCCGCCAGGAGATTCTGCGCCCCTTCCTCGATCAGTACCTGAAAGACGGTGCGCCCAAGGCCGACACGTCGCCTGTGGTCGCGTTTGAAACCGGAACGAATACGTGGCGCCGTTTACCCGCGTGGCCTGCCGGCTGCGCCACCGGCTGTAGCACGCATCCGTCGCCTCTGTATCTTACGACCGGGCTAAAAGTGAGTTTAACGGCTCCCAAGTCCGGCGATGCGCCCTTCGAAGAATACGTCTCCGACCCATCCAAGCCAGTGCCGTTCCGCTCCCGTCCTGTTCATGCGGTCGGCTATGAAGGCGGGAACTGGTCGCAGTGGCTCGTCGACGACCAGCGCGAAGCCTCCGGCCGTCCGGATGTCCTGGCGTTCGTTTCCGATGTTCTGACTGCGCCCGTAAAAATAAGCGGGCAGCCGGTCGCGAACCTGGTCGCCTCCATCAGCGGGACGGACTCAGATTGGGTGGTAAAAGTGATCGACGTCTATCCGGACGAGGTGGCCGGGGACCCGCAGATGGGTGGTTATCAATTGATGGTGTCGGCCGACATCTTCCGCGGCCGTTATCGCGAAAGCCTGGAGACCCCGAGAGCCATCGAAGCGGGCTCCCCTTTGCTCTACCGCTTCGCCCTACCTGCGGCGAATCACGTTTTCCAGCGGGGCCACCGGATGATGATCCAGATCCAGTCAAGCTGGTTCCCGCTTTACGATCGCAATCCTCAGACGTTCGTCCCCAATATTTTCTGGGCGAAGCCGGCGGACTACCGAAAATCGGTACAGCGGATTTACCACGCGCCCGGCCAGGCGAGCTTCATCGAGTTGCCGGTCGTAACCACGCCATAGCTAAGGAATAACCGGCAAGACAATGTGCGACGGCAGCGCGGGAGAACAGTATACGCGCTGATTGGCTTTGACGAAGTCGCTGGCCTTGGCTGTGTAGATACTCGGGACGAACTGCTGCGGGTTGCGGTCGATGACCGGGAACCACGTGGATTGCACCTGAACCATGATCCGATGGCCTTTGAGAAAGACGTGATCACGATCGCGTAGCGGGATCTCCCAAAGAGTGGGCTTGTTCGGCGTCAGAGGTTTGGAATGCTCGTAGCTCTGCAGGTAGCGGCCGCGCCGCACTTCCATCGCGATCGGAAGCTGGTAACCGTTCAAAGATTTTGCGTATTGGTCAGGGTCCGGACCATCGTTGTCATTCCATGCGGGAGGCTGCGCATTCTCCGGATACACGTCAATGAGCTTCACGATAAAGTCGCTGTCGGTACCGGACGTTGAGGCGTAGAGATTGGCCGCGACCTGGCCTGCGACGCGGATGTCATGATCGAGCGGCGCGCTCAGAAACGTCAGCACGTCTGGGCGATGGTCGACGAAGCGCTGATCGGCTACCTCCCAAGTCCGCCAGTCGCCGGCCGGATAGGTGGGCGAAACGGGGCGTTGGCGATAAGGCACGGGGTTCGCGGGATCCGACATGTACTCGCGAAACGCAGGAGCCTTGGTCGTGGACGGCGGCGTGAAGGAGAGCGTGCCGTCGGCATGGAAATAAAGCGAGGTGGCTTTGCTTTCGGCGGGAGGCCACGCGGCGTAAGTGCGCCAGGTGTTTGAACCGCTCTCGAACATAGTCGCTTTCCAGTTTGGCTTTACGCCTTCCCCGTGGAGGTAATAACGGAAGAACGGCGCCTCGATGTTTTCCCGGAATTCAACTGCGGTCGAGTGCCCTCCGAAAGGAATGATGCCAATATGATCGGCTTTCGCGGTGCGCCACTGCCCGTGATACCAGGGGCCGGCGACCATAAAGTTGGTCTGATCGGGATCGTGCTCGGCCGCGTGGCGGAAGATCTGCCAGGGACCCCATGGGTCTTCCTGATCCCAAAATCCGGCGACATTGAGATTAGGCACGGTCGAGGAATGTAACTGGTTAACCCAGGCCTCGCGCTTATGGAAGTCGTCGTAATCAGGATGTTCGACGACGGATTCCCAGTAAGGAATCGACCCGTGCAAGTACTTGGCATCGATGTTTCCGAGGGGACCGAGGTCGAGATACCACTGATACGTGTCGTATGTCTCAAACGCGAAATTGGTGTTCTTGTTCTTGTCCGCTTGTTCCATAACGGAGTACTCGAAGGCGTAACTTTCGCGGAGCGCGCCGTAGCGATGGTTGTCGTCGTTCATCCACTGATCCGCCGGCGAGGCCTGTTCGCTGATTGCCTTGAGAGCGGGGTGGGGCAGAAGCAGCGACTGGGCGGCCGTAAGGCCGGAATACGATACGCCATACAGGCCGGCCCTGCCGTTATTGTTCGGAATGTTCTTGATCAACCAGTCGATGCTGTCATAGGCATCGGTTGACTCATTGACAGCCTTGGGATTCTTGAGATCGACGAAGGAAGAGAGAAGAAATGTGCCTTCCGACCCAAAGCGTCCGCGCAGATTCTGCATGACGAAAATATAGCCGTCCCGGGCGAGCTCTTTAAGCGCGGCGGGCGTCTGGTCGTACGCTTTGTCCGGGACGCCGTAGGGTGTGCGTAGGAACAGGATGGGCAGCGGGCTCTTCTGATCGACGGGCGTGAAGATGACCGTCTGAAGATGCACGCCGTCGCGGACCGGGACCATAACCTGTCGATACGTGAACGGCGGCTTCGCTGGCGTGGATTCCTGGGCCGGGAGGAGACCGGCGATCGGCAAAAGAATGAGGATGAGAATGCGGGCCATGGCTTTTGGGGAATTGTAAGGATATCAAGAAGAAAGAACGGCTGTGGCCGGGAAGTCAGGATGGGCACGCGGTTTCCTGGTAAACTGGGCGCAAATTGGAAACACTCTGCTGAAGGAGCTTCTCTATGGTCACAGTCGTCGTTAACGGAGCCCGGCGCGAAATCCAGGCGCCCACCGATACGCCGCTTCTCTATGTCTTGCGAAATGAGCTGGAGCTGTCCGGACCTCAGTTCGGTTGTGGCGTAGCCCAGTGCGGAGCGTGCTCGGTCCTGCTCAATGGCAAGGAAATTCGCTCCTGCATAACGCCTCTCTCGGCGGCGAATGGCAAGGAGGTTACGACACTCGAGGGACTTCCCGCCAGATGGGCCCAGCAGAAGGGTCTATCCAAGGCTGAAGCGGAGAAAGCGCTGCATCCCATTCAGGAGGCTTGGATTGAGGAGCAGACGCCTTTGTGCGGCTTCTGTCAGAACGGCATGATGATCACGGCGACCGAATTGTTGGAGCGCGTCTCGTCGCCGACGGTCACGGAGATCAAGGCGGCCTTTACGACGTCGGGCCCTTCGGCGCATCTGTGCCGGTGCGGGAGTTACACCGCGATCATCGAGGCCGTGCAACGTGCCGCCACGGCGATGGGGAAGGGGAAATAACGATGAACACCAATAAAGACCAGGTCAACGTGTTCGGCGCGGTGCTCAGCCGTCGTGGCTTTGTGAAGACCGGCGGGGCCCTGATCGTCGGCTTTGGCGCGATTGGCGCCGATAGTTTCAAGAATTCCGCCAGCGCCGCAACCACCCGGAACTCGCTGGACGCGACTCGTCCGGAGTCGTGGATTGAAATTCATCCCGACAACACGATTCTGATTCGAACAGGCAAGAGCGATTTCGGCCAAAGCACGACGTTCACGGCGTACCGGCAGATTGTCGCCGAGGAGCTCAGCACGACGTTCGAAGCCGTCACCACGGTGGTCATGGGAGACACCGATCGCACCCCGGACGGCAGCGGCGCGTACGACTTTCTGGGCGGCGGAATGCCCAACATCCGGAAAGCGGCGGCGTACACATATCAAGCCCTGCTGGATCTAGGTTCACAACGGCTCGGTGTCGCGAAGGACGCGCTTTCGGTGAAGGACGGTGTCGTTTTCGGCGGCGGCAAGAGCATGTCGTATGGAGATCTGGTCAAGGGGCAGCAGTTGCAGCTCACGATCCCGGTAAAGGGCGAGCTAACCACCCTGGACGGGTTGACTGTGGAAGGCAACCCGCCCATGAAGCCGGTGAGTCAATACACGGTCGTCGGCAAGTCTTATCGAAATTCCGTCACCGCGTCGAAGGTTGCTGCGAAGGAAAACTGGGCGACGGATGTGCGGCTGCCGGGCATGCTGCACGCGCGCATGGTGCATCCGAAGGGTCTCGGCTCAACGCTCGAGTCCGTGGGCGCTTTGGATAAGACGCGGTTTCCGAATTCGCAAGTGATCGTGAAAGGCAATCTCGTCGGGGTGGTCGCTCCTACCGAGTGGGAAGCGATTCGAGCCGCGCAGCAGGTGGCCGGCGCGACGAAGTGGAAGGATTGGAAAGGACTACCCGGTCATGCGCGCGTCTTCGATTATCTGAAGCGCGACGCGGACTGGAAAACGACGCCGGTCGCGAAGGGCGAAAAATCCAAAGGCGAGGTCGCGCCGGCGTTGGCTGCGGCCGCGAAGAAGATCTCAGCCACGTATCAGCTCCCGTACATGAAGCACGCACCCATGGGACCCACCATGGCTTTGGCCGATGCTCGCAAGGACGGGACGGTCTACGTCTATACGCACAATCAGAATCCCCAGGGCCTTCGGGGCGAGCTCGCGCAGATGCTCGGGGCGCCGGTGGACAACATCGTCATCCGGACGTTCGCGGGTCCGGGCCACTACGGTCGATCCAACGGCGGGAACGCCGGCGCAGAAGACGAAGCGGTGCTGCTATCGCGGGCTGTGGGCGCCCCGGTGCGGGTGCAATGGATGCGGCCCGAGGATTTCCAGTGGTCGACGCAATCGCCTGCTGCGCTTTCGGACGTTGAAATCGGGCTGGATGCAAACGGCAAGATGGTGGCGTACCAGGTCGATCACTATATGCCCGCGATGCAGGATGACCGGCCGATCGGCGCGGTGCTCGCGGGTCTGCCGACCATGCCGGCTCCGAACGAAAAAAAGGGCGCCGCCCAATCGACCGTGAACGATCTTTCCGATCCATGGATCTACGACGGCGTCGTAACCTTGATGGAACGCGGTCACGGCACATTCCAAATCGGCGAAAAGGCGTCGCCGCTCACCGTAGGGCT
>Ga0070731_10001436_pt1 | contig 24612 bp, 13 predicted proteins | sample Coa_R1_2_FD_66448 | JGI IMG/M metagenome (GOLD analysis project Ga0070731, IMG submission 66448) | Surface soil microbial communities from Centralia Pennsylvania, which are recovering from an underground coalmine fire - Coalmine... | ecosystem: Environmental > Terrestrial > Soil > Unclassified ... | reverse complement strand
CCCGTCGTCGTCGCTTCCGGAATCGATAGGCCTCGTTCGATCGCCGCGCGAGCAGCATCCCAACGCGCGGCGCGCGCGTGGATTAATGCGGCGTTCGCGCACGTCAATATCTCAAGCGAACGCAACCGGCGCTCGGAAAGCTGCGGAAGCAGCGCTTCAAAACCCGCCAGCGCCTCGTCGTCGACGCCGAGTACGCATAGCGTAAAGCCCAGGTTGAAACGAGCCTGCAGCGCCGCTTCGGCGCTCTCCGCTTCGCAAAGCTTGAGGTACAACGCCGACGCAGCACGAACGGCGCTCAAGTCGCCGCGCACGGCAGCGCAATAGGTCAGCGCGCTGGCATGACTTGGGCTCGGTTCGACGGCATTGCTTTGCGAGATCAGCTCCGCAGCGGTATCGCTCTCGCAGCGGTCGAGATATGTAAAAGCAAGCGCCAGCGTCAGCTTAGCGCGAGCGGCGGCCGCTCCGTGCGACAGCCGCCCGATAGCTCGGCGGAGACTGGTTCGCGAGGCGAGCGTATCGCCGGTGATCCGCGCCTGCGAGCTCATCGCGAGATACAGGTCGGCGACCCGTTGTTCGTCGCCGGTTTGCTCGAACGCTTCTGCCGCCATTTTGTAGATCGACGCGGCCATGTCTCCCTTGCCGTCGCAGGCGGCAGCGTCCGCCGCCTTGTTCAACAAACGTCCTCGCACGACCGCGTGTTTTGCGCCCGTTACGCCGCGTTCGTAACAGCGTCGGGCGTCTGCATACGAGTGAACGCGCATCGCTTCGTCGCCGGCAAGCTCGTTATATCGCAGCGATTTCGGTCCGTCGTTTGCAGCCCAGGCATGGAACCCTAGATCGAACGCCGTTGCTCCGCTACGCTCGAGCGCCTCGAGGATGCTGTGATGGAGCGGCTCTAACTCAGCGCGCAGCATTGTGGCGTAGATCGCTTCGCGCGTCAACTCGTGGCGAAATGCGTAACGCGCCGGAGTATCGGGCAGCTCCTCGATCATTTGAAGGTCGCGCAAGCGCCGGAGCGCCGCTATAAGCTCCGGCATCGACTCTCGGCACATCGATGCAAGCAACGACGTGTCGAACCGCCGCCCAATCACGGCCGCGCGCACTAAAACGTTGCGGGTCGAGTCATCGAGCGACGCGCAACGCTCTAACACCGCAGCTCGAATCGTTGCAGGCAGCTGCCGGACTCCGGTTTGCGCGGGGCTTCGCTCGAGCGTTCCCTTAAGCAGCTCCTCGGCGAAAAACGGATTGCCCTCGGCCCGCTCGACGATCTCCGCAACGTCGTGAGCCGTCAGACGCTCGCGCTCGCCGAGCGTGAGACGAATCAGGCGCCGAACGTCGCGATCCGGAAGCGGCTCGAGCGAGATCGCACGCGTCTGCGGGGAACGGTGAAAGCGCGGCAAGAGCCATGCCACGGAATCGGCCTCGCCCAGGCCGTGGGAACGATAGGTGACGATCAGCAACAGCCGGAGTGAGCCGATGGCCGGCAGCAGATAAAGCAGGGCGCGAAGCGTGCCTTCGTCGGCCCACTGTGCATCCTCGACGACCAACACGCAGTTGCGCCTGCTGCACGCATCGCTGACCGCCTCGCCGATCGTCTCGAGCTGTTCTCCGCGGCTGAGCTCGTGCGAAAGCTTCGAGGAGCCGCCTATTCCGGCCAGGGCATCGCGGAACGGGCCGTAAGGTGCGTTGCCGAACTCGCGTGACAAACCGATTCCGACTGCTGCGCGTCCGCCGCGCAGCGTTTCGCGGAACGCCGCGAGCAGCCGGCTCTTTCCCATTCCCGCGTCGCCCGAAAGAAGAACGCAGGAGCCTTTCCCGCGCGCGGCGGCCAGCCGGTGATCAACCAACTCCTGGAGTTCTAGCGTCCGGCCGACGAGGACCGGGCACCTGAGCGGCGCTGCGACCATGACGAAGATGTGTGGTTTTCCGACATACGCCCGGGCGAGCCTCCAGTCTACGATTTGCATGCAAGGAGGATGTATGAAAACCGGATCGGTCGCGCTCGTCTGTTGCACCGGGCTTTTGGCCGGTTGCGGGGGCGGGCTCGCCGCTTCCCCGCCGGTTTCTACGACTGTTTCCCAGTCGGTTGGAAATCCGTGGACGCGGGCGGCAAAGGCAGCGGCGCATGTCTATTGGACGCTCTATGCCGGCAGCAGTTTCCCGCAAGTGCAAATCGCGCGCTTGCCGATAAAAGCGAAATCGAAAGCAAAGAGCATCGGTCACACATCCAGCAATGATTTGCTCTACACTAGCGGCCTTGCGGTTGACTTGGCCGGGCGCCTCTGGATTCTGTCGTTCGGAAAATACGGCGGCAATCCGACCTCGGCGCTCGTCTTCGATCTGCCGCTTAAGGACGCGTCGGTGCCGCGTTACACCCTAGTCCTTTCCGGCACGTCGGGCGCCGCCGCGTTGGCTTTCGATCCGTCCGGAAATCTGTGGGTCACGTCGCCCGGAAACACGAGCGTACTCCAATACACGGGCCCTTTCAACAAAAGCGGAACGCTCAATCCGGCGATCACGATCAACGCGCCATCGGGCTTCGATCCTTCCGGCATTGCCGTCGACAAGTCTGCCAACGTTTACGTCGCGAACTTCGACAGCACCGGAACGAATTCAATCGGCGTGCTCGGGCCGCCTTATAATGGAAATCCCTTTTTCTTGAAGGGCCTGACCGCGCCGGGCGGCCTCGCCTTCGATAAAGAAGGCAACTTGTACGCGTCCAGCAATGGATCGAACCTCGCCGTCGTTCGGTACAACGCTGACGATTTGAAGAGCGGGGACAAGCCCAGCATTGTCGATGCCGCCGGTCTGCCGGCGGATTCCTACGAAGCCGCTTTCGCGTTCACGAAGAAGGGCGATCTCTACGCGGCGAATTGCGGGAATTCGGGCAGCGCGGGCATCGACGTCTGGGCGCTGAGCCGCCAGAACTTTGGCGCCAAGCTGAAGCCTTCAGTGGTGTATACGAACTCCGACATTCAACAAGCCGGTTGCGCCTGGGGTATCGCGATCAAGTGAGGCGCACTTATAGCATCACGCGGCGGAAGTCCGCCAGCAACTCGGCGATGTAGACCAGAAAGCGGGCTGCTCCGGCGCCGTCGATGACGCGGTGGTCGTAGCTGACGCTGATCGGGAGCATTAGCCGCGGAACGAACTTCTTACCGTCCCAAACGGGCTTCATCGCGGTGCGCGTTGCGCCAAGGATTGCGACCTCGGGCGCGTTCACGATTTGCGTAAAGGCCGTGCCCCCGATTCCGCCGATCGACGAGATGGTAAAGCTGCCGCCCTGCATCTGCGCGAGGGTCAGCTTCCCCTCGCGGGCCTTGCCGGCAAGCTCCTGCGCCTCGCGGGCGATCTCGATCAACCCCTTCGTATCGGCATTCCTGATGACCGGTACGACAAGCCCACCGGGCGTGTCGGCAGCGAACCCGATGTTGTAGTAGCGTTTGAGGATTAGCTCGTCGCCGTCAAGCGACGAATTGAGTTCGGGAAAGCGCTGCAATGCGGCGACCGACGCTCTGATCAAAAAGGCCAACATCGTTAGCTTCGGTCCGCCCGACTTTGATTGTTCGGCGTTGACCTCGTTACGAAGCGCTTCGATTGACGTAACGTCCGCTTCGTCGTAGTTGGTAATGTGCGGCACAGAAACCCAGTTGCGATGGAGGTTCGGACCGGAGAGCTTCTTGATACGCGAAAGCGGCTGCCGCTCGACATCGCCATACTGCGCGAAATCGAGCTTCGGCCATGGGGGCATGCTGCCGAACGCAGCCACCTCGGAGCGCGGCGTCTGCAAAGCCTTCTTGACGAAACTCTGAACGTCTTCGCGCGTGACGCGACCGTTTGGACCGCTTCCGCGCAAGCCCCGCAGATCGACGCCGAGCTCGCGCGCAAAGCGTCGAATCGCCGGGCTGGCGTGGACGGCGCCGTCTGCCGCAGCCGGCGCTGCGGGTGCCGCTTGCGGCGGCGCACTTGGGGGTTGCGCCTTCTGCGCAGGCGCTGATTGCGGCTCCGATGCACCTTGCGAGCGCAACAGCACGATCGTCGTGCCTTGGGAAACCTTGTCGCCGACTTTCACTTTCACGTCTTCCACGACGCCGTCGGTCTCGGCTGGAACCTCCATCGACGCCTTTTCGCTCTCGAGCGTAATCAGCGAATCGTTTTTTTTCACGCGGTCACCAGGCTTGACGAGGACCTCGATGACCGGTACGTCTTTGAAGTCGCCGATATCCGGCACGTGCACTTCGATCGCCTCGCCGTTTGGGCTTGAGGCCGTGGGCGCTGCGACAGCCGGCATTTCGGCAGCGGATCTTTGGGCAGAGGGCGCCGCGGCCGATGCAAGCGTCACAATCGTCGTACCTTGCGAGACTTTGTCGCCGACCTTCACTTTGACGTCTTCCACGACGCCGTCGGCCTCGGCTGGAACTTCCATCGACGCCTTTTCGCTCTCCAGCGTAATCAGCGAATCGTTTTTTTTGACGCGGTCGCCCGGTTTGACCAGAACTTCGATGACCGGCACGTCTTTGAAGTCGCCGATGTCCGGAACGCGGACCTCGATCGAGTCGCTCATCGCTATACCGTGATGGGGTTGGGCTTGCCCGGATCGATGCCGTATTTGTCAATCGCTTTTTTGACGACATCCCTGCGAATCGTGCCTTCGTCGGCGAGCGCGTTCAACGCCGCAATCGTAACGAAGTACCGATCCACCTCGAAGAAGCTACGCAGTTTGCGCCGGAAGTCGCTGCGGCCGAAGCCGTCCGTTCCCAGGGCAATGTAGCGGCGGCCAACGTAGGGGTGAATCTGCTCGGCGAACGTACGGATGTAATCCGTTGCGGCGATGCCCGGGCCGGCGCGGTCGCGCAGACATTGCTCGACGTACGGAATGCGCGGTTGTTCCTGCGGATTGAGCATATTCCATCGTCGGGCCGCGACGCCGTCGCGCTGCAGCTGGTTGAAGCTCGGCACGCTCCACACGTCGCTGCGCACGTTCCATTCATCCGCCAGCAGATCCGCGGCCGACTCCACCTCGCGCAGGATCGCGCCCGACCCGAACAGCTGCACGATTGGCTCCTTGGACTTAGCTCGTCCCGAGCTTGTCGAAGAACGGAGCAAGTACATCCCGCGCAGGATGCCGTCGCGCGCGTCGGGCGGCATCGCCGGATGCGAGTAGTTCTCGTTCATCAAAGTGATGTAGTAGTAAACGTCCTCCTGCTCCACGAGCATCCGGCGCAGTCCGTCCTGAACGATTACCGCGACCTCGTACGCGTACGTGGGATCGTAGCTGCAGCAGTTGGGCACGAACGAGGCCGCAACCTGACTGCTGCCGTCTTCGTGTTGCAAACCCTCGCCGTTGAGCGTGGTGCGTCCCGACGTCGCGCCGAGGAGGAAACCGCGCGCACGGCTATCCCCTGCAGCCCACGTGAGATCGCCGACACGTTGAAAGCCGAACATTGAGTAAAAGATGTAGAACGGAACCATCGGCAGATCGTGGTTAGAGTACGACGTTCCGGCCGCGATCCAGGACGAGAGCGCTCCGGCTTCGTTGATGCCCTCTTGCAAAATCTGGCCGAGTTTGTCTTCGCGGTACCACATGAGCTGCTCGGCATCTTGCGGATGATAAAGCTGTCCGACCGACGAGTAGATGCCCAGCTGCCGGAACATCCCTTCCATGCCGAACGTCCGCGACTCGTCGGCCACGATGGGTACGACGCGCGGGCCAACCTCGCGGTCGCGCGCGATTGCGTTGAGGATTCGAACGAATGCCATCGTCGTCGAAATATGGCGGTCGCCCGTGCTTTGCAGCTGCGCGTCGAAGACGGAGAGCTCGGGTACCGTCAGCGCCGAAGATTTTTGCCGCCGCTGCGGAACGCGGCCGAGTGCGGCGAGCCGCTCGTGCAGATAGCGCATCTCGGGCGAATCCTCGGCAGGCTTGTAAAACGGAACCTTTTCAGCGCTTATTTGCGCGTCGCTAATGGGAAGTGAAAAACGGTCGCGAAAAACCCGCAGAGCCTCGAGCTCCATTTTCTTCGCTTGGTGCGCGATGTTCTGTGCTTCGCCGGCTTCCCCCATGCCGTAGCCCTTGATGGTTTTCGCGAGAATGACCGTCGGTTGACCGCGGTGTTCGGAGGCGGCTTTATATGCGGCGTATACTTTAACGCTGTCGTGTCCGCCGCGGCGCAGGTCCCAAATCTGATCGTCGCTCCAATCCTCGACGAGCGCTTTCGTCTCGGGATAGCGGCCGAAGAATTCATCGCGAACGTACTTGCCGTTGCGCGATTTAAACGTCTGGAAATCGCCGTCGACGCACTCGTTCATCAGCGCAACGAGCCTTCCACTCGTATCCGCAGACAAGAGCGGATCCCAATTGCTGCCCCAAATGACCTTGATGACGTTCCAGCCGGCGCCTTTAAAGACGCGCTCGAGCTCTTGGATGATCTTTCCGTTGCCGCGTACGGGGCCATCGAGCCGCTGCAAATTGCAGTTGACGACCCAAATCAAGTCGTCGAGCTTTTCGCGTCCTGCCAGCGACACCGCGCCGAGCGACTCGGGTTCGTCCATCTCCCCGTCGCCGACAAACGCCCAAACTTTGCGTCCCGTCGAGTCAAGCAGACCGCGATCGTGCAGATAGCGCATGAAGCGCGCTTGGTAGATCGACATGATGGGACCGAGACCCATCGACACGGTCGGAAACTGCCAAAATGACGGCATGAGCCACGGATGCGGATAGGACGAGAGTCCCTTGCCGTCGACCTCTTGGCGAAAGTTTTCGAGCTGCTCTTCGGTGACGCGCCCTTCGAGGAAGGCGCGCGCGTAGACGCCGGGCGAGGAATGCCCTTGAAAGAAGACGAGATCGCCGCCAAAGTCAGGCCCCGGAGCGCGGAAAAAATGATTGAAGCCGACGTCGTATAGCGTTGCGGCCGACGCGAAGCTCGCGACGTGACCGCCCAGCTCGGAACTCACCTTATTCGCGCGTACGACCATCGCGAGCGCGTTCCACCGAATGTAGTGCCGCAGCCGCCCTTCCAGCTCGCGATTGCCGGGGAACGGCGGTTGGCGATCGGCGGGAATCGTGTTCGCATACGGTGTGGTGAACCCGAGCGAGATATGCGCACCAGCGTTCCGCGCCTCGTCGACGAGACGCGCGATCAACTGCCGCGCACGCTCGTGACCCTCCATTTCCAGAACTCCGCGCATGGCGTCAAGCCACTCGCGGGTTTCCTGTGGATCGGGATCGGGCGTAAAGACGGACATCGCGCCCCTTCCATTAAAGGCGCCCTTGCGTATCTCCGCTCAATGGACTCGTCCAATCGGGACCCTGGTTGGTACCAATACGTGTCATCCTGAGAAGTGTCACCCTGAGGAGCGTGTCATCCTGAGAAGTGTCATCCTGAGAAGTGTCATCCTGAGAAGTGTCATCCTGAGAAGTGTCATCCTGAGGAGCGAGCCGCAGGCTCGCGTCTCGAAGGACGCAGGCTCGCGTCTCGAAGGGCGAAAGCTCGCGCCTCGAAGGACGAGCGCAGCAGCCGGGTAACCTCACAATGAGCGGGAGCTTTGTGCTGAGAGGGCGGGTCATCCGCCGACCGCAAGACCTGATCCGGATAATGCCGGCGTAGGGAGGATGAATCGTGAAGGTTTACGTCGAGGGTTCCGACCCGTCGATTCGCGTACCACGGCGCGCGATTGCGCTCACCGACGGTACGATGCACACGCTGTACGACACGAGCGGTCCATACGGCGATCCCCAGTGTGAGACCGACATTCGGCGAGGCCTTGCGCCGCTGCGCGAGGGCTGGATTACGGCGCGCAGCGATACCGACGAGCTCGAACATCCGACGTCGATCTATCGGCGCGGCCGCGACGCGATGGGCTCCCTCGACGACGTACGATTTCCTGCACCGCGCAAACCGCACCGCGCGAAACCCGGTGCCAACGTCACGCAGATGCACTACGCGCGCCGAGGCGAGGTCACGCGCGAGATGGAGTTCGTCGCGGTGCGCGAGAACGTCGAGCCCGAGTTCGTCCGCAGCGAAATCGCTCGCGGGCGCGCGATCCTTCCGGCGAACGTCAATCATCCCGAGAGCGAGCCGATGATCATCGGCCGCAGATTTCTGGTCAAGATCAACGCGAACATCGGCAACTCCGCCGTCACGTCGTCGATCGACGAGGAGGTCGAGAAGATGACGTGGGCGACGCAATGGGGCGCCGACACGGTCATGGATCTCTCCACCGGCAAGAACATCCATGAGACGCGGGAGTGGATCCTTCGGAACTCGCCCGTACCGATCGGAACTGTTCCGATCTACCAGGCGCTCGAAAAAGTCGGCGGCAAGGCCGAGGAGCTCACCTGGGAGCTCTTTCGCGACACCTTGATCGAACAAGCCGAACAGGGCGTGGACTACTTTACGATCCACGCCGGAGTGCTCTTGCGTTACGTTCCGCTGACCGCCGGCCGAATCACCGGCATCGTCTCGCGCGGAGGCTCCATCTTGGCGAAGTGGTGCCTCGCGCATCACCGAGAGAATTTCCTGTACGAACATTTCGAAGAGATCTGCGAGATCATGAAAGCCTACGACGTTGCCTTCTCGCTCGGGGACGGCTTGCGCCCCGGCTGTACCGCAGACGCCAACGATGCTGCGCAGTTCGGCGAGTTGGAGACGCTCGGCGAGCTAACGCAGACCGCTTGGAAGCACGACGTTCAGGTCATGATCGAGGGACCGGGCCACGTGCCGATGCACTTGATCGAAGAAAACATGCGCAAGCAGTTGGAAATCTGTAACGAGGCGCCGTTCTATACGCTCGGGCCGCTCGTGACCGACATCGCACCGGCATACGACCACATCACCAGCGCCATCGGTGCGGCGATGATCGGCTGGTACGGTACGGCAATGCTTTGCTACGTGACGCCGAAAGAGCATCTCGGCTTGCCGAACAAAAAAGACGTCAAGGACGGCGTAATCGCGTATAAGATTGCGGCCCACGCGGCGGATCTGGCCAAAGGACATCGCGGCGCGGCGCATTGGGACGACGTACTCTCGAAGGCGCGTTTCGAATTTCGTTGGGAGGATCAGTTCAATCTCTCGCTCGATCCGGAAACAGCGCGCGAATTTCACGACGAGACGCTTCCGGCTCCCGGCGCGAAGGTGGCACACTTCTGTTCGATGTGCGGCCCGCATTTTTGCTCGATGAAGATCACGCAAGAAGTACGCGAGTTCGCCGAACGCGGCATGGCCGAAAAATCCCGCGAGTTCCTCGAACACGGCGCCGAAGTCTACGTGCCCGCTCCCTAAGTGAAGGGGCGTGCAGTCTTGTTCGATCGCGACGAGACGATCGTCGTCGACGTTCCGTTCAACGGGGATCCTGCTCGCGTCGAACCGGCTCCGAATGCCCGCGCACTGCTCGATCGCCTTCGCGATGCAGGGCTGCGGCTTGCGGTAGTGAGCAATCAGAGCGGCGTCGGGCGAGGCTACATCACTCCCGAGCAGGTCGATGCGGTCAACCGTCGCATCGACGAGCTGCTCGGACCGTTCGAAGGCTTTTTTGTCTGTCCGCACGCGCCGCAAGACGGGTGCGAGTGCCGGAAACCCAAGCCGAAGCTTATTCTCGACGCCGCCGCGGCACTTGGCGTCGATCCGGCCTGCTGCTATGTCGTCGGCGATCGCGACAGCGACGTAGAGGCGGCGCGTAGCGCCGGGGCGATTCCAATCAAAGTCGCGGGGCCGAGCGAGCTGGCGAGCGCCGTCGAGTTTATTCTGGGCGCCCGGGACGAACCGGCGTAATTACTGCGGGGCGTTCGCGTCGAGCCAGTAGTCGATGTCGAGACCATGCGCCGGCAGCACTGCTGCGAACGCACTCGGCGGCAGATGAACGCTCTTGGCAAGCCGTTCCCACTGTGCGATCACGCGAACCACGTAGTTCTGCGTTTCGTCGTAGGGCGGGACGCCGCCGTACTCTTTGACTGCCTTCGGGCCGGCGTTATAAGCGGCGAATACGAGCGGATACCGGGGACCGAAGCGTTGCACCAGGCCACGTAAGTAGCGCGCTGCCCCCGAGAGGTTCTGTTTCGGGTCGCGAGGGTTGACGCCCAGAGTCGCTGCGGTGCCGGGCATGAGCTGCCCCAAGCCGATGGCGCCTGCCGGAGAGAGCGCGTGCGTATGCCAGCTCGATTCGACGGCGACGATCGCGACGAGCATGTTTGCATCGATCCGCCAGCGTTCGGCGTTCACCAGCACGCGCTGCGCGAGATCGCGGCTCTGCCAGCGCGGCAACTGCGGATTGAAATGCCGCAACACCTTCGCATATATGGCGATGGCGGCAGGCGTGGCCGGAATGGCGCGGTGGGATGCCAGCGCGGGCGCAGCATTCGCGAGCGCAGCATTACAGAAGAATAGGCAAAGTGTAAAAGCCGCTGCCGCCAGGAGGCTGGCGATAGACCTCCGCATATGGGGCCGGTGGGTTCGCGTGCCCTTGGCATTATCCTGGTACTTCTTGCGGTGATGTGCGGCATGATCGCCTGGTCGCAATGGTATGCAATCCATGTCAACGTTCCGATGTACGAGCGAAAGCACGCAAGCGTGCCGTCGCACTAACCGTTTGAGTTTGATATTTCTTTGAATTAAACCGCGCAGGACCCGCACGGCGGCTGCCGTTACAGCATTTCGGAGGAGGTTCTTAGAGTTGATCGCATACGCGCTACTTTTCGCATTGGCTGCACCGGCTAATCCGGCCGAGTCGCCGTTGCCGCCATCGCCCCGCCCACCGATACCTGTGACGTCGCCGTCGCCGTCGCCGACGCCAAGCCCGGGCCCAGCGTTCGGCAACATGACCTGGCGTGAAATTGGTCCGGCTGCCGCCGGTGGCCGCGTCGCCGCGGTCGCCGGCTCCGCAAGCGATCCGAAGCTCTATTTCCTTGGAAGCGCGGGCGGCGGCGTCTGGCGCTCCCAAAACGGAGGCCAGACCTGGGATCCGGTCTTCGATAAGGCCGGCGTATCGGCGATCGGCGCCGTCACCATCGATCCGACGGAAAACAAAATCGTCTGGACCGGCACGGGCGAGGCGAACCCTCGCAACGACGTCAGCTACGGCGACGGAGTGTATAAGAGCACCGACGGCGGGGACTCGTGGACGAACGTCGGTCTGCGCTCGACGCGCTACATCTCGCGCATTCTCGTCGATCCACGCAATCACAATCACGTGATCGTGGGCGCACTCGGCGACGCATTTAGCGATAGCAGTGACCGCGGCGTGTACGTTACCGACGACGGCGGCCGGACGTGGAAGCAAACGTTGTCCGTCGGTCCCGAAAGCGGCGCGTCCGATTTGGCCATGAACGCGCAGAGTCCCAACGTCGTGTACGCCGGTATCTGGAAGTTCCAGCGGCGCCCATGGACCTTCGTCAGCGGCGGCGCCGAAGACGGTATTTACAAATCGACCGACGGCGGCGCGACGTGGACGAAGCTCGAGGGTCATGGACTTCCCGCGGCGCCGGTCGGGCGCATCGGTCTTGCCGTCGCGCCGAGCGACGGTAATCGCGTCTACGCGGTGATCGAATCGAATGACGGCGTGTTGTGGCGCTCCGACGACGGCGGCGCAAACTGGCAAATGGTCAGCAACGATTCACTCGTCGACGCGCGCCCGTTCTACTTTTCGCACATCGAAGTCGATCCGAAGAATCCCAATAAAGTCTACGCGATGTCCTTTCAAGTGATGCTGAGCAACGATGCCGGCAAGACCTTCAAGTCGACGGGCGACAGCATCCATTCAGATTTTCACGCGATTTGGATCGCACCCAATGACCCAAGCCGCGTCATGGTGGGCGAAGACGGCGGTTATGCGCTCACGCTCGACGGTGGTGAAAACTGGTTCTTTTCTGCCAACGTGACGATCGGCGAAATCTACCGGGTCGGCGTCGGCAACGACAACCCGTACACGGTCTGCGTCGGACTGCAGGATAACTTGGCATGGTGCGGTCCTTCGAACTCGCTCGATTCTTCCGGAATTCAAAATAAGAATTGGATCATCACCGCAGGCGGGGATGGCATTTGGGGCATACCCGAACCCGACGATCCGAATTGGATTTGGTCGGATACTCAGAACGGCGCGCTCGTCGTCTACAATCGCGTCACGCAAGATCAATGGTCCGCGCAACCGTACCTCCAGACGGGCAGGGAGTCGTGGCAGCTTTCCACGAGCAAATACCGCTTCCACTGGGAGGCGCCGATCGCGTTTGCGCCGTGGCGCAACGCGAGCGGAAAGTTGATCGGATGGTTCGGCGGCAACGTCGTCTTCCAAACAACCGATCGCGGGCGTTCGTGGAGCGTCATCAGCCCCGACCTCACGCGAAACATCAAATCGCATCAGAATCCCGCCGGCGGTCCAATTACAAACGACGTCTCCGGCGCCGAATACAGCGACACAATCCTGGATATCGAAGGCTCGCCGCGTGCACGCGGCGAGATCTGGGTCGGCACGGACGATGGTCTCGTGCAGCTGACCCGCGACGGCGGCAAGCACTGGTCGAACGTGACGCCGCCTGGGGCGCCCGAATTTGGTCGGGTCGAGACAGTCGCGCCGTCGCCGCTGGTCGACGGAACGGCGTACGCGATCAGCGACGGTCATTACATGGGCGCTAACGCACCGTACGCATTCGTGACGCACGACTTCGGCCGGCATTGGACGACGATCGTCAACGGTCTTCCCGCGGGCGAATGGGTGCGTACCATTCGGCCCGATCTCCGCGACCGCAATTTGCTTTACCTCGGTACGGAAGAGGGCATCTGGATCTCCTTTGACGGTGGCGCGCACTGGCAGTCGTTCCGCAACGACATGCCGCCGGTCTCGGTTCGCGATATTCGGCTGCAGCCGCAGTACGACGACCTCGTCGTTGCAACGCACGGCCGCGACACGTACATCATGGATGACATTCGTCCGGTGCAGGAGCTGCAGTCCGCGGTCGGACGCGGAACGTGGCTCTTCACGCCGCGCGTCGCCTATGAGTGGACTCAGCACTCTAACGACGAGGGCACGTACACCAACTACGCCGCGGACAACCCGCCGTACGGCGTGATCATCACGTTCTACCAGCGCGAGCCGCAGAAAAACGCTCCGGCGCTCGATATTCTCGACTCACGCGGGCGCGTCATCCGAAGCATTTCGGGGACGCACAAAATTGGAGGCAAAGATCAGCCGCGCATCTCCAATAAAGCCGGCTTGAACCGCTATACGTGGGACTTCGCGGTAAACGGGCCGGTGAAGTGGAACGGCGCGGCACTCGACTTTCTCAAGGGGCCCGATACCGGGCCGGGAGTCGTCCCTGGCAACTACTCCGCGCGCATGGCCCTTTCGGGGCACACGTTCGTCGTGCACTTCCGCGTCGAGCCCGATCCGCGCTCGCGCTTCACGCAGGCCGAGTATCAGCGCGCGTTCGACGAGTCGATGCGGCAGATGACGCGCCTCTCGCAGCTCGATACGATTCTCAATACTCTCGACGATCTGAAAAAGTCGATCGACACCGCGCTGGCCTCCTCACAGAAGGCCAACAACACGGCCCTGACGGCCAAGCTCCAAGACGCGCAAACCGCGCGTAAGACGCTCTTCGACTCGCTCGCTACGTACGTGCGCGGCGAAGGGACGGAAGACGAGTCCAAGCTGCACGAGGATCTGCTCGGCGCGATGTTCCTCGCCCAAGGCCTAATCACGCCGTCCGTCAGCGATCTATTGTCTCGCACGGACGCGTTATATCGCGCGGGCATCGCGCGATATAACGACTTTGCGACCACGAAGATGCCGGGGATCGGCGCCTCGCTGCAGCAAGCTGGAGTGAAGACGGTTCCGTCCGTCAAACCCGTTCCTGCACCATGATATTGCTTCCGCCGATACTGCTCGCTGCGGCCGCGTATGCGAACCTCTCCTGGCGCTCTATCGGTCCGGCCGTCGCGGGCGGACGCGTCGCATCGGTTGCTGGGACGCCGCAAGACGATCGACTCTATTACCTCGGCACGGCCGGCGGCGGCGTTTGGAGGTCGATCAACGGCGGCGCGACGTGGGAGCCCGTCTTCGAAAAGCAGTCCGTCGCCGCGATCGGTGCGGTCGCGATCGATCCGACCAACGAGCGCGTCGTTTGGGCGGGCACGGGAGAGGCGAATCCGCGCAACGACGTGAGCTTCGGCAACGGGCTCTATAAGACGACCGACGGAGGCAAAAGCTGGTATCGTGCCGGCCTTGCTGGCGTGTGGAGCATCTCGCGCATCGCAATAGATCCACGCAATCCGCGCCACCTCGTCGTCGGCGCCTTCGGCGACCCGTTCAAAGATTCAACGGATCGCGGCGTTTACGTAACGTTCGATGGCGGACAGAGCTGGAGTAAGTCGCTGTATCTGACGCCCGCGTGCGGCGCGAGCGACGTTGCAATCGATCCGAAGGATCCCAACGTCGTTTACGCCGGCATGTGGCATTTCCGGCGCGTGCCGTGGACCTTCACGAGCGGCGGACCCGACGGCGGCCTTTACAAATCGAACGACGGCGGACGCACGTGGAAGAGACTGACCGGCAACGGTCTGCCGTCGGGCTATACCGGTCGCATTGGATTAGCAATCGCGCCCAGCCGGCCGAATCGCGTGTTTGCGCTGATCGAGGCAAAGGGCGGCATTCTGTGGCGCACCGACGACGCGGGCGCGCACTGGACGATGGCGAGTTCCGATACGCTGGTCGATCAGCGCCCGTTCTACTTCACGCATATCGCCGTGGACCCAAGCAACGCTGATCACGTATACGCCGTCTCCGAAATGCTCGCGGAGAGCAAGAACGGCGGACGAAAGTTTACTGAGATCGCGAAGGGCGTGCACGTCGATTACCATGCGATTTGGATCGACCCCACGAATGCCAAACGCATCATCATCGGTGAAGACGGGGGCTATGCGCTAACCCAGGATCTCGAGCACTGGTCGTTCTCGCGCAATCTGACGATCGGTCAAATCTATCACGTCGGGCTCTCCAGCGAAAACCCGTACAGCGTCTGCGCGGCGTTTCAAGACAACGGGGGATTCTGCGGCCCTGAAAACTCGCTTGACGGAGAGGGAATCCTCGACCGGCATTGGACCGACGTCGTCGGCGGCGACGGCATGTGGACCGTCCCCGATCCCGCGGATCCGCGTTACGTTTGGGCCGACCTGGAAGACGGCGCGCTGACGATCTTCGACCGCGCGACGGAAACGACGCGCTTCATTCGGCCATACGACGCTTTTCCTGGAAGCTTTCTCGGCCCGTTCGATTTGAGCAAGGTGCCGTACCGCTTTAACTGGGATGCACCGATCGCATTTGCGCCATGGGACGGCCACATCGGCTGGTACGGCGGCAACGTGATCTTTCAATCGACCAATCGCGGCGAGACCTGGACGGCGATCAGCCCAGACTTGACGCGAAACCTCAAGGAGCACCAAGTGCCGTCGGGCGGTCCGCTCGCCAAGGACGTTTCTGGCGCCGAGTACTCGGACACGATTCTCTACATCGAAGGCTCGCCGATCGACCGGGGAGAGATCTGGGTCGGAACGGATGACGGCTACGCGCAGTTGACGCGCGACGGCGGCGCGCACTGGTCGAACGTTACGCCGCCGGGATCTCCGCAATACGCGCGCATCGAGACGACGGCGCCGTCGCCGTTGACCGCTGGGACGGCCTACGTCGCCGAGGACAATCACCGCATGGGTGATTACGCTCCCTACATTTATGTAACGCACGATTACGGAGCAAGCTGGAGCAAGATCGTCGACGGCCTTCCTGGGAACCAATACGTTCGCACGGTCCGTCCGGACGTTCGCAATCCGTACTTGCTCTACGCCGGTACCGAAGCCGGCTTATGGATCTCGTTCGACGGCGGTTCGCATTGGCAAGACTTTCGCAACAATCTGCCGACCGTGTCGGTGCGTGACATTCGCATCCAGCCGCAGTTCGATGATTTAGTGCTAGCGACGCACGGCCGCGACGTGTGGATTCTCGACGACCTCGGGTCGATTCAGCAGCTCGGCAACGCACAGCGCGCCGGCGTCATGCTCTTCGCGCTTCGGACGGCCTATCAATATCACGAACATTCGAACGATTTGGGAAACTACACGCGGTTTGCCGGCGAGAATCCGCCCACGGGCGCAATCGTAGATTTCTATCAAACCGCTCCGCAAAAGAGCGCCCCGGCGCTACAGATTCTCGATGCCGATGGACGCGTGATTCGCACCGTCTCCGGAACGCATAAAGTCAAAGGCAAAGATACGCCGTACATTCCCAATAAAGCCGGGATCAACCGGTACGTCTGGGACTTCACGGAAGACGCCCCCGCGAAGTGGTACGGCGCAGCGCGCGAAGAGTACCAGGGCCCGAAGAGCGGCGCAATCGTTGTGCCCGGAACCTACACGTTGCGGTTGACGCTCGGCGGGACGACGTTGCAGCAAGCCGTTGTCGTCAAAGGAGATCCGCGCAACGATTGGACTGCGGAGCAGTATCGCGCCGGGTACGATTACGCGCACAAGTATTCGGCCATTTACGGCAAGATCGATGAGGCCCTTAACAATCTCGACGCGATCAAGAAGTCGCTCGCAAGCGCGGCCTCGTCAACCCGAGGCAACGTTTCGCTCAAGCAGTCCATCGCGGGCGCGCAGGCGCGATGGCAGCCGGTCTTCGATGCCTTTACCGCCGATTATAAGAACGACGAGGATTCGATTCAGCGCGCCGGCTCGCTCCGCGAGTCGATACCGCGCACCGGTTTCGGAGGTGGACCGCAGTGGCCGCCGACCGCGGCGCAGCTCGACTACGCGAAGCGCTTCGACGCGGCCTATGCCAATGCAATGGCGGGATACAATCAGTACGTCAGCTCGCTAGCGTCGCTGCAATCGGCGCTCAAGGGCGCCGGAATAAAAACGCTCGACGGGGTGAAGCCGCTAACGCCCTAGCCCCTTCGACTTCGCGCCTTCGGCTCTGCGCTCAAAATGACATTATTCGTAGTCGGGCGCAAAGTAGTTTTGCGCGTCGTTTTGATGCATGAAGAAGCTCGGCGGCTCGGGCGCCTTGATCGGTACGAACTTGCGCGGTTTCTGCGAAAAGTTGAAACAATCGCTCGCCGGGGAGTTCGCGCGCTTATCCGCAGGCGCCATTTGGTCAAGGCCCCACAGGTCCTCGGCGAACCGCAACACGCTCGCGGTCTCGTATTGCACGTGCGAAACGCGATCGTCCTTGGCGTAGGGCGAGATCACGAGCAACGGAACGCGGAATCCTAAGCTGTCGCGGTTTTCATACGGTGGTTTCACGGGATCGTAGAGGCCGCCCCAATCGTCCCATTGGACGAAGATCGCGGTCGAATCCCAGAACTTGCTCTTGCCCACCGTGTTGACGAGCGCGGCGACCCACGAGGGTCCGAACCCTCCGGCGCAATTGACGTGGTCGGAATCGTCGCAGACCGGGGTGATCCACGTGAAGTTCGCCAGTTTTCCGTGCCGTACATCGGTGATGAACTTCCAATTCGGGGAAATGACGTTCTTCCAATCAGGACCATTATAAATATGATCGACGGCTTGGTAGCTCGACCAGAACGAACCGTCGCCGCTCGATGCGGTACCGTACGCGGCTGCGTAGAAACGCCAGGAGAGGTGGGCCTTATCCAACTCGTCACCGAGCGTTACGTAGTCGTAGCACGGCCGCGTTTTTGGCCCGTTCAAATTGCGACTCGTGGTGACGGTCGATATTTCATCGTAACTTCCACCCCCGCAGCCCCACGCGCCGGTCGGCAGATTGACGCTCCACGCCGCCTGCGCCGCGATGATGTATTGGTGCGCGATGAAGCTCTCGTCGAGCTGCGATTGGAACATGTTGTCGGCGAGGACCCATTGATGTGCCATGTCCCAATACGGCTTCGATTCATTATGCGGAACGTAGACGTACTGCGGATACTCTTTGGGACCGCCAAATGCTTCTTCCTTATCGAAGGCGTCCATGCGGCACTTTGTCCCCCGGAGTTTTCCGGTGCCGTCGCAGGCCGTAAACATTGCGCCCGCGGAGTGATCGATGTCGTATAGCGCCGTGAGGCTGACGGGCTTGAGCGTCACTATCTTGCCGGTCGAAGTCTTCCCCTTTGAGACAGTGTAGGCGCCGGGATAGCCCATGAACATGTCGTTGAAACTGCGGTTCTCTTGCACGATATAAACGATGTGCGAAATCTTGCCGGCACCGCTCTGATTCAGCGCGCGCAGTACGCTGGTCTGCTGCATGGCAGGCAGCGACGACGATTGCGTTGCGCAGCCGGGCGCAACGATCGCCAGCGACAGCAAAGCTCCGCGCGGAAGAAGACCAAGTCCACTCATTGCTGCCGTCGCACTATGCCGAGGCCCGGTGCGCCTCCTCCCGTTCGTTCCGCGAAAAGCCGCTTGAGGAACGCTTCGTGGCGGTACGACGAGCTCTTCGCAAAATGCACGGCAACGAAGTCGAGCGACGGCACGATATAGAGCGCTTGACCTGCCGAACCGCTGCTATAGAAAAGATCCGGCGGAGCGCCGCGGGGAGCAAGCCACCACGCTAAGCCGTAGCGCGAATTGACTGCCGAGCCTTCGAGGCACTCGGCCAACTCCCGGCGTTGCGCCAGAACGAAGCGGCCGTATGCTAGCCAGTCGCGTGCGCGCAGCCACGCACCGGTAGGCAAAGGCCGGGTTCCGTCGGCCAGCGTTCGCCAACGTGCGACCGCGACGCCCGCATCGTTCAGAACGCGCTCGCGCAGATAATCGTGCGGCGTCACGCCGTCTGCGAGTTTCCGTGCCAGGACGGCGCCGAAGACCTGCAACGGGATGCCGCCGTAGGTGAACCGCGTCCCGGGTTCGTCGCGTAGCGCGGTCTCAATCGCGCGATCGTATGTCGGGACGCTCGCGCCTAGCCCGCCAAAACCGAAGCCCGCAGTCAGCGTCAGCAGCATGCGAAGCGTGACGCGTCGCTTCCACGGATCGGAGCGCCACGATTCGATCGTTTCGGCTACCGGTTCGTCGAGCCGGAGCAGCCCGTCGTCACGCGCGTAGACCGCAGTCACGCCCCAGAAACTCTTCGTTCCACTGTAGAGCGCGTGCGGTGTCTCGCCATCGAAACCGTCGCCGAACTCTTCTGCCAGCACGTCGTTGCCGCGCGCGAGGACGAGCGCGTGCAATCCGTGACTTCGCGCGTACTGCAATGCCGGCGTGAGGTCGCGCGCAAGGTCCATTTAGAGGACCGTTCCGGCGGCGGCCGCAAATGCGCCTGCATGCGGGCGTACGTGCTGTTGGTTGCGTCTGTTGCCGCGCTGGGCGGATTGCTCTTCGGTTACGACACCGGCGTGATTTCGGGCGCCATACTCTTTATCAGCAAAGACTTCGACCTTCCGAGCCGCCTGCAAGCCTTTACGATCAGCGTCGTGCTCCTCGGATGCATGCTCGGCGCCGTTCTCGCGGGCGGGGCGGCCGATCGCATTGGGCGGCGCCGCACGCTGCTTGCCGCCGGTATTGTCTTTCTCGTCGGGGCGCTCGTTTCGGCGCTCGCGCCAAATGAGATGGTTCTGCTTGCGGGACGCTTTATCGTCGGCATCGGTATTGGCTTCAGCTCGGTCGTAGCGCCGCTTTATATTTCCGAGGTAGCGCCGGCACCGTCGCGCGGCGCCCTCGTTTCGTTGTATCAATTTGCTATTACGGTCGGCATCCTCGCGGCATATCTCGTCGACTACGGCTTTGCCGGCGGCGGTGCCTGGCGCTGGATGCTCGGCCTCGCCCTGGTCCCATCGCTCGTTCTCGTCGGCGGAATGCTGGTGATGCCGGAGAGCCCACGATATCTATTCAAGATCGGCGACGCCGCTCTAGCACGCTCCGGGCTCGACCGCATCTACGACGATCGCTCGGCAAGCGCGAGCGAAGCATCGTCGATCCTCGAGAGTCTGCGCACGAAACAAGCAGGTTTCGAAGCGTTCGCTCAACCGTCGCTTCGACTCGCGCTCTTCATCGGAATCGCTTTGGCCGTGCTGCAGCAGATAACGGGCATCAATACCGTCATCTACTACGGACCGCAGATCTTCGAAATGGCGGGTATCGCCTCGGCCTCGGCGTCTATCCTCGCGCAAACGCTCGTCGGGGCGGTCAACTGCGGCATGACGCTGATCGCGATCTTTTTCGTCGATAGGGTCGGACGCAAGCCGCTTCTGTACGCCGGGCTCACCGGCATGTTCTTGGCGCTTGCAACGATGGCGTATGCGTTTTCCAAGCCGCATCTCTCCGGGGCGCTGGGCAGCATTACGCTCGTGAGCATGATGGTCTTCGTCGGCTGTTTCGCCTTCAGTCTCGGCCCGATCGTGTGGCTCCTGATCTCAGAGATCTTTCCGTTGCCGGTGCGCGGCCTGGGCATGTCGATAGCGACACTTGCGAATTGGATCGGAAACTTCTTGGTCTCGCAATTCTTCCTCACGATGATCGAGCTTCTTGGGCGGCCGGCAACGTTCGGAATCTATGCGCTCCTCTGCATCGTGACGATTCTCTTCGTGCGCTCGATGGTGCCTGAGACGAAACGGGAGCTGCTGGAGCACATTCGCGTAGGCACGACGTAGCACGCAGCGATGGCGCCGCAGCTCAGCATCGTGATTCCCGTGTACGACAACTGGTGGCTGACGGCGCGCTGCCTAAAGGAGCTAGAAACTCGGCGCGCGGCTTCCGTGAGCTTCGAGACGATCGTCGTCGATAACGCCTCGACCGACGAAACGCCGCAATCGATTCGCGAGTTTCCATGGGTTCGATATCTGCGGCACGAGCGGAATCTCAACTTCGCCGGCGCTTGCAACGCCGGCGTGCGGCTCGCCGAAGCGCCGATCGTGCTCTTGCTCAACAACGATGCGTATCCGTTGGGTGACGCGCTGGCGCCGCTCGTGCGCGCATTCGAGCGAGACGAGCTGGCGATCGCGGGCGGCGCGCTCTTTTTTGAAGACGGCGTCACGCAAGCGGCCGGCTTGGTCGTGCTGCGCAACCTGCATTGGCATTACTACTGTCGCAATTTGCCCGCGGCACTCGATGCCGTGCATCGTTCGCGCGATTCACTCGGCGTATCGGGTGCCGCAATGGCGCTGCGCCGAAGCTGGTTTTTGGAAAACGGCGGCTTCGACGAAACGTTCGTCAACGGATTCGAGGACGTCGATCTCTGTCTGCGCGCGCACGAACAGGGTCGTGTGGTTCTGTACGTCGCCGAGGCGCGATTCGCGCACTACGAAGCCGCGTCGGTTGGGCGCTTCGCGCGCGAAGCGGAGAACGAGCGTCAATTTTACGAGCGCTGGGGGCAGCGCATGTCTCGATTGCCGCGAACGGAGCGCGGCAATGTCGGTGCCGTTGCGATACGGCGAGGCCGCTCCGATTCGCTTGCGAATGCGGCGCTTGCCGACCTCGAAGCCGCGTTGCGCGGTTTCGGCCACCCGCTCGTACGCGATCCGGTCGCGCCGTGGCGCCGCATCGACCGGCGATTTCGCAGCGCCGCGACGTTGAGCTGGTTTGGCGGCGAAGCCCCCGCACCGGGCGTCGGCATCGAGCCGCGCGGCGAATCGCTTGCATCGATTCGCACGTACGGCGAAGTCGCGCTCGAAGTCCCGTTCTTACCCTGCGCCGCCGAAGAGCGCGTGGAGCAGCTCGGCCTTCGGCGCTCGGACGATCCGGCGTGCGAGCGTGTCGGCGTCGTCGGGGGCGATTTTCCGGGTGCCGTTTCAATCACACCCGAGATGATTTTAGGCGAGCATTCCGGCGGCGAATTTGCCTGCGTCGTCCACCTTGGGCTTACCGACGGTGCGGCCTTCGGAAACGTGCTGCTCGCGATGGGCGGGCTGCCGGCGATCGTGCTTGCGACGCAAGATCTGGGCGCGATCTTTGCGCCCGACGTGGCAGCGACGTGCGAACGCGACGCGATTGCCGACGCCGTCGCGTGCCTCGTTCGCAATTCTGAGGCACGGCGTCGTTGCGGTATGCTTGCTGCGGCCGACGCGCAACGGCGCTTCTCACCGCGCCGCAGCGCGATTAGGGTTGTCGATTTGCTTTGCGCGGCGCGATTCGGGTTGGAGCGTGCGGACTAGCAGCCTGTAGGGTTATGGTTCTCCATAACCGCCGCCGCCCGGTGTTTGGATCGTCAGCACGTCGTTGGGCTCCAACGGAAGCATGGTCTTTGCCGGCAGCGGACGGTCGACGCCATCGCGCGTCAACCAATGGCGCCCGCATGCGCCCGGCTCTCCGCCTGCCGCGCCCGGCGGTTTGCGCGTGTGCCGATCTGCCAGCAGCGTCGCGTGCGCGCGGCCCTCGACAAGTTCGATCGATCGAACGAGGCCGTTGCCGCCGCGATAACGGCCGCCGCCGCCGGTTCCTTCGGCGATCTCGTATCGCGTAACGCGGAGCGGAAAATCGCGCTCGATCGCCTCGATCGGCGTGTTGAGCGTGTTGGTCATGTGCACGTGAATTGCATCGATCCCGTCGCGCGTTGGGCGAGCACCCATTCCGCAGCCGTTCGTTTCGTAGAAGGCCCACGTGCCGCCGGCGTACTCTCCGCCGAGGATGACGTTGCTCATCGTCCCGCCGCTGCACGCGGGCACGCGTTGCGGCGCCGCTTTGGCGAGAGCCTGCAGGACGACGTCGGCGTTGCGCATGCTGGTCTCGACATTGCCGCCCGAAACCGGGGCCGGTCGGCGCGGGTTCAGGAGCGACCCTTCGGGCGCGAAGACTTCTACGGGACGAAAGCACCCGTCGTTCATCGGAATTGTTGGATCCGTGACGGCGCGCAACGCGTAGTGTACGCCCGAGAGTGTGACGCCGAAGACGGCGTTAAGCGGAGACGAAAGTTGGGGTGACGTTCCGGTGTAATCGAGGCGCGCCGATCCATCGCGCAGCTCCAGCTTCAGCGCGATCGCGATGCGCGGCTCGCCGTCCCGGTCCTCGAGGTAATCCGTCGCTTCGAAGACGCCGTCGCCGATGGAGCGCAGCGCCGCTCGCATGCGGCGCTCGCTGTCGTCGAGCGCCCGCGCAACGGCTATATCCAGGACTTTGGCGCCGTAGCGCTCGTGAAGTTCGAGCAGCCGGCGTTCGCCTGTGTAGTTGCCGGCGATCTGGGCGCGCAAGTCGCCGCTGCGCGCTTCGGGCGTTCGCGAGTTGGCGCGAAAGAACTCGATCGTCTCGTTTGAAATGCGATCGTCGCGCACCAGCCGAATCGGCGCAACGACGACGCCTTCGGCGTAGAGGTCGATCGCGTCGGACGGCATCGAGCCGGGCACGCTTCCGCCGACGTCGGCATGATGTGCTTTGTTCGCCGCGTATCCGGCGAGACAACCGCCGGCGAAGATCGGTCGCACGAGCGTAACGTCGTTGAGATGCGTTCCGGTGACGTACGGATCGTTCGCAACCCACATCTCGCCTTCGCGCATTCCCCCGAACGTATGCTCGATAATCTCGATCATGCGGCGCAATCCCCATGGCAGCGAGCCGAGATGCACGGGAATGTGTTCGGCCTGCGCGATCAAGCGTCCGCAACGATCGAAGAGCGCGCACGAATGATCGAGACGCTCTTTGATATTCGGCGAATACGCCGCGTTACGAACCGCAATGCCCATCTCTTCCGCGGCGTAGACGAGTGCACTTTTGATGATCTCGGCCGTGATCGGATCGGTCATGCGGTTCGCCGCATTACCAGAAGGTCGCCCTCTACTGCAAGGCTCCATCCCGGCGCCAGATACGTCGTGCTGTCGTACGCTTCCACGATCGCCGGCCCATCGATATGCGCGCCGCTGGCGAGCCCGGTGCGCTCGAAGACCGGTACGCTGACGAACGCACCATCGAGCCAGAGGTTTCTAGTTTCAAAATTCCTCAGCGCCTGCGCCCTTCGGCTACGCTCAGAATAAACTCCGCGCAGTCGAGTCGAAGGGTCAGGATAACACGTTGCTTTCACTTCCGCCGTTGCCGTTAGGCGTGCGTTGACGACTTCGACGACGTCACCGCGCGCGTCGTAGCCGTAACGCGCGCGATGCGCGTCATGAAACCGCTCTTCGACCGCGCCGCGCGCTGGATCGTACGCAATCGTCAATTCGAAGCTCTGCCCAAGATAGCGCGCGTCGTATTCGCGGCGGAAGCGAATCGTCGCCGGATCGGCGCCTTGCTCCAGCAGCGACGTCCGTGCCGCATCTTCGTGCAAACGGAAAGCCGTCTCGACGCTCTGCGCGTCGACCGCGCCCGCCGAGCGCAGGATCGATTGCACCGCAGTAACGTGCAGCCGCGCATGCAGCAAACCCTCCGCGGAGAAGAGTCCAGGGTTTGCGGGAACGAGGATGCGCTCTAGATGCAGTTCGTCGGCGAGCGCACAGGCGTGAAGCGGGCCGCCGCCGCCGAAGGCGACCAAAGTAAAATCGCGCGGGTCGAGCCCGCGCTCGACGGTCACGATCCGCAGCACTTTCGCCATCGCGCTGTCGACGAGTGCGACGATCCCCGCCGCCGCGGCTTCGACGCCGAGATTCAGCGCGTGCGAAATCGGTTCGATCGCGCTGCGCGCGCGCGCGGCGTCGATCGGAAACTCTCCGCCGAGCAGATGTTTGGGATTGAGCCGCCCCAGCACGACGTTCGCGTCGGTGAC
>Ga0070731_10001434_pt1 | contig 24633 bp, 22 predicted proteins | sample Coa_R1_2_FD_66448 | JGI IMG/M metagenome (GOLD analysis project Ga0070731, IMG submission 66448) | Surface soil microbial communities from Centralia Pennsylvania, which are recovering from an underground coalmine fire - Coalmine... | ecosystem: Environmental > Terrestrial > Soil > Unclassified ... | reverse complement strand
GACGCGCGTGACCGTGTGCAGGAGATGATGGTGGTTGTTCCAATAGATCGCCAGATAGATGAAGCTCATCACGTAGCTCAGAAAACTTGGAGCCACCTTCGCCAGGGTGCTCCAGTCGGCCCCGTGCGGGATCCTCAATTCCAGAACCATGATGGTGATCAGGATGGCTATCACGCCATCACTGAAAGCGGTTAGGCGGTCCTTGCCCATGTTTGAATGCCGATGCTGCAATCCGGCTCAATTCCGTCGTCACGGACAGTAGCGGGACGGATCGCGGATAGAAACCAGTCGCGGGCAGGTGCCGAATTCAATATCGAGCATTAAATCCGGCCCGCAGGTAGGGGCCAAAGCGCTGGTCGGACGTTAGCGCAAAGCCGGTACCCATGGACCACTCAAGCGCATTGATGCGCGGACCGGTTATGTGCGCGCCGAACTCCATCTGCTGATAATCGCCGCACCACAGTTGCGCGATCTCGGGGCCAACGAAAACCGGTGCGAGGAAGCGGAAACCGAACGTCGCGCGGACGTATCCAGTAGGACCTATCGAGGCGATCGAACTGTTGACCGCCGCCATGGTCGTCGCGTTCGGCTGATACCAGATGTCGCTCGCGAACTGCGCCCCGGCGTAGAGGCCGTGCAGCCGGCTGCCGGTATCGTCGGGAGTCAGTCGATAGTCCTGAACGACGGGACCGGCGAAGAGGCTCACCGTCAGCCCGTTCTGGATGAACCGCCAGCCCGGCAGCGCGGCCGCCGATAGCTTGGTGCCGTCAATATTTTCGTTGAGGTCGCCGGAAACGTAGCTGTACTCGCCCCCGTCGATGAGCACCTTGGCGATAAAGCCGCTGTTATCGAGGCCGGCGGGTGCCCAGAGCAAGCCCCCGTAAAGGAATCCGCCGTAGCGCCAGAGGTCGGTCCCGGAGAAGAACAGAAACGAGGGACCATCGGGTCCGCCAGCGTCGGCCCGGTCCACAGTGGCGCACGCTAGCAGGCTCGCGACGGCAATGGCCGTCGCGACCGCACCCCGCAACGGACCCACTGAGGCCGCTCCCTTAGGTAAGCCTCAAGCCGCCATCTTCAACGCGAGAATGTGCATCCCTTGGGCCTGCGAACGCAAGCTATGCGTGCGCCGGTTGCGGTCAGAAAGCTGTGGAATTCGTTCGGGACGCAGGGAGAAGGTTGGCGATGCCGCCAATCGAGCGGCTTGACGCTGCCGCGGCGAAACTTCGGCAAGCACCGAAGCATGAATTCTTGGTGTGCGGTCGTTTCGTCCATCTGCCCTGCAGAATCCGGGTAGGTCGGCGAAAACCCTTGCGATATATGTCCGACGCATGGAGAGGCTTTTCCATGAGCGCTGAGGCTTCCGTCTCAGGTCAATTTGTGTCTGCGGACGCCCATGATCCGGCGCACCGGCGGACGGCGCTGGGCTTTCTCAACGTCGCGCACGGACTCGATCACTTCGTGATGCTGATCTATCCCGTTGTGGCCATCGAACTCGAGGCCGTCTATGGCCAGTCCTACGCGACACTGATTGCTCTTTCGACCGCATCGTTCGTGTCTTTTGGCCTTTTCTCGCTGCCTGCTGGTTGGCTCGGCGACCGCTGGAGCCGCCGCAATATGCTGGTGGCGTTCTATATTGGCTGTGGAGCGTCATTGCTCGGTGCGGCTTTTGCGCCTTCGCTCTACGTGCTTGGCTTTGCGCTGTTTGCTCTCGGCATGTTTGCAGCGATCTATCACCCGGTCGGAACCGCCATGGTTGTAGAAACCGCGACCGCGACGCAGCGCGGACGCACCATGGCGTTCAACGGCGTCTGCGGCAATCTCGGCGTGTCGCTCGCCGCTGGCGTCACTGCGGCGCTGACGGCGCTGTTCTCGTGGCGCGGCGCGTTTCTGGTGCCGGGATTGATCTGCATCATGACCGGTCTGATTTACCTGTGGCTCACACCTGAAGACGGCAAGCACGCCGTGAAGCGCGGCTCTCCGGCGGATGTGACGCTCCCCACCTCGACTGCCGCGATCATGGCCGGCCTGTTCATCCTGGTCGCGATCAGCGCTGGGCTCGTCTTCAACACGATTTCGGTGGCGCTCCCCAAGATCGTGGACGAACGCGTGGGTGGCGGCATTTCACTGGTCGAAGTCGGGGGGCTTACGACCGCCGTCTTCCTCTGCGGCGCGCTGGCTCAGATCACCGTTGGCCGGCTGGTCGAGCGCTTCCCGCTGCACGTGCTGTTCGCGATCAGCGCGGTGATGCAGTTCATCGGCGTGGTTTGGTGTGCTTATGCCACGGGTGCTTTGCTGTTGTTTGCGCTCGCCTTCGCCATGGCGTCGATTTACGGCCAGATCACGCTCAACGACCTGGTGATCGCCCGCTACACCGCCGACGCATGGCGCGGGCGCGTTTATGCGGTGCGCTATTTCCTGACCTTCATGGTGTCGGGTGTCGCCGTCTCCATGATCGCGTTCCTGTATGGCCGCGGCGGCTTTGATCTTGTGCTTGGTGCGACGGCCGTCATCGCGCTGGGCTTCCTTGTCGCAGTGCTGGCGATCGCATTCCTCGCCAACGGCGTGGAAAAGGTGCGGATCATTCAGCCGGCAGAGTGAACCCTCGCGCCGAACACAAGCGCGGCGCAATGGCGCGCCGCGCGTGGGCCGTTATGGCGCACCCGCCGTAAGTGTCTCGCTCAGTTCAAGCCAGCACAATGCATTCAATAATCATTATGCTTCAGGGTTTGCGCGATGAAGGGCGTGGTGCGCGATCCCGGATTGAAATAGTATAAATGAAAAGCTGTTGAACGAACCGGGAGGCGGTCGCCATGACGAGGGTCTTGTTCGCGGTATTGCTGTGCGCCGCATGGGTGTTGCACAGCGCCGTTCCGGCGAACGCGCAGACCTATCCGACCAAAGAGCCGATCAAAGTCATTGTGCCTTTCCCACCGGGTGGCCCAACTGACGGCATAGCGCGGATTATCTCCGAACGGCTCGGAGCCGTGCTGGGCCAAACCATCGTGATCGAGAATCGTGGCGGGGCCGGCGGCGGCATCGGCGGCAAGTTCGTCGCCGAGTCCACGCCTGATGGCTATACCATCCTGATGACACCGGGCGGTGCGCTCACGACCGGGCCGATCATCAATCCGAACATCGGCTACGACCCGGTCAAAGTTTTCGCATCGGTGTGCGAGCTGATCGAGACGCCACTGATTGTCTCGGTCAATCCGAGCCTGCCGGTGAAGTCCATGGCCGAAATCGTCGCCTATGCGAAAGCGAATCCGGGCAAGATCAAGTGGGGCTCGCAGGGTTTCGGCACCGCGCCGCATCTGCTCGCTGAAATGTTCAAGCTGGAAGCGAACGTTAATATCCTGCACGTGCCATATCGCGGAACGGCGCCGATGCTGAATGCCATTCTGGCTAACGAAGTGCAGATGGTTGCCGATCCCGCCACCACGAGCCTGCCCTACATCCAGGACGGCAAACTGCGCGCCATCGCCATCGCGGGTGATACGCGCGATCCGAAATTGCCGGATGTGCCGACCGTCGGCGAGCAGGGCTTCCCCAAGCTGCTGTCGCCCTTCTGGCTTGCGGTCGTGGCGCCGGCCGGAACCCCTCCCGATGTCATCGCCAAGCTCAATGGCGCATTCCGTCAGGCGCTCGGCGCGCCGGAGACGCGCGCGCGGCTTGACGTGCTCGATGCCCAAAGCAAGGCGGGAAGCCCTGAGGATCTCGACAAGATGCTTGCGGCGGAACGCGCACGCTGGAGCGAGGTCGTGAAGGCGGCCAACATCAAGATGGAATGACGCACGCCTAACTTCTCCTGGCATCGTTTGCGCCCTTGCTCCTCCTCAGCAGCGAGTTCTTTCGATCATGTTCCGCCGCGACACACCCGGAGAAGCTACGTTCCGCACCGAAGTGCGCACGTGGCTCGACGCCAATCTGCCGGCGGCATTGCGCTGGCGCACCGCGCGGCCACCGCCTGTGGAGCTGATGCCCTGGTACCAAACGATGTCGCGCAAGGGCTGGGTCGCGCCGCATTGGCCCAAACAGTACGGCGGCATGGGCGCGACGCTGAACGAACAGATCATCATGACCGAGGAGCTGGCGCGGGTCGGTGCACCGCAGCTGCCTGCCCAGGGCCTCAATCATATCGGCCCGATCATCATGGAATTCGGCACCGACGCACAGAAGGCGCAGCATCTGCCGCCGATCGTTGCCGGGACCGTCATCTGGGCCCAGGGTTACTCTGAACCGGGTGCGGGCTCCGACCTTGCCAGCCTTTCGACGCGCGCTACGCTGGAAGGCGACCACTTCGTGGTGCAGGGGCAAAAGATCTGGACGACCTGGGGGCATTATTCGCAATGGATGTTCGCGCTCGTGCGCACCGACCCACAGGTGCAGCCGCGGCACGCCGGCATCAGCTTCCTGCTTATCGACTTGCGCAGCCCGGGCATCCGCATCAAGCCGATCAAGACCATCGTTGGCGATGACGAGTTCAGCGAGGTGTTCTTCGATGACGTCGTGGTGCCAGCGGAAAACCTGATTGGTAAACTCAACGACGGCTGGCGCATCGCCAATGCGCTGTTGGGATACGAGCGTATCGGCACCTCGAACCCTCAATTTGCGTGGGTCGCGCTGGAACGTATCAAGACGATGGCGCGGGCATCGGGCGTAATCGCCGATCCGGCATTTCAGGACCGTCTCGCGGCGGCAAGCATCAACGTGACGGCATTGGCGGCTCTGTTCAGCCATGCGGTCGAGCTCACCAACCAGCAACAAAGCCCGGGCCCGGAAGCGTCAGTGGTCAAGATTGTTGGCTCCGAGCTGCTGCAGTCGCTCAATGAACTGCTGGTCGAGGCCGCGGGTGGTCACGCCACGGTCGTCGATCCGATCACCACAAACTTCGGCACGGTCGACGTTGCCGCCCCATTCCTGCAAGTGCGGCGCGCGACCATCTACGGCGGCTCGTCGGAAATTCAGCGCAATGTGCTCGCTCGCCGTGTCCTGAACCTGCCGAGCTGACAAGCACGCACGCATGGACCTGCATCTTACCTCGGAGCAAAGCCTCCTGCGCGATAGCGCCGCCAAGTTTGTGGCGGCTGCGGGGCCGAAGGTGGCCCGAACATCGCGCGAGCAGACTCCAGGCTTCTCGAGACCGAGGTTGCGCCAGGCGGCGGAGCTGGGATGGCTTGGCATTCTCGTCCCTGATGCGGCGAACGGACTCGGTCTCGGCCTGACCGAGTTGGCGCTGGTGCTTGAACAGGCGGGCCGCGGCCTGGTCTGCGAACCGATCGGGCTTGCCGCCATATCGGCCGCGATGCTCGCGCTGACGCCGAAACCGCATCCGAAGCTGCAGCAGGTGATGGATGGCGAGTGGCTTATTGTGCCGGCGCTGCAAGAGAGCGGGCACGATGACGATCCGCTCGCGCCCCGAACTCAAGCCGCGGGGGGCGACAAAGAACTGCGTCTAACCGGTCAGAAGGTCTTTGTGTGCGCGGACGGTGCCGATGGCTTTCTGGTCAGTGCCATCGGGCGCGATGGGCCCGTGCTTGCCCTTGTGGCGCGCGATGCTCCGGGCTGCGGCTTAACGACAACGCCGACGGTGGAGGGCCGCGGGCTTTCGGCTTTAAGCCTCGCGAATACGCCGGCCGATCTCATCGGGCCGCATCCGTCATTATCCGACGCCGTGGAGGCGCTGCATCATCTCGCGCTGTTTGCGCTCGCCGCGGAATTGCTGGGCGTCATGGAAAAGGCGCAAGAGATCACCTTTGACTACCTGCGCGTCCGCAAGCAATTCGGCAAGCCGATCGGCAGCTTCCAGGCGCTGCAGCATCAGGCGGTCAACGCTTACATCCGGACCGAGACGACGCGTTCGCTGGTCTTTCAGGTCGCGGCTAACAATGAAGCCCATCGCATCGATCCTGCGCTGGCTATAGCCACGAAAGCCAAAGCGTCGGAGGACGCCATGGCGGTGACCGAGGCCTGCATCCAGCTTCACGGTGCCATCGGCTTCACCGACGAGCACGACATCGGCCTCTACCTTAAGCGCGCCATGCTGCTGTCGTCGCTGTTCGGCAACGCGGCGGCGCAGCGGCGCCGCTATGTGAAAACAGCCGACCTGACGCTATAGATTGACGGCGCCGCGTGCGTGCAATTCTTCGCAAAATTGCATAAGGCTGCACCAATGACCTCGCCGGTTGGGATCAGGAGAAGTTCATGAGCGACGAACAGACAGTCACCTACGAACTTGACGGCGAGATCGCGCTCGTCGGCTTGAACCGGCCCGATAAACGTAATTGTTTCAATCCAACGGTGATGAAGCAGTTGCTCGAAGCTGTCGAACGCGCCGGCGAAGAAGCGAAGTGCGGCATCATCTTTGGCCACGGCGACAATTTCTGTGCCGGTCTTGACCTGCGGTGGGCCGCGGAGAACTGGAAGAATGGGCGCTCGCAGCGGCTGCCGTTTCCGTTCAATCGCAACACTTATTTCGAGGCCATGGCGCGCGGCAATATTCCGTTCATCGCCGCGCTGCACGGCGCGACGCTCGGCGGTGGACTCGAAACCGCCGCCGCAGCGCACATCCGCGTGGCTGACGAGACCGCGTTCTTCGGCCTTCCAGAAGGAACGCGCGGCATCTTCATCGGCGGCGGCGGCTCCGTCCGCGTGGCGCGGCTCATCGGCTTTGCCCGCATGCAGGACATGATGCTGACCGGCCGCGTGCTCAAGCCTGAGGAGGCCGAGCGCTACGGCATCGTCCAGTATGTCGTTCCCAAAGGTCAGTCGATGGCGAAGGCCAAGGAGCTTGCGCTGAAGATCTGCAAGAACGCGCCACTATCGAATTTCGCCATCACCAACAGCCTGCCGCGGATTCAAGATTTGTCCTATGACGACGGCCTGTTCTTTGAACGGATGGTGGCCGAATACACCCGCAGCCCGGAATCGATCACGCGGCTCAATCAGTTTCTCGACAAGACGGCGCCGCGCGTGCGCATGCCGGACTAAAGATAATAGGGGAGGGTGCGACATGGGTTTGCGCGACAACGCGATCGTGGCCTACGCCGAAACCAAGGTGATGGAGAAGAGCGACCGCGACGTGTTCGTACTGGGCGGCGAAATCCTCGAGGAATTGCTCGACAAATCCGGCGTTGAGAAAAGCGAGATCGACGGCTTGGTCCTGGCGGGTCTCACCGGCACCGGCGCCGCCAATCCGTTCTGGGCGCAAACCACCGCCGACGTTCTCGGCCTCGACGTTGGCTTTTGCGAGCAGGTCCACACTGGCGGTTGTTCAGCCGCGGGGTGCGTGGTGCGCGCGGCGGCGGCAATCGATTACGGGCTGTGCGATGTCGCATTTTTGCTGTTCGCCGATACTCACGTGCTCGAGGACAGGACCGACCACAGTCACTCCTATCGGCGCGAGTGGACTGAGCCTTATGGGCTCATGGGGCCGCCGGGCGCCTTCGGGCTGCTCAGCCGCGCCTACGAGGCAAAATACGGTCTCGACTACCGGATGCTGGGCAAAATCGCGGTGACGCAACGCAACCACGCGCTGCTCAATGAGAATGCGTGCGAAAAGCTGCGCGTCGCCATCACCATCGACGACTACATGAATTCCCGCATCATCGCCGACCCAATCCGTTTGTTGGATTGCGTTATGCGCGCCGATGGCGCCGCCGGCTTGCTCATGATGAGCCGTAAGCGCGCGAAGCAAAAGGGTCTGGCGAAGTGCATCATCCCAATCGGCTACGCCGAGCGGACCAACTTCAAGGGCGGCGAGAACCTGGTCGATGTGACCAAGAGCGGCCACGAGGTCTGCGGTGAGAAAGCGCTCGCCGAGGCGGGGCTGACCATCAAGGACATCGCCTCGTTCCACCCTTACGATGATTTCATCATCGCCATCATGCTGCAGCTCGAAGCCTTCGGCTTCTGCAAGGCGGGCGAGGGCGTGCCGTTCATCCGCGAGCATGATTTCTCCTTCGATGGCGATCTGCCCCTCAACACCGGCGGTGGTCAGATCTCCGCGGGTCAGGCCGCGTGCTCGTCGCATAATCTCGTGGAGGCGGTGCGCCAGTTGCGCGGCGAAGCCGGAAAGCGCCAGGTCAAGGACACCAAAAACGCGCTGGTGACTGGCATCGGCTGGATCAATTACGGACGCAACTGGGGTTCGAGCGCAGCCCTGGTTCTGGTCCCGGAATAGGAGAGGGGGCATGGCCAGTCCTGCGAGCGCAAAGCCGTTGAACGACACTCTCAGTGTCAAGCGCGCCATCAAACATTTTGATTTCTCGGAGCCTTATTGGGAGGGGACGAAGCAGAAGAAGCTCCTCGTTCAGTACTGCAAGGCCGCGAAGAAATATCAGCACTTTCCGCGCCCAGTGAGCATCTTTACCGGCCGGCGCCGCGACATCGAGTGGCGCGAAGTCTCGGGCAAGGGCGTCGTGTACTCCTACACGGTCACCGAGCGCGGCACGCCGGCCTTTCGCGGTACTGAGCCTTACGCTGTCGTCAGCGTAACTCTCGATGTTGGCGTCAACTTCATCGCCAACATCGTCAATTGCGCCGCGAAAGAGTTGCGGGTCGGCATGAAGGTGAAGCCCTACTGGCACCCGATCGGCGACGGCACTCACCTGATGATGTTTCAACCCGACAAGGACTCCGCATGAGCGGACCGCAGGATGCCCGCGGTCCGAAGGCAGTCGCCAGGTTCCTGCGTCCGCGTTCGGTCGCCATCGTAGGAATGTCGACGCGTGCGGGCAGCGCCGGCCAGGTCATCCTGCAATGCCTAAAGGTCAATGGCTTCAAGGGTGACGTTCACCTGGTCGGCCGCAGCGACGACCCGATCGATGGCCGCGTTGTTTTGAAGAGCGCTGATGAACTGCCCGAAGGTATCGACCTGGCAGTATTCACGCTGCCGGCCGCCAATGTGCGCGCGGCCATCGAGGCTTGCGCGCGCCGCAAGGTCGGCTCGGCCATGGTGTTCGCCGCCGGCTTCGCCGAGGTCGGCGACTATGCCACACAGGACGCCGTTACGGCCGCTGCGCGCGCCGCCGGACTCGCCCTGGTCGGACCGAATTGCCTCGGCATCACGAACAATGTCGACGGTATGATGCTGCATATGTTGTACGCGCGCGAAGCGCTGCGCGGTATGCAAAACGGCGTCGCCATTGTGGGCCAGAGCGGCGGCCTCATCGGTCACTTTCAACGCGCCGCCGATGGACGCGGCGTTCCCGTGTCGTATGTCATATCGACCGGCAACGAAGCGGGTCTCGAGACTACCGATTTCCTCGAATTTCTCGTCGACGATCCCTCGACGCGCGTGATCGCGCTCTATTGCGAGGAGATCAGGCGGCCACAAGCGTTTCTTGCCGCAGTGAGGCGGGCGCGCGCCGCCGGAAAACCCGTCGTCTTGTTGCTAGCCGGCCGCAGCGCCAAGGCCCGCAAGGCCGCCCAATCGCACACCGGCGCGCTGATCGGCGATTACGAAACCATGCGAACGCAGATCGAGGATGCGGGCGCCATCGTGGTTTCCACCATGGACGAGGTTACGGATCTGGTCCAAATCCTCGCGCGTTTTCCGGCACCACCCACCAAGGGTCCCGGCATCCTCACCGCATCGGGCGCTTATGTCGGGCTCACCAACGACTTCGCCGAAGAGATCGGTCTTGAGATTCCGGAGCTGGAGCCCGCGACACTGAAGAAGATCAGCGAAACACTTCCCTCGTACGGCAATTACGGCAATCCGCTCGACACGACCGCGGGCTTTACTCCCGCCATGCTTCCGGCCGTCACGAAGGCGCTGATCGACGATCCCAATGTGGGGATGTTGTTTGTCTCGTTTCCAATCAACACCCCAATTCCGCTACGCGCTTTCAACGAAGGCATGGCGCACTCGCCGAAGCCGAAGGTGCTGGTGGCGTTGGGCGACGCCTGGAATCTCGGACCCGATGTGGAGCAAGCGGCAAAGGAGAGTCCAGCGGTCTATTCCCGATCGTCCGACCGCATGTTGCGAGCGATCGCGCTCTACACCAAATACGGCCGTTCGCTTGCGCGCGAGCGGGTCGCCGCTGCGCCTGCGCCCTTCGCGGGACTGCCGAACCTCGGCAAAGGCGCGCAGCCGGAATGGCTCGGCAAGAAGGTGCTCGCTGCGGCCGGTATCCGAGTGCCCAACGGCGAGCTCGCGCGTACACCCGATGAGGCGGCAGCCGTGGCGGCGAAGGTTGGCTATCCGGTGGCGCTTAAGGCGCAGGCCGCAGCGCTATCGCATAAAACGGAGGCTGGCGGCGTCGCGCTGAGTTTGGCGAATGAGCCCTCTCTGCGCGCGGCGTGGGACGCGATAATGCTGAGCGTCAAACGTGCCGCACCCGGCGTTGCTCTCGACGGCGCGTTGGTTGAGACGATGTCGCCCAAAGGGATCGAGCTTATGGTGGGTGCGAAGCGCGATCCCGGTTGGGGAACGGTGCTGCTGGTAGGACTCGGCGGCATTTGGGTCGAAGCGCTGGGCGATGTGCAATTGCTGCCGGGCAACGCCGGCGAAGCACAGATTGTCGAAGCATTAGGCCGACTCCGCGCCAAAAAACTTCTGGCCGGTGTGCGTGGCGCGCCGCCATGCGATATCGACGCCGTCGTCAAGGTTGTGATGGCGATCGGCCGATTGATGCAGACTGTGCCCGCGATAATTGAGATCGATGTGAATCCGCTTATGGTGCATCCAAAGGGACGGGGAGCAACCGCGCTGGATGCGTTGATTGTCACGGACTGATCGCGGCCGGTGGCCAACTGCACGTTCGCAGCCGCCGAACGCGCCGCTTGTGACAGTTATATGACAGCTTCGATAGACGATTTCTCGCCCTACGCTGTCGTCTTCACTGCAGCGCCGCCGAAACGCGAGGGTATCGAAGCACCGGCAGTGACCTTGGCCCGCCGGTACTTGGCTCAACTCGAAGTGCCCGTGTGGGGTGGTCAAATCAGCCACTGCGCCAGCCTCTCGCTATCGCTTGCCGGAGGCGATACAATCAAACAATACGCGCCGATCCTTCCGCGGCGGCAGAACTCGCCAGCCTGTGGTCGGCTATCGAGAAATCACTCAAAGTGATCCACGGCGCGCGTGATAAAGCGGCAACGCATCGGGTTGCGGCCTAGCGGCAGTGTGCGGCAGCCGACCGAGATTCCGGAGTATTCTTATGCGCCCGTACCTGTATATGCAGGGTTCCTCGGTCAAAGTCTGGCGGGCATCAGATGAATTTTGAGATCGAGCGAAAATTCCTCATTCGCGGTGACGAATGGAGAGGGTTGGTCACCGCTCGATCGGACATCCGCCAAGCCTATCTGGAAGCGAACGCCAAGGCGTCAATCCGCGTCCGCATCAAAAACAACAGCACAGCAACGCTCACGATCAAATCCCGTGCGTCGGCTCTTCGCCGGTTGGAGCTTGAATACCCGATTCCGATCGTGCACGCCGAAGCTCTTATTCAGCTCCGGCAAGGCATCGTCATCGAAAAAGTCCGACACATCGTGCCTTGCGGATCGCTCTCCTGGGAAATCGACGTTTTTATGGGTGACAACCACGGTCTGGTCATTGCTGAAATCGAGCTTCCCAACGAACATCACCCCGTCGAATTGCCTTCTTGGATTGGGACCGAGGTGACAGGGCAAGGCCACTATTACAATGGGGCCTTGGCCCAGCGTCCGTTTTCGCTTTGGGATCATAGAGAGGGTCACACCGGCGCCCAGCGGCACGGTGATGCGACCGGCGCTTAGCGATAAGCTGTCGCCTTAGCGCACTTGTGAGCCCCGGCATATGACCGGGGCTTTTGTCTGTTGCATAGTATTGCGTGAGGGCCGACCTGATGTGCGGCACATAATTGTTATGGAGCCGCGGTAGGCTCGCGAACCTACTGCCATGACCGAACCTACTGCCATGACCCAAGACAGCGAATTCAATCTCGAACTCAGCCGCCGCAGGTTGCTCGCGGCTGCGGGTATTGGTGGCGGCGCCCTGATCGCGCCATACGTCATCGGGAGCGGGGCAGCGGCCGCCGCACCCGCAACCCACCATGGACGCGGAGCGTCCAACCCGCTCCTCACGCCACCAGTTGCCGGGCTCCACCTCCAGTTTGGAGCCGATGCCTCGTCGCAAATGGTGGTGTCGTGGCACACGCTGCAGCCCATTCGCCGCGCCCAAGTTTTGTTGGGGCATCTCGACGGGAAGCTGGAGCAGACAGTTGAGGCGTACGAGACGAGCTACACCGACGCCAAGTCGGGGCAAGTCGTGTATGCCCATCATGCCAAGGTCGGCCGGCTGCGGCCCGACTCCACTTACCTTTACGGCGCAATGCACGACGACGCCGTGCCGGAGTTTGGCACTTTTCGCACCGCTCCGCGCGGGCGCGCGCCGTTCACGTTCACCAGCTTCGGCGATCAAGGTACGCCGACTCTCGGCAAGCGCTACGTCCCGCCAGCGGGCGTGACGATACCGAACCCTCCCTACGTGAACGATAATCTCGGCTCACCGGCGGCGGCCGATACCACACTCGGCGTGGAGCGGCTGCGGCCCTTGTTTCATTTGCTCAACGGCGATCTCTGTTACGCCAATTTCGCCGAAGACCGCGTGCGCACATGGTGGGATTTCTGGGAGAACAACAGCCGCAGCGCGCGCAACCGTCCCTGGATGCCGGCGGCCGGCAACCACGAGAACGAGCGCGGCAATGGCCCGATCGGTTATCAGGCCTATCAGACATTCTTCTCGCTCCCGCCGGCGGCCGATCAGACCGATCTGACGCGCGGACTTTGGTACGCCTTCACTGTTGGCTCGATGCGAGTGATCAGCATCGCCAACGACGATATCGTTTATCAGGACGGCGGCGCTACCTACGTGCACGGATATTCCAAGGGCGCGCAAAAGGTTTGGCTGGAAAAGGAGCTGAGCGCCGCCCGTCGTAATGGCGACATCGATTGGGTCGTCGTATGCATGCACCAGGTCGCCATTTCGACCGCCGACAAGTTCAATGGCGCGGACCTCGGCATCCGCCAGGAGTGGGTCCCGTTGTTCGACAAATACGGCGTCGATCTCGTGGTGTGCGGACACGAGCACCATTATGAGCGCTCACATCCGTTGCGCGGCTGGCAGTCCAACACCACTCTGACGCCCGTTCCTGCCGCAACCGCCACCGACCTGATCGACACAACCAAGGGGACAGTGCACATGGTCATCGGCGGTGGCGGCACGTCGGTCCCATCGAACCAGCTGTTCTTTGATCCGCCTGCATGTCGGGTGATCACTGCCGTCGGCGAACCCAACCCGGTGACTGGCAAGCGGCCGCCGATTTACGTCAAGGAGGACGCGCCGTGGTCGGCCGTGCGCAACGCGGCGCATGCTTACGGCTTCGCCGCCTTCGACCTCGACCCAGGCTCGCGTGCCGGCGGTTTCACCACCATCAAGGTCACGTACTACGATGTCGTCGGGCCGGACGGCCGCTTGTCCCCGTTCGAAACCTTCACGTTGCGCCGCCCGCGCCGCGATGGGGCGTGAGTTCTGTTCTGGTTCGCCCTCTATTTCTTTGTACTCGCATCGAACGCATCCAGCACAGGCTTCCATTGCGCTTGCTGCGCGTTGACGAACGCGTTGGTTTCCGCAGGCGACAGCGGGTTGACGTAGGCGCCGCGCGTCGCCAGTTGTTTGGCGAGATCAGCTTGCGCCAGTGCTTGGTTCAGCGCTCCGTTGAACTTGTCGATGGCCGATGCGGGTGTTTTGAGCGGCGCCACGATGCCCTGCCAACCGCCGGCCCTGAAGCCTGGGAGGGTTTCGCTCACCGTCGGCAGATCGGGAAATTCGGCCAGGCGATGGCTCGATGCCACCGCGAGCGGGATCAGGCTATGCGCGTTGATCGCACCGGCCAGGCCCGAATATCCCTCGATGATCAGCGGCACGCGGCCGCCGATGACGTCAGCGAGCGCCGCTGCAGGGCCGCCCGTGTACGGCACGACCTCCAACTTGATGCCGGCCCGGCTCTCCAGGAGCAGGCCCGTCAAGTGGGTAATGCGTCCTATGCCGGTCGTCGCAAAGGCGACTTCGCCCGGATGCTGCTTGGCGCGTGCGATCAGGTCGGGCAGGTTTTTGATGCCGGACGAGGCGCTCGCGCAAATGAACATCGGCTGATCGATCAACGAACCCACCGGGAGAAAGTCGCGGGGCAGCATCAGCGGAAGGTTCTCAGCCTTGCCCGGCAGCGAGATGAAGAGTGAAAGGGCCGGCGCAAACAGCGTGTAGCCGTCGGGAACGGCGTCGGACGCCGTGTGCGCGGCAACCGCCCCGCTGGCGCCCGGCTGATCGACGGGTGCGATCTGCTGGCCGAGCAACGTGCCAACCCGATCCATCACCATCCGGAAGGTGACATCGACGGCGCTGCCGGGCGCCGAATCGGAAATGATCCTGATGGGCTTGTTGGGATAATCCTCTGCTCGCGCCGGAGCCACGGCAGCGGCTACGAATGCTAGGAGACCAAGCGCTGTCAGCTTAAACGGCGTGTGCATCCTATCCTCCCGGTCTGCACCGACGCTCCGCGGTCGGTGCTCCCGGCAGGATGACATCCTCGGCGCGCGTGTGCGACAGGCGCGCCTTGCGTAACGAAGTCGCGGTGTGCCGGCCGACCTAAGCCGGATGACGCGCTGCGAGTGCCATCCCGATCAAAGCGGTGCCGCCGAACAGCATGTTGATTCCGACCAGCAGGCCCAACGCCCATGCGGCCGTTCCAGGGAGTCCGGCGATGATGATCGCGGCCAGGATGAGGTCGACGATGCCGCTTACGAGCATCCATCCCCAACGGCCGGTCAGCTGATTGCGGTGATCGATGGCGTACATGATCGAGGCGACCCCCTCGACAACAAAGAATGCGCTCAGCAGCAACGTCAGCGAGAGAGCCCCGCTGATCGGCCAGACCAAGAGCACAATGCCCGCTGCGACGCCGAGGATGCCGGACAGCAGCGACCACCAGAAGCCGGGAGCTTGCCGCATCATGAAGGTGGTAACCAGGCCGACGATGCCTGAGATCAGGAACAGCCAGCCGATAAGGATGGTAAACGTGATCGTCGCCAGCGGCGGCAGCAGGATGGCGATGAAGCCGAGGATGACCAGGATGATGCCCTCAGCGAGAAACAATCCCCAATGCTCATGTATGGCGTTGGCGAGCGCGCGTTGCATGCCGGCCGCGTCGGCAGCTTGATTCATTGACATGACTCACTCCCCTGAACTTTAGGTCACCTTCACCACAATGGTGCAGGTGGCCTCCCTGCGCAGAAATAAGCGCCGCGTTTACTTTGCCACAAAAACAGGCCTTGCATAAGCCACTCGCACCACCTATTTGTGTTGTGCGGCGTTGATGCTTCTTAGCTCCGCCGTGGACGGCCACGGTTTCGATAGGTGACGCCGGATGTACGCGCGCCGAGTCGACGTGGCCGTTAGCGTTTTTGCAGTGCACATGGGGCGCTTTTGCCGCGCCAAACGACCTGTTCAGCTCTTCAGCCGCTTTATCAGTTCCATGGCGCCCGCCGGAGCGCGGACTTTGCCTTCGTGGATCACGTAAGCGAAAACATCGCGCGGCGCTGCCTTTGCCTTGGTCGCGGACTTGGGCTTTGGGTCAACGTTCGGCAAGTCGGCCGGTGACTTGCCCTGCGACCACAACTGCAGCCGGTTCGACCAGGCATCGAGCTCTTTCGGCGGATAGGCGGTCGGCACGGTATCTTTGCCGCGCTGCAGACGCGCGTAGACGAAGTCGCCAGTCACATCGGCAATGTTGGGGTATTTGACGTGGTCGGTGTAAACGACCCCCATGGCGAACTTGCGCAGCAGCGCGATAAATTGGTCAGTGCGAAAGCTGTCATGGCGTACTTCGATGACGTGACGCAGAGCGTGCCCATTAAATTTGTCAGGCAAGAGTTCGAGAAACGCCCCGAAGTCGGCCGGATCAAATTTTTTGGTCGGAGCGAATTGCCAGAGCAGGGGGCCGAGATGGCCACCAAGCTCGGTGACACCAGAGTCGAGGAAACGCTTGATCGAGTCGCCGGCTTCCGCCAGCACCCGCCGGTTGGTGGCAAAGCGCGGGCCCTTGATGGCGAACACGAAGCCGGCCGGCACCTCGCTTGCCCACTTGCGAAAGGTCGCCGGCGTCTGGGTCCGGTAAAACGTACCATTGACCTCGATGGAGGTCAGCCGCTGGCTCGCATAGGCGAGCTCCTGCGCATGGGGCAGGCCTTTCGGATAGAACACGCCGCGCCACGGCTCAAAGGTCCAGCCGCCGATGCCGATACGGATTTCACCTGATTTCGCGGTCATCTGCCTGTCACTGAGCCGGCCTAAGGTCGCCACAAGCGGCGGCGGAGAAGCGTGATTGTAACGCTCCATCGCCCCGACGGCCACGGTGAGATCAGGCGACGCCGGATGAACGCGCGCCTCTCGCTCGTGGTCGTTTCCGTTTTTTGGCAATGGTCACCACCGCGGCTATAACTGCCTTATGCAGCGCAAGGTGATCATCTCCTGTGCGGTCACCGGCTCGGCGGATACACCGGGCCGCAATCCGGCGGTGCCGGTCACGCCTGAACAGATCGCCGCGTCGTCGATCGATGCGGCCAAGGCCGGTGCCGCCATCGTGCACATTCACGTGCGCAATCCCAACACCACCAAACCCAGCATGGACGCCGCGCATTACCGCGACGTGGTGGAACGGATTAGGGCAAGCGGCACCGACGTGCTCATCAATCTGACGACCGGGCCGGGCGCGCGTTTCACTCACGATGATGCCGATCCGTCCAAACCCGGTCCCGACAGCGTGCTCAAGTCGCCCGAAGACCGCGTGCGTCATGTCGTCGAGCTTAAGCCCGACATCTGCAGCCTCGACATGGGCAGCCTCAACATGGGCGATCGGGTCTTCGTCAATACGCCTAAGCATCTGCAGGCGATGGCCAGTGCCATCAAAGATGCGGGCGTGATGCCGGAGCTTGAAGTGTTTGAAACCGGACATCTACTGCTGGCGAAGCGCTTCATCGAGAACGGCTATGTCAAGCCGCCCGGCATGTTTCAGATCTGCCTAGGCATTTCCTGGGGCCAGCCGGCGACGCCGGAGGCTATGACTTATATGCGCAATCTGTTACCGCCGGATGCGCCCTGGTTCGCCTTCGGCATTTCGCTGTATCAGTTTCCGATGGTGGCGCAGGCCGTGCTGCTCGGCGGTCATCCGCGGGTTGGGCTTGAGGACAACATCTATCTGGAAAAAGGCAAGCTCGCGCCGAGCAACGCCGCTTTGGTGGAGAAGGCCGCGAAGATCATTGAGGTGTTGGGCGATCAGGTGGCGACGCCGGCGGAGGCGCGACGGATTCTCGGACTGAGCGCCGGCAACTTGTGACGCAGGCTCGATTTCTGATGTGAGCCTGATTAGGACGTTCGGCTTTATTCACGAGCGTACTGCTTCTCGTTCCATTTCCAGCTCGGCGCGAAGGCTCGCCAAATCGCGGTATATCGAGGCGACCGCGAGAACGCGTCCTTTTTGTTTGTATTTGAGCAAACAATCTTTGGCCTTGATATCGCCGTCGACTGCGATCTCGTCCCACCGCTCGGCGTGACCGACGTAATTGATCGGCACGTCGTAGTGCTGGCTCCAGAAGAACGGCACGGCGTCGAATGGCTGGCGCTGCCCCAGCATGTTAAGCGCGGCGGTCTGTCCTTGACGCTCCGCGACCACCCAGTGCTCGACACGGATGGTCTCGCCGCTATGAGGATCGGGCCAGCGGGCGATGTCGCCCGCGGCATAGATGCCGCTGGCGCTAGTTTCCAGAAAGGCATTCACCAAGACGCCGCGATCGAGAGCGAGGCCTGCCTGTTCGGCGAGCGTCAGGCGCGGGCGCACGCCGACACCCATGACCACGAGGTCTGCCTCAAGCTTGCCGCCGCTTTTGAGCGTCGCGCGCGGACCGTCGAATGACACAACGGTATCTTCGAGATGAAAGATGACGCCGTGCGCTTCGTGCAGGCTCCGCACAAAGTCACCCATCTGCGGACCGAGCACGCGTTCCATCGGTATCTTTTCCGGCGCCACCACGTGCACCTCGAGTTCGCGCGCGCGCAGTGACGCGGCGACCTCGAGGCCGATGAAGCTTGCACCGATGACCAGCGCGCGCCGCTTGCCTGTGGCGGCCTCGATGATGGCGCGACAGTCGGCGAGCGTCCGCAAGGTAAAGACACGCTTGGGATCGGAACCTGGGCTCGGCAAGCGCACGGCCTCCGCGCCGGTAGCCAGCAGAAGCCGATCGTAGCCGACCTTGCTGCCGGTCTCGGTCACCACCTGCCGTGCCTTGGTGTCGATGCTTGCAACCTTGGTGTTGAGGCGCAATTCGATGTGGGCCTCGCCGTAGAAGCTCTCCGGGCGAAGCGGCAGCCAGTCCTCGGGCGCCTGACCGGCCAGATAGTCCTTCGAAAGATTCGACCGATCGACCGGCGGTGCGGCGTCATCGCTCAACATGACGATGCTGCCGCCGAATTGCCGGCGGCGCAGCATCTCGGCCGCAGCAAAACCCGCCGCGCCGCCGCCGACGATAACGATCTTGCCGGGTGCATCGCTCGGCGCTTTACCGCGCCGGACCGGCTGCTCGCGCTTCTCGTGAACGAAAATGCGGCCGTCTTGCTGTTCGACGCGCCAGCAGTCCAGGAAGCTCAGGGCCGGAGCGCGCAGCGGTTCACCGCTGTGCAAATCGAAGCAGGCGTGATGCCAGGGACAGCGGATGGTGCGTTCGACCACAAGCCCTTCGGCGAGCGGCCCGTGGTAATGGGTGCAATGGGCCGCGATGGCGAATGTCTCGTCGCCGCTGCGCACCAGCAGGACCTCTTCGCCGCCCACGTGTCCAGCCAGTTTGCCGTCGACAAAGTCCGCCAACGCAACGCCCTGGGTCAGGTCGGGACCGCTCGGGCCGGATTGGTCCTCCACCATGTGTTCCTCCTTGGTGCCGCCTCGACGATCTTACGCGGCCAATGCGGCGCTGAGAATCTCCCAGGGCTTCAACGCAAGAGGCCCGGGATTTCTCCCGGGCCTCTGCAGTTTTAGTTTCTAACGCGGACTTAGAAGTCCATCCCGCCGCCGGGCGGCATGGCCGGCATCGGGTCTTTCTTCTTCGGCAGCTCGGCGACCATCGCCTCGGTGGTGATGAGCAGGCCCGCGACCGAGGAAGCGCCTTGCAGAGCTTGGCGCACGACCTTGGTTGGATCGATGATGCCCTTCTTCACCATGTCGACGTACTCGCCGCCCTGGGCGTCGAAGCCGTAGCCGTATTGATCCTTCTCCAGGATCTTGCCGACGACGACCGAGCCATCCTCACCGGAATTGGTGACGATCTGGCGGGCCGGAGCGGACAGCGCTTTGCGCACGATTTCGACGCCATGCTTCTGGTCGTCGTTGTGGGTGCGCACCTTCTTCAGGGCTTCGGAAGCGCGCAGCAATGCTACGCCGCCGCCGGGCAGGATGCCTTCCTCGACCGCGGCGCGGGTTGCGTGCATCGCGTCGTCGACGCGATCCTTGCGCTCCTTCACCTCGACCTCGGTAGCGCCGCCGACGCGGATCACCGCGACGCCGCCCGCAAGCTTGGCAAGCCGCTCTTGCAGCTTCTCACGGTCGTAGTCGGAGGTGGTCTCCTCGATCTGCGCCTTGATCTGGGCAATGCGGGCTTCGATGTCGGACTTCTTGCCGGCGCCGTTGACGATCGTGGTGTTCTCCTTGTCGATCATCACCTTCTTGGCCTTGCCGAGCATCGCCAGCGTGACGTTCTCAAGCTTGATGCCGAGATCCTCGCTGATCGCCTGGCCGCCGGTGAGGACAGCGATGTCCTGCAGCATAGCCTTGCGGCGATCGCCGAAGCCCGGAGCCTTGACGGCGGCGACTTTCAAACCGCCGCGCAGCTTGTTGACCACGAGAGTGGCGAGCGCTTCGCCTTCCACGTCCTCGGCAACAATCAGAAGCGGCTTGCCGGTCTGCACCACTGCTTCGAGCAACGGGAGCAGCTCGTTGAGCGCCGACAACTTCTTCTCATTGATGAGGATGTAGGGGTCCTCCATCTCCACGCGCATCTTGTCGGCGTTGGTGATGAAGTACGGCGAGATGTAGCCGCGGTCGAACTGCATGCCCTCGACGACGTCGAGCTCGGTCTCCAGGCTCTTGGCCTCTTCGACCGTGATCACGCCTTCGTTGCCGACCTTTTCCATCGCCTTGGCGAGGTAGTCGCCGATTTCCTTGTCGCCGTTGGCGGAGATGGTGCCGACCTGGGCGATTTCGGCGTTCGACGTGACCTTCTTCGAGTTCTTCTTCAGTTCCTCGACCACGGTCTCGACCGCGAGGTCGATGCCGCGCTTGAGGTCCATCGGGTTCATGCCGGCGGCAACCGCCTTCGAACCTTCCTTGACGATGGCCGCCGCGAGCACGGTGGCGGTAGTGGTGCCGTCGCCGGCGATGTCGGAGGTCTTCGAGGCGACCTCGCGGACCATCTGAGCGCCCATGTTCTCGAACTTGTCGTCAAGCTCGATTTCCTTAGCGACGGTGACGCCGTCCTTGGTGATGCGAGGAGCGCCGAAGCTCTTATCGAGCACGACATTGCGGCCTTTGGGGCCGAGCGTCACTTTCACGGCGTTGGCGAGAATGTCGACACCGCGCAGCATCTTGTCGCGCGCGTCGACCGAGAATTTGACTTCCTTGGCAGCCATTGTGAATTCACTCCTGAATTTTTGTTTGCTCTTCGATCGTCATCACCGGGCTTGACCCGGTGATCCACGCTGCCGTCGAGGCTCCATGGATGGCCGGGTCAGGCCCGGCCATGACGAATGAGAATTACGCGGCCTTCTTCTTGGCGATGGGCTCGTCGATGATGCCCATGATGTCGGACTCCTTCATGATCAGGAGCTCCTGACCATCAATCTTGACCTCGGTGCCGGACCATTTGCCGAACAGCACGCGGTCGCCGACCTTGATGTCGATGGGGATGAGTTTGCCGGCCTCGTCGCGGCCGCCAGGGCCCACGGCGATCACCTTGCCCTGCGAGGGCTTTTCCTTGGCGGTGTCCGGAATGATGATGCCGCCGGCGGACTTCTCCTCGGCGTCGATGCGCTCAACGACAACACGGTCGTGAAGCGGGCGAAACTTCATGGCGTTTCTCCTAAGCTATTGAACGGATTGCGGAAGCAGGCGTACGCGGTCTCCCTCGGATCCCTCGGCTGACCGCCTGTTGGCGAAATAGGGAGGTGATTTTTGGCCCGCAAGGGGCTCGCGGAAATTTCTTAGCACTCACCGATTCAGATTGCCAACAATCTCTCAGAATCTTTCTGCGGGATCGACGCACCGGGTTCCAATCGGCCGAGAAAATATAGTTCCCCGCTGACCCGAAACGGTTCCGGTGGGGGCCCGTTGACCAACCAAGAGGTCAGGCCGCACCGGGCTGTTAGCAGGGGCGCCAGGATGCTGCTAGTGCCTTGAAACTAAACAACTTATTCAAATTTCAGGCTTGAAATGGATAGGCCGGATTTGGAACACTCATCAGGACTGGGACGGAGGGCACTATGGTAGCGCAACGCTCTTGTTCGAAGGACTTTCGCCGGCAACTCGAAGGCTACGGATTGACCACTGCCAATATTTTATACAGGCGGCCTGATCATCAGTGGCTCTTACAGACTTATGTCTGGCAGGACTACGATCTCTTTCCCAACTTCCCCACCCTCAACAAATTCCTCAACTTCTGGCTCGAGAAGCTGGAGGGGCCTTTGCATTCGGTGACGGTAGCGCACGCCAAGCTGATCAAGCCAGCCGAGCTTCGCACCATCGACGGCGAGTTCCGGCTGCACTAATCGCAAGCCACGCCGCCTGTTACGCGCTCCCTGTTCCCTGATACTTTGCGCAAGGGACTAGGCTCTGCGGGAATGCGACGATGGCTGGGAATGGTGGGGCACGCTCGCGGCGGCATGTCGCGGTCGCCTTTGTACACGGCATTTTCACGAACGATCCGCTGTTTGCCGACGATATGAAGAAAGGCCTGCGGGCGCGCCTCGGCGAACTGGCGGCATTCGTGGATTTCGAATCTGTCTACTGGGCGCATCACGTTCGCGGCCAGCAGGACAACTTCATGACTCGCGTGCAAGCCAAATCGCAGATCGCCGACGGTATCCTGCGGCGTGCGGTCATCCAGGGTTTGGGCGATGCTGCCGCCTATCAGAAGACGAAGAAGCGGAAGAATTCGATTTATTACGACGTTCAAGACGAGGTCAGCCGAACTCTCGTCCGCTTCAACCAGCTGCCCAAGGATAGTCCATTGATCTTCATTGGGCATTCGCTCGGCTCCCACATTATTTCGACCTATGCGTGGGACCTGAATAAGATGAAGCAGCGGGACCTGCACCAGCACGACGCCGCAGCCCAGCACAAAAGCGAACGTGACAACGATGAGGACGAGGATGCTCGGCTCCGCGCAACGCTACGTGCCGCGAGTCCGCTTTGCCGCCTCGATACGCCTTGCCGGCCTAGTGACGTTTGGCAGCAACATCCCGCTGTTCACATTCACGTTCGGTCCGCAGGGCATTTTTCCCATCACGCGAGCGCCAGAGGATGATGTTGGCAACGCACTCGGGGCGCCCGCATTTCCAGGCCCAGCATTGCCGCCTGCGCTGCAGGAGAAGGCGAAATGGCTGAACTTCTACAGCGAGCGTGACGTCTTGGGATTTCCGCTAAAAGCGCTCAACGACTATTTTGACGGCGAGGCGCGGATTGAGGACGTATGCGTGCAAAAGGAAACACCGCTGTCGCGGTGGTTTCCATATTTGTACTGTTATCAGGCCCACGTCTGCTACTGGAAGCATCAAATCGTTCTCGATCGCACGGCCGACCTGATCCGCGACATGGTGGAAACGCCGTCGTAGCTGCACCAGGCGAATGGTCGAAAGCTCGGCGATCATAAGGGCCGGGCGAACGGAAATTGTCGAAGCGCGACGCCGCTGATTGCGGCGCCGCGCGTTGACGGCTTCGTTTAGTTTCCGGTGATCTGTCCGGTCGGCTGCGGGCTGAGCCAGCGATAAAGCAGGCCGCCAAGAATGCCCCCCACGAGCGGCGCAACCCAGAAAGCCCAAAGCTGCGCTAACGCCGCGCCGCCTTCGATCAGCGCCGGCCCCGTGCTGCGGGCCGGATTGACCGATGTGTTGGTGACCGGAATGCTGACCAGGTGGATGAGCGTCAGAGCCAGACCAATGGCGAGCGGCGCGAAGCCCGCCGGCGCCTTGCCGTGCGTCGAACCCATGATGACGAAAAGAAACACCATGGTCATGACGACTTCCATAATCAGCGCCGACATCAGGTCGTAGTGGCCGGGCGAATGCTCGCCGTAGCCGTTGGTGGCAAAGCCCTTGGCGAGATCGAAGCCCGGCGCGCCTTTCGCGATCGCGTAGAGCAGGGCGGCTGCCGCGATCGCGCCGATGACTTGCGCAACCACGTACGGGATCACCTGGCCCGCGGGAAATCGTCCGCCCGCCATGAGCCCGACTGTCACGGCCGGATTGAGATGGCATCCGGAGATGTGCCCGATGGCATAAGCCATGGTTACGACAGTAAGCCCGAAGGCCAACGCCACGCCGAGTAGCCCGATGCCGACTTGCGGAAAGCCCGCCGCGATGACGGCGCTGCCGCATCCGCCGAAAGTCAGCCAAAACGTGCCGATGGCTTCGGCCGCGTATGCTTTCGAATTCATCCCCCGTCTCCTCACTGTTCGCCACGATTTTTTGTCTTGTGGTCGTTGAAAACGGAGTGCCCCACGCAATCCGCCTTTCAACTTTCGCCCTGCGCCGTGGCCGCGTCAACAATGCTCGCCGCTGAGAGGTATCTGAGAACAAATAAAGATCATGAGATTGAGCTAGGTAAGTACACCGACCATCGCGCCCAGCAAGCACGTCGTCAGCGTCCCCGAAACGATCGACTTTATCCCGAGCGAGATGACTTCGCCGCGCTTTTCCGGACACATGGTGGAAAGCCCGGCGATCATGATGCCGAGCGAGCCGAAATTGGCGAAGCCGCACATGGCGTAGAGCATGATCAGCCGCGCGCGCGGATCGAGCGCATCCTGCGGCAGGGCAGCGAGCTGCAGATAAGCGACGAGTTCGTTGAGCACGGTCTTGATGCCCATCAGGCCGCCGGCCGTCACGGCTTGCGACCAGGGAATGCCCATGAGCCAGCATACCGGCGCCATGACCCAGCCGAGCATGCGCTGCAGCGTCACCGGCGCGCCGAGAAAATCTGGCAGCAGGCCGAGGATGGAGTTGGCGAGATAAACCAGCGCCACGAACACGATCAGCATGGCGACGATGTTGAGCAGAAGTTCGAGGCCGGCGCCGGTACCTTTGACGATGGCGTCCATGGTGCTGTCGAAGACCTGGCCGACGTCGTCGAGCTTACCGCCGGTGTGTTCTTTCTTCGGGTCGGGCACCATGATCAGGCTGATCAGCACAGCCGCCGGCGCCCCGAGCACCGAACACACCGCGATGTGGCCGGCCGCGTTCGGGATGGCCTTGGCCAATATGGTCGCGTAGAGCACAAAGACCGTGCCGGCGATGCCGGCCATGCCGCCGGTCATGACGATGAACATTTCGCTGCGCGA
>Ga0070731_10001432_pt1 | contig 24660 bp, 23 predicted proteins | sample Coa_R1_2_FD_66448 | JGI IMG/M metagenome (GOLD analysis project Ga0070731, IMG submission 66448) | Surface soil microbial communities from Centralia Pennsylvania, which are recovering from an underground coalmine fire - Coalmine... | ecosystem: Environmental > Terrestrial > Soil > Unclassified ... | reverse complement strand
GACCACTGCTGAAAGTCTATTGGCGGAAACAAGAAAAATGCTGCTAACGATAATGAGTAAAGCGCCACTCGCCATTGGGCACGTTATTGAGCTCACCAATTATGCCGCTTATGGGAATACCGACGGATTGGAAAAGGAAGTGGAAGCCTTCGGAAAATTATTTGATACGGCTGACGTCAAAGAAGGCGCAACAGCATTTCTCGAAAAACGAAAAGCAAACTTTACCGGAAAATAAATGGACTTACATATTTTTATGATGCCGGCATTGAACATTTAATAAATCCCTGTTGCGGCGGCTACGGGATAATTTTTATGGATTCATATCGGAAAGCATAATCAAAATAATTACACCCAGAACTACAAAAATAAAGAGCGAAATAAAATGAATGGATTGATTTCGTTTTTCTGCTACCTCGTTTTCTTTTCCTCTTGCCAGCACGAATAAAACAAAACTAATCACGGAAATGAATCCGGTCAGCATGTCGAGGCCAATCAAAAGATGAAACACCAAATCATATTTTTTTGGAAGCCGTATAATTATTTTTTAAAAGCCATTGCAACACTTTATCTCGCTGATCTCCCTGAATAATGATCTGGGCATCTTTTGCAGAGCCGCCGGTACCGCAAAAAGACTTTAATTTTTTTCCCAGTTCATCCAGCTCTTCCTGAGTGCCGATAAATCCGTTAATTAAAGTAACCGCCTTCCCCGCACGGTGTTTCGTGTCCAACCTTATTCTGAGTTTTTGCTGTTTAGGCAATGGTGTTTCTGTATGTTCTTTTGAGGCTTCAAACTGAAAATCTGGATCGGTGCTGTAAACAAAACCCCGTGCGTCAGGTTTATTTTTTTTACTCATTGTTTAGGATTGTTCTTTCATTTTCAAACCTGGCCCCATCAATCAAATCATCATCGCTTTCAAACTCAGGTCCAAACTCTTAGCCTGGTGTATCAATGCGCCGATGCTGATAAAGTCAACGCCAGTTTTTGCAAAGTCAATGATGTTATCCAGATTAATTCCGCCACTTGCCTCAGTCTCATATTTACCATTAATTATCTTTAAGGCTTCCTCAATTTGAGGCGGTGAGAAATTATCGAGCATCACCCGGTCAACCTTGCCCACTGCAATCACTCTTTTTACCTCGTCAATATTTCTTGTTTCAATTTCAATCTTTAAATCTAAATTTTTGGAGTGTACGTACGCGCTGGCTTTTTGGATCGCCTTTTCTATTCCGCCACCATAGTCGATGTGGTTATCCTTCAGCATGATCATATCGTACAAACCAAAGCGATGATTCGTTCCTCCTCCAATGGTTACCGCTTCTTTTTCCAGCAATCGAAAGTTCGGAGTTGTTTTTCTTGTATCGAGGATTTTCGTTTTAAATCCTTTTATCTTTTCAACATATTGACGGGTTAATGTTGCAATGCCACTCATTCGCTGCATGCAATTCAAGACTACTCTTTCACATTGTAAAATAGTCCAAACAGCGGCTTCAACTTCAAAAGCATTCTCACCCGCCGTCATTTGATCGCCATCCTTTTTAAAAAAAATGAATTTTGCTGAGGGCTCCTGCATCATGAATATTTTTTCTGCTACAGCAACACCGGCTAAAATGCCGTCTTGTTTAATTTTTAATATCGCTTTGCCTGGCGCATTTGGAGGAATGCATGAAAGTGTTGAATGATCGCCTTCGCCGATATCTTCCTGCAAAGCAGCTTTCACCAGAGTGTCCAATTGCTCATTAAAATTCAGCATGAAGCAAAACTAATAAGAAAGTTGATGAGTTTGTACCTGGTTGGTAACAAACGCTAATTCGAAAGCGGAGCGGCAAGCCGGGGCGCAAGAGTGATTCCGTGGTCGCGGCTATCTTAAAAAAGCATTCGGGAAGGGAAAAAAATTGAATTTTTTAAATGCCGGAATTTTTTATTCAAGTGGCTGAAACCTGAGTTCCTGCAACAATTGCCTATCACCTTTCTGTTTCATGAAAAATGTAGTCTGAAAATTGCCGTTGCGCGTTTGCAATATGCCGATGCAAAATTCTGTCCCGGAGTTTTCGCCCCTGTGTTTCACCTTAAAGTTTTGAACTTCGTTGTTGGAAAAAAAATCACTGATGATCATTTCAGCCTGGCTCTTGCTGTAGGTATCGCTTTTATCGGGCAAAGTAATGTCAACCCTATTGTCTAAATAGCCGGATAACCGGGATATATTACCTGATCGGATCGCTGTAGCTACATCATCGACAGTGAAGAAATTAGTGAAGGATAGGAGAAGCAGGGATACTGCAATAAATGCTAATCCCGAATGGTTTTTCATAAAAAATTATTTCATCCCTCACGTAATGCTAAAAATATGCCAAAAATATAGCCGGGATAAAATTATCGGTTAGCGGGTAATACTTTATAACTTCGCAAACCTTAGATAATAATAACCAAAAGCTGTAATTGTATGGCAAATAAAAAAGTAATACTTGTAATCATGGATGGCTGGGGGATTGGAAAAATACAGTCAGCTGATGCTATCCAACATGCAAAAACTCCTTTTGTCAGCTCGTTATACAAAAACTACCCGAATACCACCCTTGTAACCTGCGGTGAATCTGTAGGTTTACCGGATGGGCAAATGGGAAATTCCGAAGTTGGTCATTTGAATCTGGGCGCCGGCAGAATTGTTTATCAGGAATTACAGCGTATCAATGTTGCCGTGCGGGATGGCTCATTTGCAAAAAACGAAGTGTTGCTGCAGGCAATTCGATTTGCCAAAGCAAACAACAAGCCTTTGCATTTATTGGGATTGGTGAGCAATGGTGGTGTCCATTCTCACATAGATCATCTAAAGGCGATTACGGACATCTGTCAAGGTGAGGCGCTGGACAAGGTATTCATCCATGCTTTTACGGACGGAAGGGACACAGACCCTAAAAGCGGTCTGGGTTTTATAAAAGAGCTGGAAGAACATCTGACTAAATCGACTGGAAAAATTGCGACAGTCAGCGGGCGATATTATGCAATGGATCGCGACAAAAGATGGGAGCGGGTAAAACTCGCCTATGACGCCATGGTAAACGGAACAGGAGAAAAAGCAACTGATGCTGCAGAGGCGATCAAAAAATCATACTCTCAAAATATTACCGACGAATTCATAAGACCAACGGTAATAACTGAGAACGGTCAGGCCCTTGCCACCATACAAAATGATGATGTAGTCATATGTTTCAATTTCAGAACAGACCGTTGCCGTGAAATTACTCAGGTCCTAACGCAAATGGATATCCCCGAACAAGGGATGAAAAAACTATCCCTGCATTATACTACAATGACGCAGTATGATCATTCTTTTAAAAATATAAATGTCATTTTTGAGAATGATGATCTGAAAAATACGCTGGGTGAGATCATTGCAAAAAATGGATTAAGGCAGATTCGCATTGCCGAAACGGAAAAATATCCGCACGTGACATTTTTCTTCAGCGGAGGAAGGGAAGTTCCCTTTGAGGGTGAAAAGAGAATCATGATCCCATCGCCAAAAGTTGCTACCTACGATTTAAAACCTGAGATGAGCGCTTATGAAGTAACCGATGCAATAGTTGCAGAAATTAAAAATAAAACAGCAGATTTCATTTGCCTGAATTTTGCCAATGCAGATATGGTTGGACACTCCGGTGTTTGGGAAGCGGTCATCAAAGCCGTGGAAACCGTCGACAAATGCGTTGAACGCGTCGTTACTGCAGCCCTGGCAAGTGATTACGCCGTTTTTCTTACCGCCGATCATGGCAATGCAGATTTCATGATCAACAATGATGGCACGCCGAATACAGCACATTCATTAAATCTTGTTCCATTTTTTATCATTGATAACGAATGGAAAGGAAAGATAAAACAAGGAAAGCTGGGCGACCTGGCCCCTACCATTTTAACAATGATGCACCTGGCAATTCCAAAGGAAATGACGGGGACGGTTTTGATCGGTTGAATCACAGAATGGTTGTTGGGCTTGAACCTTCCATTATTCAACCTTTCATCCAAATTTTTTATCTACAAAGCAGCATCAATCCCCAAAAATTGTCTAAATTACAAGGCAACAAACGGTTCACATGACCGAGGAAGCCATTTTTCAAGGATGTTTAAAAAATGACGCTGCAGCCCAGCGGGAACTCTACAATAGGTATAGTCCCAAAATGCTAGCCGTGTGTTATCGGTTTGGGCATAACCGTGAGGATGCGGAAGACATGTTGCAGGAAGGTTTTATTAAGGTATTCTCTCAATTGCACACTTTTCAAAATAAAGGAGCTTTTGAAGGATGGATAAGAAAAATAATAGTACATACCTGCATCAACAACCTGAAAAAAAACAAACGTTTTAACGAAAGTGTTGATCTGGTCTATGCCAGTGCGATACAAACAAGAGAAGAAAGTGTGCCGAGCATTGTTCAGGCAAAGCAAATTGTTGAATGTATCAGGATGTTGCCGATTGGTTACCGTACCGTATTAAATCTTTATGCCATTGAAGGTTATTCGCATAAAGAGATTTCTGAGATGCTGGACATTGAGGAAAGCACTAGCAGGTCTCAATACACCAGGGCAAAACAAATGCTGGAAGACATTTTGCTCAGAAAGAGGATCATTCAAAAACCAAAAGAAAAAACTGCATGGCTTACTGCCGTGAGATAACCAGCTATATAGATCCCAAATCCTAATGAATCCAACCCTAAAAACGATTGAAAAAGATGGACAGAAATTTTACCAACGACGAATTTGAGGAGCTGATAAAACAAAAAGCGGATCAATATAAACTATATCCCTCGGAGAAAGTTTGGAAACGCATTTACAGCTCACTGCATACCGGCAGACGTTGGTTTATTACAGGCATGGCATTATTGATAACAGGCATTCTTTTTATAGCCGGCAAGGAATTGTTAGTCCCCGATAAACATTTGGCTTCCATTAAAAAGCCAATTGATACCAGTACAGCTAATCCCGCTGTTGAAACAGAGAAAAATAGTGTCGCTCAATTTCCCATTGCGCCAAATTTCTCAACCTTTAATCCTGACAATAATGTACAAAAAACAGCTGGGGATGATGAAAAATCAGGCGTAACAAATCCTATAATCATATCCAATATACTGGCAATTGATGATCCTCTCAATGCAAATGGTACAACCGGAGATAATCCTTCAACAAACATTCCCGGTAAGATGAACGCTTTAAAAAACTCACCGGATAATTCCTTGGTTTTTGAAAATTTTCCGCTTGTTAACAATGTAGTTGTATCCGGGGATGTGGTTAAACCGGGATTAACGACGGATGCGGAATTGAATCAGAGTATTGCAAAGGAAGAATCAACGAAGATAAGCTGGCTGCAGGAGAGTGCATCCTATGCCATTCCGAAGCAGCCCAGGAAAAGCAGGTTCCAGCTGCAGGAATATTTATCTCCCACGGCAAGTTTCCGCACACTTTCGGGTGGCGGCAATTATGATGTTCCTAAATCAAATGTTCAAAATATTCCCATTGCCTCAACGCATTTAGGCAGTCCCAACGATTATGTGGATCACAAACCCGCTGCAGGGGTTGAACTCGGTGCAACCATTGCTTATCGTTTAACGCGCAATATTGCCATCAAAACCGGACTGCAGCTTAATTACAGCCGTTACACCATCGAAGCATATTCTTCCTACAGACCGCAACCTGCTACGATAACTCTGAATTCCGTATACGGTTATTCGCCAAATTCTATTACCTCGTATACAAACGTGCAAAATTTCGGAGGTAATTCGACCGAAACACTGCAAAACCAATACTTCGATCTGTCTGCACCCGTTGGTTTGGAAATTAAGGTATTGGGAAATGAAAAATTACAATTTAATATCGCCGCAACCATCGAACCAACCTACTTATTAAACAGAAATTCGTATTTATTGGCGACCGATTATTCCAATTACATAAAAGATCCGACGCTTTTCAGACGATGGAATTTTAACGGGGGCATCGAAGCGTTTGTATCCTATAAGCTTGGTCAGTTCCGCCTGCAGGCTGGTCCCCAATTCCGCTATCAGTTGCTTTCTACTTTTGTTGGCGCATACCCCATTAAAGAAAATCTCAAAGAATACGGTTTGAAGATCGGCTTATCAAAAAGCATCTGGTAAATAAAAAGCTCTGTTGTCAAGCTCTCAACAAGCCTTCGTCACAGATCAATTTCATTGGTTGATTTTTTCCTTTTTATTTTTTTGCAAACCGGATACCGCAATTATCTTGACCATCACCGGGGACTCCAAAAAATTTCATTCACGATTCAGTAAATTCGCGCATGAAATACACAATGATCCTTTTATTTGGAGCAGCCGCATTGAGCGGCTGCAAAGATCAAAAACCAGCCCTAACAGCTGCAGAACAAACAGAGAAAAAGAGTTTTTTTCCTGTGGTTGATTTTCTTAAAGGACAAATTCATTATGTGGACTCATTGCCTACAGCCATTTTGAAAATTGTGACTGAAAATAATAAACGGGATTCATCATACATCAAGCGCAGTGAATTTGATAAACTGGCGCAGGATTTTATTTTACCTGACCTCCGGCAAGATGTCTTTGAAGCAAATTTTAAAGAAAGTTCTTTTATTGATCAGACAACACAATCAGCAACTTTCAATTATACTTCGGCTAATCCTGGATTGTCTTTACAAAGGGTGGATGTACTGGCAACTCCCGATGAATTATATAGCAAAGTAAAAAGCATATTTATCCAGCAGACATTAAACAAAAGCGATACAATAATTGTAAAAAAATTATACTGGCAATCAAATAAGCATTTTCAAATGGCGACCATTTTGCAGGTGGCAGGTCAACCGAGAAAAACAAACCAGCTGCAGGTTACCTGGGATGCCGGGGAATAAAACAACATGACACAGACAGAGTTTCAGATAATTTCATCGACGATCCCGCTTGAGCCGGGAATTTATAAATATTTTAATGAAAAGAATGACCTGATCTATGTGGGAAAGGCAAAAAATCTCCGTAAAAGAGTCAGCTCTTATTTTTTAAAAACATTTACCACCTACAAGACGCACGAGCTTGTTCAGCGTATTCATAAGATCGAATTCACGATTGTCAATTCGGAGCAGGACGCTTTCTTGCTCGAAAATTCACTGATCAAACAATTTCAACCCCGGTATAACATCAATTTAAAAGATGATAAAAGCTATCCCTTTATTGTAATTAAAAATGAACCTTTCCCGCGAATCTTTTTAACCCGGAGAAAAATTGCTGATGGTTCGGAATACCTGGGCCCGTTTACTTCTGTGGGCAAAGTGCGAGAGCTGCTGGATTTTATCCGGGCCAATATACAACTGCGCAATTGTAAACTAAATCTGACCGATAACAATATTCGAAAACATAAATTCAAGGTTTGTCTTGAATATCATCTTGGGAACTGCAAAGGTCCGTGTGAAGGTTTGCAAAGCGCAGCAGATTACCAGGAAGGCCTTGTGCAGATCAGGAATATTCTGAAAGGAAATCTTTCGCCTGTCATTCGTCATTTCAAAGCTGAAATGAAAGCTGCAGCTGAAAATATGCTTTTCGAAAGAGCAGCATTCATTCATAAAAAAATAGAGCATCTCGAAAATTACCAGTCAAAATCTGTCATCGTAAGCAAACATGTTTCGCAAGCGGATGTTTTTTCAATTGCCAGAGATGGAGACACCGCATATGTTAATTTCCTGATGGTGTATAACGGAACCATTGTACAAACGCATACCACAGAAATTGAAACACATCTTGAAGAAACAAACGAAGAGATTTTATCCATCAGCATTGCCCAATTGAGGGAGAAATTGAACAGCACCGCTGCAGAAATAATTGTCCCCATGGCAATAGAGTTCCCGCAGGAAGGGGTAGTGCTTACCGTGCCAAAAGGCGGCGATAAAAAGAAGTTGCTGGAACTCTCAGAAAAAAATGTGGCCTATTTCCGCGAAGAATTAAAAAGAAAAAAAACACTTCAGCTCTCGCAAAAAACAGAACAGGAAAAAATAGGAGTTTTATATCAGCTGCAGGAAGATCTGCACCTTCCAGAGCTTCCACTGCAGATCGAATGTTTCGACAATTCGAATTTCCAGGGAAGTTACCCGGTTTCAGCCATGGTAAGTTTTAAAAACGGCATGGAAAACAAAAAGGATTACCGGCATTTTAATGTAAAAACCGTAAAAGGCATTAATGACTTTGCCACGATGAAGGAAGTTGTTCATCGCAGATACAAACGATTGACTGAGGAAAATCAACCTCTGCCTCAACTGGTAATCATTGACGGGGGAAAAGGACAACTAAGTGCAGCAATGGAAAGCATTCATGCGTTAGGCCTGGCTGGCAAATTGACCGTTGTCGGTCTTGCAAAAAATGAAGAAGAAATTTTTTTCCCCGGGGATACGGACTCCATAAAACTTTCTTACAACAGCGAAAGTCTAAAATTGATAAGAAGGATTCGCGATGCCGTGCATCATTTTGGCATTACATTTCATCGCAAAAAAAGAAGCAAAGGAACATTTGTCAATGAGCTTGAACAAATCAAAGGAATCGGCAAAAGCACCACCGATATTTTATTAAAGCAATTCCATTCAGTAAATAATATCAAACTGCTGAACCAGGAACAACTCTCTGAAGCAGTGGGCAGCGCTAAAGCAAAAATCATCTGGAACCATTTTAGCGATCAACACAACCAAAGCCAACTGCCGTGAACCAAAAGTGGGTCCCACCCTTTGAGACAGAGGGGAAGCCACTTCTTTAAAAGAGCAAAAGACCAGCAGATATTCTATCGTCTATGGTTTGGCCGTAAACAGGGTCCATGGATAGGCGATCATATTTTTTAAATATTTCGATTGCCATTCGTATTCGGGATGCAATTTGTAAAACTGTTCACCAATAAAACTCTCTCCGCATGGATGACCCATGTGTGCCCAAAATTGCATTTTTCCTGCTAACTCTGCCGTTGTTATTTTTCCCTGCACCGCCCCCATCGGGTCAAAAGGTTTGCAATCCCATTCGGGGCAGCCCTTCGGATCTTCTTCGATATGCCCGCAGATGACGCAGCGATTGTTTGCGTTTTTATTCTGTAATACATCTTTATGATCAGCTTCTACCTGCTCTCCAGATTCCACATCCAGCTTGCCTTTCAGATCAACAATTACCAGTTGTTCCATCCGGCGTTTTCTTGCATTTGGTGAGGTGGTAGAATCCTTTGTGTTAAAAGTGGTTTCTTTTGCGATCAAGGTCGGATCACTTGGAAAATTCGAGCCGATCATCGCAGTATCCTTACTTCTCCAAACCCTGCTGTATTTCAAACCCAATTCTAATTTTGCCACCTCATTTGTTTTTGTATCCCCGATCAGCCAGTCGTTGGCATAGCCTCCATTATTACCTGTTGTGAAAATTTTTATCACATCGTCTATGCTGTTGCTGTACTGTGATGCTTTTCTGGCACGGACAAACTCAGGGATTGCGGTAGAATCAAACCCTAAAAATTGTGTGATTGTTGTTTCCGTGATCAACATTCCGTTTGCTGTAATGACAAAATCATCACCGCTATGAATAAAGCCCGGCATGCAATCCATCATCAGGTGATTGCCCGAAGCGGGAACAATATCCGCGACAACATTCCAGTGCTGTCCCCAAATATATTCCGTCCAGTTATTGTGCGCCATCACGATCTTGCCATCCCGCGTGTAACTGCCTGTTGCAATAAATGCGCTGCAATTTCCCGGCGCCTTATTATCTCCGCTATGCGCCCTGGCCGCGTTCATCACTTCTGGAACATAATAAAACGCCAGTTCTTCCAATGCATTATATGCAGTAACATCCAGGCTATCGTAATTTTTATTCTTTGCGCGCAATCCGCTTACTATTCCGTTTATCTCATCTTTGTATTCGCGATCGATCTTACCCCATAAAAAATCCTTGGCCGCATCACGGTAAAATTGCCAGTTGTAATGCGTTTCATGTTGTAACCAATAAGCAACAGCCTGGATGGTAGTGTCAATTTCATCTGCCAGCAAATAACCGTGTTGGTAACCGATAGTCTCCGGAGAGCCTTCAAGATGAACATAGATCCATCCGTTTTTATCTTCACGAGTTGCTTTGTTGAGTCTGTTATCTGGGCCGGGGTTACAGGAAAATAAGAAGATAATTACTAGTGTTGCAAGAAAAGGAAAAAATTTCATAACAGGAGTTTTGATAATTCAGGAAAGTTAACCAGCATTAAAAATATCAATTTAAATTAAAATTCTTACTAAATTAAATACACCGATAATTTCCCAAACAATTGCCATTCATTAAATAACTTTCCTTAATTTGGCAATTAAACGTTTATTATGGAAGAACAGGAAATCCCAACCGAGCATCTGCAGGAAGCCATCAATGAAAAAGCAGCTGAAGAAAGAGAAAGATGGACATTATTTGTCGCACTCTCAACAGCCTTTGTGGCTGTGTTGGCAGCCATCGCAGGGTTGTTGGGCGGTCACCAGGTCAATGAAGCGCTGATCGATCAGATAAGATCTTCCGACCAGTGGAGTTATTTTCAGGCGAAGGGGATTAAATCAGAAATTGCTGCTTCAACAGATAAAATTTTACATAACCTATCCACAAAACCTGTGGACGAGGAAAGTAAAACAGCTGTAGAAAGATATGAAAAGGAAAAAGAAGAGATAAAAACCAAGGCCGAAGAATATGAGAAAAGCTCAGAAACGCATTTGGTAAAACACGTAACCTTATCAAAAGCCGTTACTATATTTCAAATCGCCATCGCCATTTCTGCAATCGCCATTCTTACCAGGAGAAAAATGTTATGGTATGGCAGCATGGCGCTGACTATATGCGGTGCGTATTTTTTGGTGACGGGACTTTTTTGATGATCGAGGGTTAGTTTATACGGCTTTCGTATTAGCCTCGCTTCTTTTCTTCGGCATATCAATACGCATCGTACGCCCTGCATTGGATCCTTCAACATTATTATTGGAAAAAAGCCCAGGAAAAACCTGCTTTATCCCAGCTGTGCCGGGGAGGCGGCTATTTTTTCGGGATTTTTTTCTCTCCACTCTTTTACCATCGGGTAAGCAATATGAAACCAGGGAGTAAATTTTTGAGGATGCGATAATAATCTTTCTTCGATAGCATCAAAACTCATAAAACAACATTCATTGACTTCATCCATATTTGGAATTATCTTGTCATTATATTCTCCGACAAATACATGATCGAATTCAAATTCGGTCAGTCCATTATCAAATTCCGAACGATAAGTAAAATCAAATATCTTTTTTAAAGTTGTCGTAAAACCCAGTTCTTCCTGCAATCTGCGCGTCGCGGCACTCTCCGTACTTTCCAGGGGATAGGGATGACTACAACACGTGTTGGTCCATAAACCCGGGCTGTGATATTTGTTTTTTGCCCGTTGCTGCAACAACATCTCTCCTTTTGCATTAAAAATAAAAACGCTGAACGCACGATGCAATAAAGCTTTGCGGTGAGCTTCCATTTTTTCAACAGTTCCTACTTCCTCATCATTTTCATTTACCAATATTACTTGTTGATTCATATACGTGAAATATCAATTCCCTCAATTACAAAAGATGAAAGCGATGAATAAATAATTCCATTCACCCGGATATTAAAACTGGTGAATTTGGTTTTTTAATAGTTTGCGCGCAAAATGTATCCGGCTTTTTATAGTACCCAAAGGCTCCTGCAGCATGTCTGCTATTTCATGATACTTAAAACCATCAAAATACAACAGGAAAGGATTGCGAAAAATTTCCGGTAAATTGTTGATCGCCGACTGAATATCTTTAATACGCAGATTCGATTCCGCTGTGTTCGGAATCACCGACTGGTTGTAGTTCAGCAAAAAATCTGTTCCCGTTTTATCAAAAATGGTATTTTGTTTTGCCTTTCTTCGGTAATTGTTGATAAAGATATTCCGCATGATGGTGTACAGCCATGCCTTTACGTTGGTTCCAACATTATATTTATCCTTGTTGGCTAGCGCCCGAAACAGTGTTTCCTGGAAAAGATCCTTCGCATCCTCACTATCCCTGGTAAGTGTGATGGCAAATGGTTTTAAAAATTCAGCATTCTTCACTAAAAGCTGGTTAAATTCTAAGGTAGACATAAATAACTCCTTCTCTTTTTTTTAGAACTGTAATTTACTTAACAATATCCTGCCCTGATTATTTATTTGCTTAATTGTTTATTAAATTACTAAAACATAGAAATTCAATTTTTTATAGTTTTAATAAACAGGATGAACGGGGGAAATTTTTACCGTCAGGTGACAGAGGAGGTTGCGATTTCGGACCGGCTTTTCAAACACAGCGGCCATCAGCTGTCAACTTGCTTCAGAGAAGGTGATTTTGAATCATTCCGGAATCCATGAGTTTGGAAACCAGGTCTGAGGAAGGATAATGTTGAAGGATTTCCAGATGACGCTCGTTATGAAGGTCTGTTCCCAACAGATCAACGTATTTTTTTTTGATCAGGTATTGTGTCAATTCAAGTGTTGGTTTACCATAAAAACCAATCAGCGATAATAGATTGACCTGGAAAAGGCAACCGGCATTCTTCATTTCATCATACCAGTTTTTATTGGCGCCAAAGTAAAGATATCGTTCCGGGTGCGCAACCACAGGCTGGTAGCCTTTGATCTGTAATTTGAAAATGATATTTTTTAATTCGATCGGCTCCTGGACAAAAGAAAATTCTACCAATACCATATTGTCTTTCAAGGTAAGCAGCGGCATATCGCTATCAATTATTATCTCAAAATGATCGTCCATAAAATATTCTGCTGCTGCATAAAAATCTACGGCCAAATTCCTTTTTTCTATCTCCTGTTTCACGATTTTCCATCCGGACTGAATAATTTCTTTATTGTTTTTATACAAATCCCACATAATATGGGGGGTGGTTATGATTTTCGAATACCCGATATCCATTAGGCCGGAGATCATTTTTATAGAACTTTCCAGATCAGGAACGCCATCATCTATACCGGGAATAAGATGTGAATGAATATCGCAGTTCAAAGAACTGAAATCCAAAGAACTTTTCTTTTTGTGAAAAAACGATACCATGACGTTTTTTTAATCAAGCTTACTTAAAAAATCTTCATAAGCTTTTCTGATCCCCTCTTCCAACCCTATTTTCGGAAACCACCCCATCTTTTTAACTTTAGTTATATCCAGCAATTTTCTTGGCGTGCCGTCGGGTTTTGATGAATCATGCGATATCTTGCCCGTGTAACCGATAATATTTTTTATAAGGACTGCTAATTCATTTATTTCAATATCCTTACCCGTTCCGATATTGATAAAACCTGCTTCATTATAATTATCCATTAAAAAAAAACAAGCTTCCGCCAGGTCATCGGCATGCAAAAATTCACGGCGAGGTTTTCCTGATCCCCAGATCATCACTTCCGGTTCATTTTTAATTTTTGCTTCATGGAATTTTCGGATAAAAGCAGGCAGTGCGTGCGAGTTATCCAGATCATAATTATCGTTGCTCCCGTATAGATTGGTGGGCATTACTGAAATAAAATTGCAGCCATACTGACTGCGGTAAGCATCGCACATTTTAATTCCCGCAATTTTCGCGATTGCATACGGTTCGTTCGTTGGTTCCAGTTCACCACTGAGCAAATATTCCTCTTTCAGTGGTTGTGGAGCAAGTTTGGGATAGATGCACGAAGAACCGAGGAACATTAATTTCTTTATATTGTTTTTGTATGATGCATGAATGATGTTATTCTGGATCATTATATTATCGTACAGAAATTCCGCGCGGTAAATATTATTTGCAAGGATGCCTCCAACTTTCGCAGCCGCCATAAAAACGATAACGGGCTTTTCATTCTCAAAAAAGGAATTAACCTCGAGCTGGTTGCGCAGATCAAGTTCGGAAGATGTTCTAAGTGCAAAATTGGTAAACCCTTCTGTTTGTAATTTTCTAAGTATTGCGGAACCTGCCATACCGCGATGTCCTGCTATAAAGATCTTATCGCTTTTATTCATGTTGGTTTTTGATACTGAAACCCGACTGCTGAAGTAATTTTTCCCGTTTAAATATCTCTACGTCTGCATCCACCATTTCCTTTACGAGCATGGGCAATGTATATTTAGGCTTCCATTTTAATTGCTTGCGCGCTTTGCTTGCATCTCCGATTAACAGGTCCACTTCTGTCGGGCGATAATAATTTTTGTCCACGGCCACTACTTCTTTTCCTTTTTTTATATTGAAATCGGGGTTATTGCTTTTTACAACTACTCCCACTTCTTTTTCGTTCTTTCCTTTAAAATCAAGTTCAACCCCCACTTCTGCAAAAGCCATCCGCACAAACTCACGCACTGCTGTCGTTACGCCTGTTGCCACCACATAATCTTCAGGCTCTTTTTGTTGCAGCATCAGCCACATTGCTTCCACATAATCTTTTGCGTGCCCCCAATCCCGTTGCGCATTGAGGTTTCCAAGAAAAATTTTCTCCTGCAACCCGAGAGCGATTTTTGCAACGCCGCGGGTAATTTTGCGGGTGACAAAGGTCTCTCCCCGAAGCGGTGATTCATGATTGAACAAAATTCCGTTCACGGCAAACATATTGTATGCTTCCCGGTAATTCACGATGATCCAGAACCCATATAATTTTGCAACACCGTAAGGAGAGCGCGGATAAAAAGGAGTTTTTTCATTTTGAGGCACGGCCTGCACCAATCCATATAATTCGGATGTGGATGCCTGGTAAACCTTTGTTTTATTGGTCAGTCCCAATAACCTGACCGCTTCAAGAATGCGTAAAGTTCCAATTCCATCAGCATTGGCAGTATACTCGGGCGTTTCAAAACTTACATGAACATGACTCATCGCTGCCAGGTTGTAAATTTCATCTGGCTGCACTTCCTGAATGATGCGAATAAGATTTGTTGAATCTGTCAGATCTCCGTAATGTAACCGGAAACGCACATGGAATTCATGAGGATCCTGGTAAAGATGATCTATTCTTTCGGTGTTAAATGAAGAGGCCCTTCTTTTAATACCATGGACTTCGTAGCCTTTATGTAACAGCAACTCACTCAGGTAAGCGCCATCCTGGCCGGTAACACCTGTTATCAACGCAACTTTCGACATTTCTATTTTTTTAAATATTGAGCGATCTTCCTGATCGGTTTTGCATACAAGGTAAAAAAATAAGGTTTCAGTTCATTCAATTTCCAGGCAAGCCGATCTTCTCTGTTTGCTTTAATTCTGTTTCTGATGGAGGCATTACTTTTTCCACCCGATCTCATTTTTACGATCACTTGCTGAATATATTTTGAAGGCACATGATGTTTCAATAAAATACGAAGCATCAATTCATAATCTGCCGCTGAGCGCAGTGAGGTGTTGAACAATCCCACTTTATCATAAACACTTTTGCGAACAAAAAAAGTTGGATGAGGAGGCATCCAGCCATAATAAAAACTTTTCCGGTTAAGTTTTCCTGTCTTCCATGTGCGCACCACCTGATTCAAATTATTATGTTTCACATATTGAAGATCTGCATATAGGGCATCAATATTTTCATTTTCAAATTCCTTTGCAATATTGCTAATGACCGAATCATTGGAATAAATATCGTCTGAATTCAAAATTCCGATCACCTCTCCCGTCGCCAGGCAAACTCCTTTATTCATCGCTTCATAAATGCCGCCGTCTTTTTCTGAAACGATCTTTGATATGTGTGAAAACTCGGCGACGATCTTTAATGTATCATCACTGGAATTGCCATCAACAATAATGTGTTCTATGAGCGGGTAATCTTGTCGCATGATACAGTTTAACGTGTCGCGAATGGTTTTTCCACTATTGAATGTTGCTGTGATGATAGAAATTTTTCTCATGTCCGTGTTATAATACAATTCTCCAGCACCAGCATATCCATACTAGTCCGTAAAAAGCATTCCAATGCTTCCGCCGGCGAATTTACGATAGGTTCGTTTTCATTGAACGAAGTATTGAGTAAAATAGGAATACCAGTCTTTTTTCGAAAGGTATCTATAAGTTCATAATATCGCGGGCTTATTTTCTTGTCAACTGTTTGCAATCTGCCTGTACCATCTACGTGAGTGACCGCAGGTATCAAGTGTTGTTTTTCTTTTTTAATGGGAAAAACTTTTTCCATAAATGGAACATCATCGGACACTTCAAAGAATTCTGAAACAAATTCCCGCAATATGGATGGAGCAAAGGGTCGAAAACTTTCTCTTCTTTTAATTTTCGAATTAAGCAACTCTTTTGCGTCCGGTCTTCTTGGATCAGCCAATATCGATCTTGCTCCCAGAGCTCTCGGTCCAAATTCCGCTCTGCCATTAAACCATCCAATAACGCCTCCGTTAATAAGACAATCAGTGGCGATGGTATAAAGTTCTTCGTCTGCCAGCCTTGTATAAACAACATTTTTTGATTGAAGATAATGTTCGATTTCATCATTGGAAAATCGGCTGCCAGTATATGCACTATAAACGGGTTCAGTTTTTTGATTATTCAGTATTTGATTGTAAACGTACAATGCGGCGCCCATGGCAATCCCCGCGTCATGGCCTGCTGAAGGAATATATATGTTTTTGAATGAAGTGTTTCTGGTTATCTTACCATTGGCAACTGAATTTTGAGCAACACCGCCTGCAACACACAAATTGGTTAAACCTGTTTTCTTTTGTAAGTTTTCTAAAATATGAAAGATCAATTCTTCCGTTATGCGCTGTACCGAAGCAGCCATATCCTTATGAAACTGAGATAACGGTTCATCTTTCTTCTTAGGCAATCCAAATTTTTCTACCAGGTAATCAGAAAACAGGGACGCAACTTGGGGCACGTGGTCATCACCATAACTGATTATTCCGCTTGTTGCAGACCTGAAATATTTTAAATTCAGGGAAAACGAGCCATCCTTTTTAAAAAGCAAAACATCGCGCAGCCTTTCTGCGTATTGCGGATTTCCGTAGGGAGCAAGGCCCATCAGCTTATATTCATCACCGTAATGAGGGAAGCCAAGCCATTGGGTAAACGCTGTATAAAAAAGCCCGAGGCTGTGCGGAAAATCAATTGAATGCAGGACCTCTATTTTATTTCCATTTCCGACACCAGTCATTGTCGTAGTAAAGTCTCCGGACCCGTCTATGGAAAGAAGAGCCGCTTCATTGAAGGGAGATGCAAAAAATGCTGATGCCAGATGACTCCGGTGATGCTCAATCTGGTGAATTTTTTTTTTCAAGACCGAGGTGACTGCGTCATTATCTAATGAGGCAAATTCATTTTCTAGTGAAGCTACTTTTTTTGAATTAGAAAAACGATCAGCAATTACATTCCAGCTTCCAGAAGGGTTTTGCAGTAAGAATAGCATTTTCTTCATCAATTTAGCATAAGGATCTCTGCCGATTGCGATATGGTCAAGCTGCTCCAAATTAATTCCTGCTTCCCTCAAACAAAAGGCAATGGACATCGATGGAAACCCGGCCCAATGCTTTATTCTGCGAAAACGTTCTTCTTCAGTTGCGGCGATCAATTTCCCATCCTTGAAAATGGCAGCGGAAGAATCTGCGTGATAAGCATTGAGTCCTAAAATGTACATGTCAGTTAAAAAGATTTAAATAATCAGTTCGCAAATGAAGTTGCGAAGTGTAATTGTAGGCATAATTCCATGCATTCTGGCTCCACTCATTATATTCCTGCTGGTCAAAGGAAGCAGCTTGTTCAATGGCTTCCAAAAATAAATGTGGCTCTTTTAATGAAAGATCCCAGCCTACTTTTGATTGCTGCAAATTTCTCCATGGTGTTTGATTGCTGATGAGGATGGGTTTGCCTTGCGAAAGTGCTTCGAATATGGCATGTCCGAAATTTTCTCCTTTTGTCGGTAAAATAAAAATATGATGTTTTGAGATAATGGGTGCCAACTGATGGTTTGGGATCTCACCTAAGTATTTTACAGAAATATTGGAAGGCAATTCTTTGATAATTTTATTACAACTTTCCCAAAACGATTTATCTTCCATGCTACCGACAATACTAAGATTGACGGCAGAAAGGATTTCTTTTAAAACAAATAATAAGTATCCCAGGTTTTTTATCGGGTGAATTCTACCAACAAAAACCATTGATAATTTCCCAATTTCTTTTTTAACAAATGAAGGGTGATCGGCCAGCACTGCAGGAAAATTTGGAATCACTGCTACCCGCGAATGGTTTCCAAAATGCGCAATAACATCCGACATTTCCATAGCGTCGACAACATGAAAATAAATATTGCGATATAACCCAAGCCATTTTGAAAGAGTTAAGTAAGTTCTTTTTTTTACAGATTTAAATTGAATTGCCGTATCCCGCAGCATTCCCCTTGGTGAGAGAATAATCTTTGCTTTTATTTTGGCCACGCGAATTATTAACAGCGGATAAATGGTAAAATATTTCGAGAACATGCTGTTCAGGTATATAAAATCAGGTCTCAGCGAAATTATTTGTTCCCGGATATTTTTCCATAAAAGTTTTTTTGGAGAGCAGTAGTAAATATACACTGAGTCCGAAAGCCGAATCCATCTATCAGCCTCGATATTTTCATAAGGCTTGTCAGAACCCAGATCTCTGTCGGTAGTAAAAACATAGACACTGTATTCGCTTTGCATGTTATTTACAAAATTCACGCAAGAACGAATAGGGCCGCCGGCCTTATAGCCAGGCTCATACCAATCTGCAAATAATAAAATCTTCTTTTTATTCAATTCCATTTTGATCCATCCAGTTTTCCAAAACGACAAACAGCCAAATCTCTGACCACCTCGTGTTTTTATCGCCGTCCAAAAACCTTTTCCAATAGTTGCTTAAATTTTCTCCGTTAATAAAATCCCGCTTCGAAATATTTTTTATACTTCTTTCGCAAAATAAATACAATTCATTCTTAAGCCATATTTCCCAGGGAAATAAAAATCCCTGTTTTTTTCTTTCTGTAATCTCCTCAGGCAATAGCGGCTTTAAAGACTCGATCAATAATGTTTTTGGATGAGTGCCTTTTTTAAATTTATCCGGAACTGATAAAACAAACCGCACCAGATCCGGATCGAAAAATGGCTCTCTAACTTCCAGAGACGAAGCCATGCTCATCTGGTCTGTATCTTTTAATAAGGTATGCTGGGTGTAACCAAGGTATTCCGCAACAGACACCTGGCTTAACAACGGCAGCTTTTCTATGCTTTCTTTTTGATTTATCAGGTCCTGCTGAACTGCAGTTGAAAACTTGCAATCCGTATCCGGGAGCAGGGATGTCAGTGATGCAATCAGTTTGGGAGAAAGTATTTGCCTGGATACCGGATATGCGTTTTCAATCCCAGGCGAATGCAAATTCAATAATTGCCTTAGGCGGTCCTGCTTGTTGAGCGATTGTTTCTTAAAAAAAACATTGGCTAATAAATTTCTTGCCTTTAGCGGCAACATCCATAGCCATTCATTTTTTTGTAATTGCAAAAATTGATCGAACAAAGGATAGCCCGCAAATAATTCATCGCCGCCCACCCCTGATAATGCGACTTTTATCCCTTTGTCGCGAATTGCTTTTGACACAACATAAGTATTTATACCGTCTCCGCTCGGCGAGTCCATCGCCGCAATTGCACTTTGTAATTCATCTAAAAAGGTGGTAGGCTTTAATAAAATGCGTGTGTGATTGGTATTGAATTTCTTTGCAACAACATCTGCATAGTATGATTCGTCAAAATCTTTTTCTTCAAAAGAAATATTAAACGTATTTGGTTTTCCGTTTCCGGCTTCTCCCATAAGCCCTACGATCGAACTGGAATCAATGCCGCCAGACAAAAAGGCGCCGACCGGTACATCGCTCACCAATCTTCTTTCAACCGATTGGAGCATTAACGATTTCACTTTTGCATGTACTTTTTTTCCATCTTCAAAATCAAAATCAGCAAGTGGCTCGGAAACATTCCAGTATTTCTTCTTTTCAATTTTCTTGTCTTTTATGATCATCCATGAACCAGCTTCCAGCTGAAAAATATCTTTGACAGGAGAATAAGGATAGCTAAAGGATTGGTAAGTAAAATATTCCAGCAGGGCTGTCGAATTGATCTTCCTTTTTACCAATTCACTAGCTAAAATTGACCTTACCTCAGATGCGAAGAGAAATTTATTATCATCAATAAAATAATATAAGGGCTTCACCCCAAACCTGTCCCGCGCAATAAACATTTCATTTTCCCGCCTGTCCCAAATCGCCACTGCGAACATGCCACTGAAATACTGCAAACAATTTTCTTTCCATTTGGCATAGGCCGCAATGATGACTTCGGTGTCGGAGCTTGTTTTAAAATGGTATTCCGGAACCAGCTGCTTGACCTGTTTATAATTATATATTTCTCCATTAAAAACCATGATATAACGACCCGTATTGTCAATAAACGGCTGGTTGGCTGCGGATGACAGGTCTATAATTGACAGACGGCGATGGCCAAACGAAATATTGTTTTCTGAAAAAAAACCGTCTGCGTCAGGGCCTCTGTGCGCTATAGCATCCGTCATTTTCTGAATTACAGACTTGTCAATTTGCTGGTCACTGAAATTCAATATACCTGCAATACCACACATAACTGGCTATTGAGAAAATTTTTTTTGAACAAGCTCTTTATAAAGAGAGATATATTCTTTAACCACTTTTTCCAGTTGAAAACGGGAAACGTTTCGAAAACCATTTTTGATCAATTGATCCCGATATGCCGGGTTGTTAATAATCAATTCAATTCCATTGCGGATCGAAGATATATCGTAAGGTTCGACCAAACATGCTCCTTCGCCTGCAACTTCCTTCATAGGAGATAAATTGCTTGTCAAGACCGCACAACCGACTGCCTGCGCTTCTAGTATGGGTAATCCAAACCCTTCATAGGTTGAAGGGAACACCAACAAGTCGCACTGCTGATACTTTGTTAATAATTCTTTTTCCGATAATCTTTCCGCCTGAACAAAATCGATACCGTTGGCTTTTAATTTTTTCATTTGCGGGGTATTCAATCTGCCTATAATATTTAATTCTGCATTTATTCCATGTAGGGCATCAATCAACCTGTTAAGATTTTTATTTGCCGATGTGCCGATAAAAAGGATTTTTGGGTGGTCCTTATTGAATTCATGATAAGCAGGTTGAAAAACGGGATCTACAAAATCAGGTATCACTCTTATTTTTTGGGGATCGCACCCTGTATAGTACAGCAATTCCTTTTTTGTATTTTCAGAAATCACGGTTACCATATCTGCCTTTTTCACCGGCCATTGATACCAAAGCCATTTGAAAATCCAGTATTTCGGATTAAAAACAGAATTGCGTTTCAGCAATACGCAGTCGTGTATGGTTAGTACATTAATGTTGTCTTTTTTACAACCGACAATACAATAATGCGCATCGCCGGTAATATGATTTAAAGCGGACTGATTTTTTTTTATAAAAAGAATATTCCGGTACAGGGTAGATACCTTGCTTGCAAAAGGGAGTGTAATGATTTTCACATCAAATTGTTCACAATGAGATGAAGACACCTGTTCAGCAATTTTTCCGAATAATTTTTCGAGACTGAAGTATACAGGATGAGGATGTCTGAAAAAATAATGTAATCCCTTCATTAAAGATCAATTCGAAATCCGGTTTTAAAAACCCTGAACACGATCCACGTGAACAAGACGGCCTTTATCAGCGAGCCCATTGTAGTTAACAGATCTGTCTCCATGGTAATGGTATAAAAAAACAAAAACGGCAACCACAAAATAAGTGTTGGTCGTTTTTCTGCTAATTTGATTATTCCGGCTAACAGGAGATTAAAAAAAACGCCATAAAAAAATATATAGACTATTCCACCCTCTACGTTAAAATTTCCATATGCTTCACCCAATGGTCCAATATTCATACTGTATCCTCTTATATCGTATCCCCAAAACCGTTTGAGATTCGCTTTACCTCCCGCTTCGGGTTTGTCCGGCCAGAGAAACCGGGGCATTATGGCAGCAGCAACTGACTGCCAAATGGTTTCACCGTAAGCAAAAGGATACCTTCTGGGTACTCTGTCCATGGTGGTGGCAATTAGCCATCCCTGATTTAAGCGCATGGCAATCCCAAACATGGGGATAGGTTCGAAAATGGTCGAGGGATCCGCAATTTTATCTGTAATTAAGCTCGCAAAATAAATCGGATCAGCACCACTGTGCTCGCCATGAATTTTGCTGCGATAATCAAATTTTATTGATTGAATCACCAATATAAAAAAGAAACCTCCAACGGCAATTACTAACTTCTTTCTAAAACTCAATTTCCTGCCTAATAAAATCAACACTACGGAACAGGCAAGCATATTGATAAGATCTCCAAACATCCCTGTTATAATTGACTGACCTAACATCAGTGAAATAACAAAGGGTACAATAAATCCTTTTTGTTTGCTGGGTGAATAAATCACATAAAAAACACCAACGTAGGTTAAATGCGCAATCAGATAAAACACCTGAACCAGGCTTGCCGGAGACAAAAAATCCAAAAGGCTTGCGGTAACCCCTACTCCAATGAGGATCAGTCCGAGCCGTGGTCTTGTCGCTAAATAATTTTTTACATTTTTTAAATAAATTTCAGGAGTCTTATTTATTTGAAGTTTACCCAGCGGAACACGCAACCCTATTATCATGGCTACCATTGCCGGCACCACAAACGAAAAATAGTCATTTGAAGAGACCGGCATATATTTTACCCAGAGCCGCGCCAGATAATTTTCTTTGGTATATGAATGATAAAAAATAATAGGAACTACCACGCAGGTAAGTAACCCCATCATAATGGCCAGATCCATAATAACGATCCTCTTTCCCAGATCATCTAAAAAAGCAATGGAAAAATACAAAGAAATACCTATGCCAATAGATTCCCAAACACTTAGAGGACTCATTGTCACGCAAAATAGAAAAACCAAAAAAGAAAATACTGGCTTGAAAATTTTCATTACCTGCCTCTGCTCATTTTATATTGATTAATTAATTATAATAGCTTTTGCCTATACAAATATTTCCGATTGCAGTTCCTTAAAAACAACTTCTGCAGAATATTTATTGATTTTAAATGGCAAATCCTCCCTATTTGTCAAATCCGCTATCTTGAGATCAGAAAGTTTATCAAAATTAAGTGCAAGAATTTTGGGATAAGAATCTGTTTTTATATAAGCAGCTGTTCCTGCCATTTGTTCGGGGAACCACACATCTAGACCATTTACATGATATTCAAATAACTTATTGGGGGCATTGTAAATATAATTGGGTATATGCCCTTTATACAATATTATTCCCACGTCATAATTTCCAAAAACCCCGGGCAAAGAAAAATAGTCCACAGCACAAAACAGCCGCACTATATTTTTATCTGCCGCAAGCAGAAAATCCTTCGCATCTGCAGTTATATTGGAGGAATATACATCAAATGTTATTTTGCCCTTTTGCGTTATGACCCACTCAACAAATTCTTTTGTGTACATCGTTTCCAAACTCAACGCACCTATATAGACAATCTTCAGTGGAAAAGAAAAATTCTTTTTTGTCTCGTTTGTAAACCAGCTTTGCGGCGGATAATTTGGTAAAATAAACTGGTTAGGGATGGAGATCTTCTTATTATTCTCCAAAAAAAAATTCATCCTTTCCTGGTTTGTCTGTGAAATCCATTCAGCCGAGGGATAAATTTTTTTTTCCCAGGAGTGGGACAGGCGGGTAAAAAAGCCGGACTGATCATATTCTGGTAGCGAAGTATATTCGTGATAGTGAATAAACAATCTGCTATGCTGGTTCAAAAACTTCTTATACATTATCGCTGGCACCGATGAAATGGTTTCATAATACATCACTATTCCAGGGCGCCACAATGAAAGTTGTAAAGTAGTATAAGAATGAAAAAGAAAATAATCGAAATACTTTAATAAACTATTTCTTTTGTTGGCTCCGCCAATCCGTATAATTTTTATTGATTCATTATTTGGAAAAAAAGATTTCCCGTTTGCGTGATTTTTTTTTGTAAACACTCTGACCTCCAGTTGGTCCTGATTACCTCCCACATAATTAAGCCAATTCATCACCGGAGGATATAATTCGATTGGATTAAAATGAATAATAGCAAGCTTAACCAAACTGTAGTTTGCTTAGTTCGTTTATCAAAATTCGTTTTTCTTACAATGTTTGTACCGCTTCATAAAATTCCTTTGCCCTGTCCTTATAACTATATCCGGAAGAAATCGAGCGATGTCTCGCATTGTTTCTAATTTGGTTTGCATCATCAGTAGTCAAATCCAAAACGCAATTAATCTTTTCCAGGCATTCACCGGAGTTCTTAAAAAAGATTGCTTCTTTTCCGTTCTCGAAAAACATGCGGTGTTCCGGAGTATCAGGAGCAATCATAATTCCACCGACTGCAGGGATTTCAAAACTCCTCATATTGTACGAGTTAATATTATGAATGCGCATCAAATTCAATTGTACCCTGTATCTGCGCAAAGTTTTCCAAAATTCATCGCCGTATACCGGTGGAAATTGCGATGCGCCAGGGTGACTGATAAATTTATTCCAGTTGTTACCATAAAGATCTATTTCCATT
>Ga0070731_10001431_pt1 | contig 24662 bp, 33 predicted proteins | sample Coa_R1_2_FD_66448 | JGI IMG/M metagenome (GOLD analysis project Ga0070731, IMG submission 66448) | Surface soil microbial communities from Centralia Pennsylvania, which are recovering from an underground coalmine fire - Coalmine... | ecosystem: Environmental > Terrestrial > Soil > Unclassified ... | reverse complement strand
CATCCTTCCGTTCCGCGATCCGAAACGAGGCCGGGGGATCGTCGCCGCACGGACGCCGTGCCGATGGCCGCACGCGGAGTGACGCGTTAGCGCAGGGCTAGCGCACCACGAGCACGTCGCACGGTGAACGTGCGATGAGCTTTTCCGCGACCGAGCCACGCAACGCGCGCGCCAGGTAGCTATCGCCGCGGGCGCCGACCACGATCAGCGCGGCACTCGCCTCACGCGCGGTGGCGATGAGTGCTTCGGCGGGCTCGGCCTCCTCGACCCGGACGGAGACGTCAATGTCCCGGCCTGCGAGAAGAGCGCGGGCTCCCGCAATCAGGTCCTCCGGGTCCGCGCACAGCGGCTCGTCCTGCTCAGCGAGCATCTTCGCCGTCGGCACGGCGGTCACGACGACGACCTGGCCGCCGTTGCCTGCGGCCACCGCGGCGCGAATGAGTGCACGTCGCGCGGCATGCGATCCGTCGTAGCCGATGACGACGGTATCCCGCTCCGTCGCGGAGCCGGCATGGCCATTGGGCCTGTGGCGGTCCGCGAGCCGGCGCATTTCAGCGAACTGAGGCATGCCGCTTCGGTGCCGTCGCGGGGCTCTCGACGTCCGGTGGGTTTGACGTTCGGCGCGCCGCTTGCTCCTGCTCCCGACGGATCTGCGGTGCGACGAACCACAGCGCGCCGAGCGCGCCGAGTACCGCGAGCCCGACGAACACGATCGTGATGATCACGTCTGGGTTCATGCCTCCGAAGCTAGCCCCGACCATTCCGCCTGTCGCTGGGGCGCAGCCTCCATTTCGCACCCAGAGCGACCCGGGGGCAACGCGAGCCGCGGCGCGCGAGGCGTTGGAGTTCGCTGGCTGCGGAAGGCGTCGTCGCAGCGTCGCGCTACTTCTGGCGCGAGACCGCTGCAAGAAGGGCGCAGAAGATAATGACTGTGATCGCAATCGGGAGGGCGCTCACGAAGAGCCCGCCCCGTAGTTCGCGCCGGGAGCGATGAGAAACATGTTCATCGGCTCGGGGCTGCGTGGACGGTCACTGCTGGCGGGCTTTGCACCGCTTCATTCGTGTTGGTGCGCGTCGCACTCGGTGGTACGACGAGCACCGGACACCGTGCCACCCCGATGACGTTGGTTGAGACGCTGCCGAGGAAGGCCGCCTTGAACGCGCCACGGCCGCGGGAGCCGACGACGATCAGCTTCGCGGCTTCCTCGTCCGCGATGTCGGCGAGCCGGTCGGCGGGAAAGCCGAGTACGACCCGCCGCTCAACACCGTCCAGGTGTTCCTCCTCGAGGACATGGTCGACGAGTGCCGCACCTGCGGCGAGCAGCGCGTCGACGGGGACATCGCTGAGCTGACGCGCCGTTGGCCCGAGTCCTGGCGTGATCGCGGGCGGCTGCACCACATGTGCGACCACGAGCCGTGCGTCGAGTTGCGTGGAGAGTTGCGCGGCAAGCTTGAGCGCCATACGAGCGTCGCGCGAGCCGTCGACGCCGCAGATGATCGACCCATGAGTCACGTCGTTTCTGTCGCTTGCAGTCACGGCGGTAGCGTCGCCAGCGACGGTCGCCGCGGCTATCGGCTGCTCGCCCCATTCCACCGCGACGGGCCTCGCATGAGGCGTATCGGAATCGGGCACGACGACAACCGGGCACGTCGCGTGTGCGATCACGCGCTGCGCGAGCCCCCCAGGCCGGTTTGATCTTCCCGCCGCCAGGTCGCTGATCAGAATCAACGCCGCATCCTCGGTTCGTGCCCTGGTAAGAAGACGTTGCTCGAGATCGCCGAAGGCGACGTGCAGTCTTGTCGTTGAAGCGGCGCCGTCCCGGGCGGCAAGTCGCGCGAGCCGGCGCGCGACGACGCGCAGGCGGTCGCCGGAATCGTGCCCTCGAGCGGCATAGGCGATCTGTGGCTCCAGAGCTAGCAGGGCGGGCTGCGCGTGAACGAGCACGAGCCGACCGCCGATGCGCTCGACCAATTCGGCGGCGAATCGAACGAGCGCGCGCTCGGCGAGCGCGTCCTCGACGCCGCACACGACGACAGGGCTGAAGGCGGTCGCGGTGTCGGTCGGCAGCGGCCGGCGTGCCGCCGAGTGCCGAACGGATTCTGCTGTCTGCACGTCTGCCTCCTCTCATCGCGTCTTCCTGAGCCTGCCGGGCGCGTGCGTAGGTGGCCATCCGGCCGGCAGCCGATTTCACTCAGCCGCTCAGCCCATCCCGCCTCCTCGGCACCGGCAAATGGATGCCACGCCGACGCGAAATGGCGCGCCGCCTCCATCGCCGTCCTCAGCTCCCGTCGCGACGATGGCCGCAATGTCGATCCGAGTCTCTTCGAAAGGAGCAAGACCATGCGTCTGCGGGTTCCACTGCTGGTCGTAGCCGCTGTCGTGGTCGCGGTGGCGGTGGTCGCCGCGGGCTGCGGTGGAGGCGGCGACAAGAAGGGCGCGGCCGGCAACGGCGGTGCCGCCAAGTCACAGGTTCTGAGGATGGCGTGGGGCGCAGAGCCGCCGTCGCTCGACCCGGGCCTGGCGACGGACACGACGTCGTCGAACGTGCTGCTGAACATCATGGATCCGCTTGTCCGGCTCGGCGATGACCTGAAGCCGGTGGCCGCACTTGCGGAGAGCTGGAACGTCGATGGGAAGGTGGTGACCTTCCATCTCCGCGACGATGGGCGCTGGACGAACGGCGATCCGGTGACGGCCCACGACTTCGAGTACTCGTGGAAGCGGACGCTCGACCCAAAGCTGGCCGCTGACTACGCGTATCAGCTGTACGGGATCGTCGGCGCGGAGGCCTACAACAACGCGAAGCCGGCGCAGGCGGCGGCGCTGCGGGACAAGGTGGGCGTGAGAGCGCTCGACGACCGCACGCTGCAAGTGACGCTGACCTCGGCGCAGCCCTGGTTCGTGCAGCAGGCGGCGCACCACTCGTTCCTGGCGGTGCACAAACCGACCGTCGAGAAGTACGGCACGAAGTGGACGGAACCGAACAACATCGTCACCAACGGCGCCTTCAAACTCGCCGGCTGGAAGCACGACGCCTCGATCACGCTGGTGAAGAACCCCGACTGGCGGAACGCCGAAAAGGTCGCGCTCGACCGGGTCGAGGGCCGGATCATCGTCGACGGCACCACGCGCGTGCAGGCGTTCGAGGCCGGTGAGGTGGACGCGCTCGACGGTGGCGGGCTGCCACCGGCGGACATGCCGCGGCTGAAGCAGATGCCGGAGTACGAGAAGTACCCGGCGCTCGGCACCTACTACTACGGCTTCAACCTGAAGAACATCCCGGACGTGAACCAGCGGCGGGCAATGGCGTTCGCGATCGACCGGAAGTCGATCATCGACAACGTCGCCCAGGCCGACCAGATCCCGGCGACCGGGATGGTGCCGCAGGGGATGCCCGGTTTCGACGTGATCAAGCAGGACTTCCTGCCGACGACGGCCGACCTCGAGAAGGCGCGCGCGTTCATGGCGAAGGTCGAGCAGCCGAAGCGGAAGATCACGCTCTTCCACAACGACTCGCCCGGCCACAAGGAGATCGCGGTCGCGGTGCAGTCGATGTGGAAGGAGCTCGGGATCGACGTGACCATCAAGGCGCAGGAGTGGGCGCAGTACCTGCAGTTCCTCGGCCCGCCCCCGTCTGACGCGGTCTACGTCTACCGGCTGGGCTGGATCGGCGACTACGTCGACCCGATGAACTTCCTCGAGGTCTGGACGAGCAAGTCGGGCAACAACAACAGCCGCTTCGCCAGCCCTGCCTACGACCGCCTGATCGCGAAGGCGAGGAACACCGCCGACGACGAGGCCCGCTACGAGCTCTACCGGCAGGCCGAAGCGATGCTGACCGGCCCGCAGGGCGAGATGCCGATCAGCCCGATCTACTGGTACACGTACACGAACCTCGAGCGGGAGTCCGTCAAGGACACCTTCAACATCAACCTGCTCGACCAGTTCGACCTCTCCAAGGTCGTCATCAAGGAGGTCTGAGCGAGCCGACCCCGACCACCTGGCCGCCGGGCGGGACCCGCTCTCCCCCTCCCCGTCCCGGCGGCCACCCGTCTCGCCGACAACATGGCCGCCTACGTCATCCGCCGCGTCATCTGGACCGCGCCGGTCGTCCTGCTCGTGATCCTCATGACCTTCACGCTGATGAAACAGATCGAAGGCAACCCGTTCCGCAAGACCGAGCGGGCGGTGCCGGCGGCAGTGCAGGCGAACCTGGAACGCAAGTTCAACCTCGACAAGCCGTGGTACGTGCAGTACGCGCAGTACGTGAAGGGCGTCTCCACCGGCGACCTCGGCCCCTCGCTCGTGCTGCGCGACCGGACCGTCAACGACATCGTCAAGGAGCAGTTCCCACGCTCGATCGAGCTCGGCGTGCTCGCCTTCGGCTGGGCAGTCCTGCTCGGCGTTCCGGCCGGCGTTCTCGCCGCGCTGAAGCCGAACTCGCGCTTCGACTACGGCTCGATGTTCTTCTCGAACGTTGGCTTCGCCCTGCCGAACTTCCTCGTCGCGACGCTGCTCATCTACTTCGTCTCGGTCAAGTGGGGGCTGCTGCCGACGAGCGGCTGGACGACCTGGCAGCACAAGATCCTGCCCTCGTTCACGCTCGGACTCGTCCCGATGGCGTACTTCGCCCGGCTTGTCCGCGGCACGATGCTGGAGACGCTGCAGCAGGACTACGTCCGCACGGCGAAGGCAAAAGGGCTGCGCTGGCGGCGCGTCGTCACCGTGCACGTGCTGCGCAACTCGCTCATCCCGGTGGTGACGGCCGCGGCGCCGCTCCTGGGCTACATCATCACCGGCTCGTTCATCGTCGAGAACATCTTCGCCGTCCCCGGAATCGGCCGCTACTACGTCACCGCCGTCTCGGCGCGCGACTACTCGGTCGTGATGGGGCTGACGGTGCTGCTCTCGATCATCGTCATCCTCGCCAACCTCGTGGTCGACATCCTGTACGGGATCCTCGACCCGCGCACCCGCGAGGCACGCACGTGAGCGCCACCCAAGTCGCGGGTCGCATCGCCGGCATCGAGGCCGGCGCACCGATCCGGCAGTCGAGCCTCTGGCAAGACGCCTGGCGACGCTACCTCCGCAACCGCGGCGCCCTCGCCGCCGGCTCGGTCTTCCTGCTGATCGTCGTCGGGTGCGTCGTCACGCCGATCGTCTCGCCGCACGACCCGAACCGGATCCACTTCACCGACGCCTATCAGGGTCCGAGCTGGGCCCACCCGTTCGGCACCGACCAGTTCGGCCGCGACCTCTTCACCCGCGCCGCGCTCGGCGGCCGCATCTCGATCGGGATCGGCTTCGGCGCGACGCTCGCGATCCTGTTGATCGGCGTCGTCTACGGCGCCGTCTCCGGCTTCGTCGGCGGCAAGCTCGACAACGCCCTGATGCGCTTCCTCGACGCGCTCTACGGCCTCCCCTACCTGCCATTCGCGATCCTCGCGCTCGCGATCGTCGGCACCGTCACCTTCTGGACGATGGTGGTAGCACTGTCGGTCGCGAGCTGGTTCATCACCGCCCGCGTCGTCCGCGCCCAGATCATCACTCTGAAGGAGAACGACTACGTCCGCGCCGCGAAGGCGGTGGGCGTGCGCTGGTACATGATCCTCGGCCGCCACCTGCTCCCGAACACGCTCGGCGTGCTCGTGATCACGATCTTCCTCGAGCTGCCGGGCGTGATCCTCGGCGAGGCGTTCCTCTCCTTCCTCGGCCTCGGCATCAACCCGCCAGACGCCTCCTGGGGCTCGATGGCCCAGGACGGGCGGGACGCCTACCGCGCTCACCCGCACATCATCGTCATCCCCAGCCTCGCGATCGCGACCCTCGTCCTCTGCGCCAACTTCATCGCGGACGGGCTCCGCGACGCCCTCGACCCCCGCACCAAGGAGACGTGATGGCGCCGCTGCTCGCAGTCAAAGATCTGCGCACCCACTTCTTCACCCGCGCCGGCGTCGTCCGTGCCGTCGACGGCGTCGACCTCGCCGTCGAGAAGGGAAAGACACTGGGGATCGTCGGCGAGTCCGGCTGCGGCAAGTCGGTGACCGCGCTCTCGATCATGCGCCTCCTGCCCGAGCCGCCGGCGCGGATCGTCTCCGGCTCGATCCACTTCGACGAGCGCGAGCTCACCACCCTCTCCCAGCGGCAGCTCGAGGACATCCGCGGCCGCCAGATCGCGATGGTCTTCCAGGACCCGATGACGGCGCTCAACCCGACGCTCACGATCGGCACGCAGCTCGTCGAGGTGCTGCAGCGCCACCTCGGTCTCGACAAAGGCGCCGCGCGGCGGCGTGCGGCCGAGCTGCTCGAGGAGGTCGGCATCCCGCGTGCGCGCGAGCGGCTCGACGACTACCCGCACCGCTTCTCCGGCGGCATGCGCCAGCGCGTCGTCATCGCGATCGCGGTCGCCTGCGAGCCGCGGCTCCTGATCGCTGACGAGCCGACCACCGCCCTCGACGTCACCGTCCAGGCGCAGGTGCTCGACCTGCTCGACGATCTCCAACGCGAGCACCGAATGGCGATGATCTTGATCACCCACAACATGGGCGTCGTCGCCGAGTCCGCCGACGACGTCGCCGTCATGTACGCGGGGCAGATCGTCGAGCAGGCGCCGGCCGGCGAGCTGTTCGCGAGGCCCGAGCATCCCTACACCGAGGCGCTGCTCGCCGCTCTCCCCGACCTGGACGACCCGCGCGCGCGCGGGCGCCGCCTGGCCGCCATCCCCGGCCGGCCGCCGGACCTGCTCGACCCGCCGCAGGCCTGCCGCTTCGCCGCCCGCTGCCCCTACGCCGGCTGCGCCGACTCCTGCCCGGTCGAGCCACCGATTCTGCGCGAGCTCCGACCCGGCCACTGGGTGCGCAGCGCGCATCCCGCCAGCGAACGTCAGCCGGTACCGGCATGACCGAGCCGCTGCTGAGCGTCTGCGACCTGAAGGTGCACTTCCCGATCCGACGCGGGCTCCTCTTCGACCGCACGGTCGGCCACGTCAAGGCCGTCGACGGCGTCAGCTTCGATCTCCAGCAAGGGCAAACGCTCGGCCTCGTCGGCGAGTCCGGCTCCGGGAAGTCCACCACCGCCCACGCGATCTTGCAGCTGCTCCGGCCGACCGCGGGCTCAGTCCGCTTCGGCGGCAGAGAACTGATGAACCTGCGCGGCGAGGAGCTCAGGCGCGCTCGACGGGACATGCAGATCGTGTTCCAGGACCCCTACGCCTCGCTCAACCCTCGCATGACCGTCGGCAAGATCGTCGCCGAGCCACTCCAGACACACCGCATCGGCACCAGACCCTCTCGCCGCGCATCCGTCGCGCACCTACTCGAGCTCGTCGGCTTCGACCCTGCCTATACCAACCGCTACCCGCACGAGTTCTCCGGCGGGCAGCGGCAGCGCATCGGCATCGCCCGCGCGCTTGCCCTCAACCCCAAGCTGATCATCTGCGACGAGCCCGTCTCCGCCCTCGACGTATCCATCCAGGCCCAGATCCTCAACCTGCTCAAGGACCTGCAGCACGACCTCGGCCTCACCTACCTCTTCATCGCGCACGACCTCGCCGTCGTCCGCGCGATGAGCGACACCGTCGCCGTGATGCACAGCGGCAAGATCGTCGAACAAGGCGCCGCTGACGCGATTTACAGGAACCCGCAGAGCAGCTACACCAAGGCGCTGCTCGCAGCCGTGCCGGTCCCCGACCCCGAACGGATGAACGCGCGCAAAGCTGAACGGCAACACCTGCGACCGCACTTCGCCCAAGGCTGAACCGATCTGCGGCGAGTATCGATGGAGCCACAACATCATCTGCGCGCGGCGCGCACTTCAGGAATTGATTGCGACTACGTCAAGCGGCGGGTGCGCCCTGACGGTCGACGCGCACGTCCGCGAGGGCACGCTTCAGATCGGCTACCGCCTGCTGCCCGATCCTGGCAACCACCTCCGGCTGCTCGATTAGCCGTGCCCGCTCTTCCGCTGTCGAGCGGTTGCGGATATACGGATCGTCCATCACGTCCTGCCACGATCGTCCGCGTGCGTACTCGCGCAGGACGTATCTCGCCAGATGGTCGTCCCGTCGCGACTTTACGAACAGGAACGCGAACGGATTCCTTCGCCCCGTGAACCTGATTCGCATTGCAACCTCCTCCTCGCTTCGTTCGTCTCGATCCCGGGCCGGGGCGCGCCCACCGCTTCGCGCGCCCCGGCTTTCTGTTGCAGCGGAGCGGAACTCTCGCTGCCCGTTTTGGTCGTGGGTGCGACAGCCTGGAGTCCGTTCAGCTGTGCCCCCATGGTCGCGCGCGGCGGCGCGCGCGACCATCGGTTCACGGCCCGATTCCGCATCGGTCCCTCCCCCACGGCGCCGGCGACGGCAGTCGTGCGTTATGGCGCCGCGGCTGCTCTGTCTGGGGCAGCGGACGTGAGCCGGCTCGTGCAGAAGCTCTGCACCCGTGGTATCTAGGAGTCGGCGGCCGATGTCTTGCGATCCGATCGAACGCTGGGAATGGGAGGGTGGCTCGCTCGGAGTCGACGCGACTGGCTCTACCGAGGCGAGCCGAGGCGAAGCGTGTGGGCGGACGGTTGAGCCTGCCGTCGACGCGAAGCCGGAAAGTCAGCCGTCGAGCTCGACGACCTCGAGCCGGCGCGGGCCGCCCGGCGTGTCCGCTTCGATGACGTCGCCGACGCGCCGCCCGAGCAGCGCCGCGCCGATCGGCGACTCGATCGAGATCTCCCCGGCGAGCGGATCGATCTCCCCTGTGCCGACGACTCTGTAGTCCGTTGTCTCGCCGCTCTCCAGGTCGAGCACGGTTACTCGTTCGCCGGGATCCACCTCTCCATCGGGAAGGGGATCGACGATCTCCGCAGCGCGGAGCCGCTGCTCGAGCAGGACCAAACGCCGGTCAAGCAGCTCGAGTTCGTGTCGCGCGTCCAGGTAGTCGCCGTTCTCTGGGAACGCGCCGCCGAACTCGAGCGCCGACGCGAGACGCTGCACGATGCCCTTGCGCTCGGAACGCAACCGAGCCTGCTCTGCGTTGAGCTTCTCGAATCCCCTTGCGGTCAGCACCGTCCCCATCACTCACTCCTCCATTGTTCGCTTAGAGGTCGAACCAGAATGACGTTCGTCGAGCGGGCGCGATAGGTGCGCGCAGCGCAAGGACGCAGGGAGCGCCGATAGTTGCACTATCGGCGCGACCGAGGACGCGGCGATGCGCCCGCACAGCGCGGCCGCGCGGCACAATCGCTCATTCTGGTTCGACCTCTTAATGCGCTCAATACGCGCCACGCAGCTCAGACTCGCTGTCGGGAGCCGACCGAACAATGGGCCGGGGCCGCCACTTTCGGGCCGGCACGCCCCCATGAAAAGGTGTTGGTGGCGTACACGCAGGACTTACCGGTCAGCGGTCAGCAGGTTCGGCGCGCGCGGCTAGCACCCGCCGCCAGCGCAGAGTGCGGAGCATCAGAGCGATCGCAGCCAACCCGACGACGATGTTCACACTCATGAGCGTCACCTTCATCCCGACGCTGAAGCTAAGCACCGCCGCTTTCGCAGCCTTCCCCGAGAAGATGTAGACGACCAGGCCCTGCTCGGTTCCGATGCCTCCAGGTGTCAGCGGCACCAACGTCGACAGACTCTGCGTGACCTGAACGAGCAATGCCGTGTGGAGCGTCGCCGGCAGGTGGAACGCGCGCAGGAGGAAATAGATCGTCGCGAGCCGGCAGCACCAGTCGAGGGCCTGCCAACTCGCAACCGCGCGCAGGTACAGTCGCGGCCGCCGTAGTATCGCCCCGCCGCTGTTCAGTTGATCTGCGAATTCGCGCACCCGCCGGCGCGCAAAGAACCAGACGACAACCAGCACCGCGACGATGACTACCGCAAGCACCAGCCCGAGTCGCGGATCCCTGTCTGCCCACGACCAATCGACCGACCGAAGCCGCCGAAGAACATCGAGGCCCGGAAGCGCTCCGAGGTGAAGCGCCCAAACCAGAAGCGCCGCGGACGCGAAGAAGTCGAAGAGCGTGTCGACAGCGAGCGTCGCGACCAATGTCGGATACCGCGAGCCTACAACCCGCTGCTTTACCAGGTACAGCTTGAGGACGTCACCACCACGGGCCGGTAGCACGGCATTGACGGCGGCGCCGGCCGCGTACGCGCCGAACACGCTCCTCCAGCGAACCGCCACGGCCGGATACGCAGCCGCGATGATGTTTCGCCAGGCACGTGTTCGCGCGCCCATCTTGCAGAGATGAAGCCCCGCAGCCACACAGAGCGACTCCCAGCCAATCGAGCGGAGATGTTCAGCGAAGACGTTGAGGGCGTGGAGGATCTGGCTTAACACCCGCGATCCGCCGCCGTCCCGAACACACCGTAAAGCTAGGGCAGCTGGGTGTCGCGCGGCCGCAAGTTGGGCCGTCGCCCCGATGGGCAGAGGGGAGCAGATGCGCGACGCTGAAGGCACTCAACGCCAAGGGGGTTGGAGACGTGAACCCTACGCAGCAACGCCACGCCCACTATTCAGAATGCGAGCGGGACGAGGTCTGCGTCTGGCGCCGCTCGCAGCTCGTTCGCTTGGGCTTCCCGGAGCTCCTCGCCGATCGTGCGGCACGGGACAGCCGACACGACCTTCACCAGCTGCTCGATCTCGTCGAGAACGGCTGCCCGCCGGAGCTTGCGATGCGCATCCTGGCGCCGCTCGAGCTCGACGTCGCCGCCTGACTCACGGGGGACTGCCGACGCCGGGCGGTACGACCAACACCGGGCAGCGTGCGACGCCGATCAGATCTCGGGAGACGCTGCCGAGGAATGCCGCCTTGAAGGCACCGCGCCCGCGCGAGCCGACGACGACGAAGGCGGCCGCCTCCTCGTCGGCGAGCTCAGCCAGTCGCTCCGCGGCAAGTCCATGGAGCGACCGCAGGCTCGCCTCGCCGAGGCCCTCCTCCTCCGCGATCTGCTCCAGCAGTTCCTCGCCGGCACGGAGTTCTACCTCGGTCGGGAGCGACATAGCTTGCCCAGTTGCGCCAGGAACGGGCGCGAAGACTGCGGCCTGCGCAACGTGCGCGATGACCAGCGGGACGCCGAGCTGCCCGGAAAGCTGTGCCGCGACGCGAAGCGCAGCCCGAGATTCACTCGAGCCGTCGACGCCGCAAACGATCGCACCTTCCATCATCTCCTCCTCCATCCACCAGTTGAACGCGAACAGCGTGTACTCGACGGCGGGTTTGCGGCCATCGGGCGGAGGCTCCATCGCGTCCCACCGGCTCCTCCATTCGGGGCCGCCGCAGACCGTCTGTCAAAACCGGCGAGGGAGGAACGATGCGAGCGCGAATGCAGACAGTGCTCCCTGCAAATGGGGTTCGTGCCCCATCGCGCAGCTGCCTTCGCTCGGCGACGCTTGTAATTCGACCGAGTGGATTGGAGGAGGAGCGAAGATGGGCGGCACAGTTATCTGCGGCGTTTCGGAGGCGGCCGAGGGCCGTGTGGCAGCAGAGCTGGCGAGGGCGCTTGGCGCACGGCTCGGCCTCCGGCTGGTGCTCGTCCATGTCATCGACGGCGTGCCGGCAGGGACGCATGAAAGCCTCACCGTGCGTCAGCGGCAGACCGGGGCGGAAACGATCCTGAACGACATCGCGCGTGAGATCGGCAACGGAACCGAGAGACGGATCGTTCTCGGTGAGCGGGCGGAAGCGCTTGCGCAGGTCGCGGCTGAGGAAGGCGCCGACCTGATCGTCCTCGGCTCTCGCGCGGCCGGGCTCGGAAGCCGCAAGCTCCGCTGCGGTCTCGCGCGGGAGCTTGAGGCCGCGACGCCCGTACCGGTGGTTGTCGTCCCCCCGGCGACGCGGACGCGCAGCGCGCGTCGCCTCGGCGTCGCGGCCGAACCGGCCACGCGCTAGAACACGAAAGACAGCTGATGCGCTTCTCACGCCTTCCGCTGCTCTGGCGGGTCTTCGCGATCAACGCGACGCTGCTCGCGATCGCGACCCTCCTGCTCGCGCTCACGCCCGTCACCATTCACGCCTCGATCGCGCTTGTCGAGGGGTTCGACCTGGTCATTGCGCTGGCCGTGATGCTGACCGCGAACCTGCTCCTGCTCCGTCACACGATCGGTCCCATCGACCGGCTGGTCGAGCGAATGCGGACAGTCGATCTGCTTCGCCCCGGACAGAGGTTCGTCGAGAGTGGCGGGATCGAGGTCGCGCAGCTGACACGGACGTTCAACGAGATGCTTGACCGCCTCGAAAGCGAACGCCGGGAGAGCGCAGCGCGCGCGCTCCGCGCCCAGGAGTCGGAACGGCTGAGGGTCGCACGCGGGTTGCACGACGAGGTGGGACAGGTGCTCACCGGTGTGCTGCTCCAGCTCGATTCGCTCGCGAAGGCGGACAACGCCGCTCGCGCGAGCGAGATCGAGGGCACGAAGAGCGCCGTGCGGCAAGCGTTGGAAGAGGTGCGCCGGATCGCCCGCGAGCTCCGGCCCGAGATGCTCGAGCAACTCGGCCTCGTCAGCGCGCTTACCGAGCTCTCACGCACGTTCGCGGACCAGAGTGGGATCCACGTCTCCCGGCAGTTCGCCGACGATCTGCCGCCCCTCTCCGAAGAAGCCGAGATCGCGATTTACCGCGTTGCGCAGGAGAGCCTGACCAACGTCGCCCGGCATGCCGGAGCCTCGCGCGTGGAGATCGCCCTTGAGCCCGGTATGGAGAGCGTCGTCCTGCGTGTCGCCGACGACGGGCGCGGTCTACCCGAAGCCTCTGCAAGCCTGAACGGACATACTGGCCTTCGTGGCATGCGCGAACGCGCGCTGCTTATCGGCGGGGCGCTCGCGATCAAGCGAAGCAGTCAGGGAGGCGTCGAGGTGCGACTCGAGGTACCGACAGGAGCCATGCAGTAATGCCGATCCCGCTCGTCACGCGCATCCTGGTCGCCGACGACCATCCGATCGTTCGCTCCGGGCTCAAGAAGGTCCTCGACGCCGAGCCGGACCTTCAGGTGGTCGCCGAGGCCGAGGACGGCGCGGAAGCGGTCAAGAAGGCGCTCGCAGAGGACGTTCACCTGGCGATCCTCGACGTCTCGATGCCGAAGACGACGGGAATCCAAGCCGCCGCCGAGCTCCACAAGCGCAAGCCGGAGCTCCGGCTGCTGATGCTCTCCATGTACGACAGCGAGCAGTTCCTGTTCGAGTCGCTCAAAGCCGGCGCGTCCGGCTATGTGCTCAAGTCCGACGCCGACCAGGACATCGTCGAGGCCGTACGGCGGACAATGCGAGGTCAGTCTTTCCTGTACCCGTCCGCCGTCTCGACGCTCGTCAAAGACTTCGTCGATCGTGGCCGGCCAGAGGAGGAACAATTCGACATCCTCACGCCGCGCGAACTGCAGGTACTCAAGCTGATCGCCGAGGCCTACACCTCCAAGGAGATCGCGAAGGAGCTGGTGATCAGCGTGAAGACGGTGGAACGCCACCGCCAAAACATCCTCGACAAGCTCGGCATGAGCGACCGCGTCGAGCTCACTCGCTACGCGATCCGCCGCGGCCTGATCCAGCCCTAATACCGTCCTCGGCTGGGGTCAGCGACCGGCCTCTGATGGGGTGACGCCTCGATACCGCCCGGCACCTCGAACGGCAACGCTAGGCGAAAGCCGATCAGGAGGTGTTCCGGACGTGAAAGGGCCTGTGATCTGCGGCGTCGACGACTCGAGCGCCGTCAGTGCAGTAAGTGTCGCGCGTGAACTCGCTGAACGCTACGACCTGCCGCTGGTGTACGCACACGTGCTCGCGCCGGGCGAAAGCGGTCAGCACGCCGAGGCGCTTGTCGAAGAGGCGGCAACCCACAAGCGGGCCGAGATCGTGATCGAGCAAGGCCATCCCGCCGACCGACTCGTGAGGCTCGCGCAGAAGCGTCAGGCGTCGTTTCTGGTCCTCGGCAATCACGGGCCTCGCTCGTCGCTGCTCGGAAGCATCTCCGCGGACGTCGCGCGGCGCGCGACCTGTCCGGTCGTCGTCGTACCGACTACTGCCGCGGTCACGCGCGCGCAGAGCGCCGCCGAACCCAGTGCCGAAGGCGGCATCGTCCGGTTCGCACTCGGCCAGGCCGTACGGAGGGTGGCATGAACCCCGGAAGCAGAGGAAGCGGGGACGACAGCCCGGCGACTGCCCACCAGGCGGTTGAGGACGGATGACCCGGCTGCGCCGCGGCTTCGTATGGGCCGTCGTCGGCCTGCTGGTCTTCATGCTCGTCGCCACGCTCTTGCTCGACGGAAGCGGGTGAACTTTGCGAACCGCGCTGCGCTGGCACGTCCTCCTCTAGGACGCGTGGTTCCTGGCCTGGGGCATTGCGCGAGCGATTGCCTCCACACAGCGTCGGGCTCCCGCACGCCCGGTCAGTCCTGCCGCCTTCTCGAGCGCATGCGGCCCGGAGCCTGCGGGATGTTCAGATCGAAGTAGATCCCGGCGAGGCGGATGAGGAAGCAGACGGCAGCGCCGAGGATCGGGAAGGCGAGGTTGTGGGTGCCGCCCTTTGAAGCAGCCACGACTATCGCAGCGCCGACGAGCGCCGGGATTGCATACAGGCCGGTACGGAGGACGACCGGGATTTCGCGGACGAGGATGTCACGCAGTACACCGCCGCCGACGCCCGTGATTGCCCCGAGTACGATCGCCTCGACTGTTCCGACACGATGGTCGAGCGCAGTGCTTGCCCCGGTGACGCAGAAGAGCGCGAGGCCCGCTGCGTCCAGTATCAGAATCGGCCGCTCCAGCCGCTCGAGCGCAGGATGGGCGACGAAGGTGACCAATCCGGCACCACCGGCGACGGCGAGGTAGCGCCAGTCGCGGAAAGTTTGCGGCGGGATCCCGATCAGCAGGTCACGGGTGATGCCACCGGCAAGTCCCACGACCACCGCGAGCACGACGACTCCGAACGCGTCGAGGCGCGCCTGGACCGCCGCTAACCCGCCGCTGAGCCCGAACACGAACGTGCCCGCCAGGTTGAGAACCAGCAGCAGCGTAGGGTCGAACCCATGCAGCACCGAGGTCATGCGAGGACCATGATCTCGCGCTCGGACACGCCCCGCCGCGGATCAATCAGCTCATTCGGTCAGCGCCCGGCGACGAGCCAGGCGCAGGCCGCGGCGAGCAGCGTCTCGACACCGGTCTCGAGCGTCGGGTGGAGCACGGGCGCAAAACGGGGATTGTGATTCGTGGGCAACTCGGAGAGCCGCCCCGTCTCCCTCGCTTTGCGGTACGCGTCGGGGTCGGTGCCGCCAACCGTCCAGAAAACCGAGGACGCGTGCCACTCGCTGCCGAACGAGCCGAAGTCCTCGCTGGCCGAGATAGGCGGAATGTCGACGACACGATCGTCGCCGAAGTGCTTCTGGAAGGCCGTCCGCACGCGAGCCGCGGCAGCCGGGTCGTTCCGGACGAGCTGATAGCGGTCGAGGGGCGTGATTTCGGGCGGCTTCGGCGCGCCGGACGCCTGCGCCTCGGCTTCGACGATCCGCTTGATTGCGTCGAGGACGTGCGTGCGGACGCCTTCGTCGAAGGTGCGCACGTTTAGCTTGATCACCGCCTCGTCCGGAATCACGTTCTCCTTCGTCCCGGCCTGCAGCGCGCCGATCGTGACGACGGCCGACTGTGCCGCCGCGACCTCCCGCGACACGATCGTCTGCAGCCGCAGGACGGTCGCGGCCGCCATCACAACGGGATCGATGGACGCCTCCGGCATGGAGCCGTGGGCACCGCGGCCGAACATGCGGATCTCGAAGCTGTCGGCCGCCGAGGTGATCACTCCCGAACGGGTGCCGATGCTGCCCGCCGGGGCGGGCATGACGTGCTGGCCGAGAATCACGTCGGGCTTCGGGAAGCGGTCGAAGAGGCCGTCGTCGATCATCGCCTGCGCCCCTGCCGCGGTCTCCTCGGCCGGCTGGAAGATCGCCAGCAACGTCCCCTGCCACTGATCGCGCGCCGCAGCGAGGCGCGCCGCCGCGCCTGCAAGCCAGGCGACGTGCATGTCATGACCGCATGCGTGCATGACGCCCTCGATCTCGCTCGCGTAGTCCAGGCCCGTCTGCTCCTGCACCGGCAGCGCGTCCATGTCCGCGCGCAGCATCACCGTGGGACCGTCGCCGTTGCGAAGCAGACCGACGACGCCGGTCTTACCCACGCCGGAGGTCACCTCGAAGCCCGCCGTCCCCAGCCGCTCGGTCACGATGGACGCCGTCCGCTCCTCCTGCATCGACAGCTCCGGATGCCGGTGCACATCCTTGTACAGCGCTTCCAGTTCGCCGAGCATCTGCCCGACGCCGTCGAAGACCGACGCGGCCTCTCCGTCACTCATGGCTCCTCCTTCCGGGACGCTGCTCCGCCTCCAGGCGGGGACGCTAGCCCGCGCTCAGCACGAACATCACCTCGTCGACGTAGCACCAACTCCAATCCTCGCCCGGCTCGACCGAGCGAACGATCGCATGCCGGGCATCGTTGGCGTGCTGGCTGGCGTGTTTGTACGGTGACGAGTCGCAGCAGCCGATCTTCCCGCAGGTCTGACACATGCGCAGGTGCACCCAGCCGCTGCCAAGCTTGAGGCACTCTTCGCAACCCGCGACGCGCGTCGGCAACTCCAGCAACACGACCTGGTCGAGGTGCCCGCAGACGGCCTCGCCGCCGCTCACGACTCCCACCTGTCCGGCGCGACCGGCTGCGAACCGTCTGCGACCGGAGTAGGCTCGAGCGACGACCGCACACGGGGAGGATGACACGGTCGAGAACAGCACGCGCGAGCCGGTTTCCTTCCTCGTCTTCTCGGGGTCGCTTCGCCGTGAATCCCTGAACACACGGCTCGCGTCGCTGGCGGCACGCGTGATCGACGCGAACGGCGGCACGGTCGACCTGGGCTCGATGGAGGAGTTCGACTGCCCGTCGTACAACGCCGACCTCCAGGACACCTCGGGCTTCCCCGCCGGCGCGGACGAGCTGCGGCGGCGCATCGAGAGCTCAGACGCCTTCGTCATCGCATCTCCGGAATACAACGCCTCCCTCCCGGGCGTGCTCAAGAACTCCGTCGACTGGGTATCGCGCTACCTGCCGCAGCCGTTTCACGAGCGACACGCGCTGCTCCTGTCGGCTTCACCGTCGATGGTGGGCGGCAACCGTGGCGCCTGGGCCTTGCGGGTGCCGTTCGAGCACCTGGGCGCGCGTGTCTATCCGGACATGTTTTCGCTCGCGCAGGCCCACCTCGCCTTCGACGAGGACGGGAACATCGCGAACGCGGAGCTCCGCCGCCGCTTCGAGACGACGATCGTCAACTTCATGGACCTCGTCGAAGCCTCGAAGCACTACCCCTGCGTCAAGACTCTGTGGGTCGAGTATCTGGGCGAGCAGCCCGAACCCGCGCTCGACCGGATGCAGTAGCCCAGCGCGTGAGTCCGGTCCGCCCCACCTGGGCAATCGCGCTCGTGCGTTGCCGCCGCGAGGAACCGGGCGCGCCCTAACCCGGGCCGTGCTCCTACTCAGCGACGGTCAGCAGGAGCGTGTTTCCTGACGGGTCGCGGACGCTGACGCCCGCGTCACTTGCCTCCACGCGGTGACCGTGCTGCTCGAGACGCACGCCTACCCGCTCCAATTCGTCGCCGTCGACGAGCACGATCGTCGCGTGCCGGAGTGCGGCGGTCCCCGGCGGGGGCGCGCTGGCGCCCGCACTCTCCCAGGTGTTCGCGCCGACGTGATGGTGATAGCCTCCTGCGCCCAGAAACGCTGCCTGTGCTCCGAGCTGTGCCATCAGGGTGAAGCCAAGCGCGTCGCGATAGAACCCGATCGTCTCCGGGATCGCGGCCACCTTCAGATGGACATGACCCATCTCCGTCCCCGGCGGAAGAATCGAGAACGGCTCCGCGGCGGCGCGATCAAGCTCGCCGAGCAGTGAATCGACGTCGAGCGGAACCATCGTCATGCGCGACGCGACCTGGCCCTCCCAGAGCGCGCGGGGACGATCCCAGTAGATCTCGATCCCGTGCCCATCCGGATCGGCGAGATAGATCGCCTCGCTCACGAAGTGGTCCGAGAGCCCGACCAAGGCGAGACGCGTCTGAGCGGCATGCGCCAGCCATCGGGCAAGGTCGGACCGTTGGGGCAGGAGCAACGCGAAGTGGTAGAGCCCCGTGAAGCCGGACGCGCTCTTTGCGCCGGGCTCCTCGACGAGGACGAGCAACTCGCGTTGGCCGACGCCGAGGGAGGCCGTTCGGCTGCTCGTCTCCAGCAATTCCAGGCCGACCGCCTCGATGTAGTAGTCGATCGAACGCTGCAGCGCTGAGACCGTCAAATGCACCGGCCCAAGCCTGGTCGACGCCGACAGCTCGCCAGTTACCTGCACCGCTGATGCTTCCAGCTGCTCTGGATCCCGCGGCGCCTCGCCTGCGACCAGGTTCAGATCCGGATCGTCCATTCAGCACGCATCCTGAAAGTCCGACGACGATGTCGACGACGAATCCGCGCCGTCAGCACTGTGACGTCCACGACGCCCCCGTGACGACGGTTCTGCGCTGGTCGACATCCTCTGAATCAGCGTGCGAGGATGGGAGGTTAACGCCGCTGACGGCTTCTCGTCATGACCGTCTCTTGCGCTTGCGCGCCCAGCGCACGAGTTCGATTCCGCCGGCGACGGCGAATGCGATCCCAATGGCGAGCAGCAGTCCTTTCCAGGTGCTTTCAAATGCACGGCCGCCGATGTACCCGAGCAGCGACGCGTACAGCGCCCAGCCGATCGCGGCGGCGGCATCGAACAGCAGGAAGCGCCGCCAGGGGAACCGAAGCAGGCCGGCGCTGAGGGTCACCGCGGTGCGTCCGCCGGGGATGAAGCGGCCGATCGCGATCAGCTCCCCGCCGCGCTCCCGAAGCTGACCTTGCGCCCAATCGATCCGGCGCCGCGACCTTTCCCCGCTGAAGGAGCCCTCAGTCACGCGTTTGCCGAAGCGGCGGCCGATCAGGTACGCGGTGTTGTCGCCGAGCAAGGCGCCCAGCGCCGCCGCGGGGATGATCAGAGGCAGGCTGAGCTCGCCCGTTGAGGCCACGACGCCTGCGGTGATGACCGCCGTCTCGCTCGGAACGACAGGTAGGAGCGCATCCAGGAACGCGAACAGGAAGATGATCCCGTACGCCCATCCAGACGCATGGGCCACGAGCTCGGTGAAGTGATGGAACAGGCATTCCTCCCTTCAGCGCGCGTCGGGAGCTAGCACTTGTTCAGAACGACGAGGTTCTGTTCCGATCCAGCGTTTCGGGACTGCGTGAAGGTGGGCTTCACAGACGAGACCGCGGTATCTGTGGCCGAGAAAGAGGATGACGGCAGCCGCAGCGAAGCTGCTGATCTGGAGCAGGATGAACACAGCATCGTGGCGATGCACGGCGAGCGCTCCGATGAGCACGCTGCTAACCAGCCACATCGACCAGGCACGGCTGCTGACTCCCGCGGAACAGTGCTCCTTCGCCAGGTGGACCACCTGCGGCAGGTAAGCGAGCATCGAGATCGCGATTCCGGCGGCACCGAAGGCTTCGAACAAACAGCCTCTCTCCTTATACGGATCCTGAGTCGCAGAGGTCGGGAGCACCCGCACTTGTTCCAGAAAATGGCCGCGGCGGCAGCACCGGTGCGGCGCCGCTGGTCACGCCGATGCTTTCTGGTGGATGCTGCGCCCGGACAGTTCGGCGGTCTCGATCCGGATGACGGCTTGGCGGCGGCCGCCAGGCCAAGGCTCGATTCCAAGGCCAGCGAGTTGCTCGAGTTCCGCGGGATCGTCGACGAGACGGGCACGTCCGGTGACGAGCACGCTCCAGCCTTCGCTCATCGCCTCATCGATGTGGTCGACCTCGAAGCTCACGGTGGAGCCGCTGGCCGCGGCGAGCACGCCATGGGTACGGGTGCGGAAGACGATGTCGCCGTCGACGAAGCGGAAGTTCACTGGCAGAGCGATCGGCCACTGTTTAGCGAGGAAGACGAAGTGGCCGACACCTCCTCCGGCGAGATGGGCCTCGCACTCCTCCCTGCTGAGGGCATCGAGATGTGGGTGCGGACCGGCGTGTCCGGGACCGAGTGGCGCGTCGACCTCGCCGCCGCGCAGATACCCCACCGTCGTCTCCAGTGCCGCCGCGAGCCGGCTCACGATGCCGCGTGTGATCGAGATGTCGGAGCTACGCTCGAGGTAGTCGAGGTACCCGGGATCCATCCCGGCGCGTTCCGCGACTTTCTGCTGCGTTAAGCCGAGCTCGTGTCGCCGATGGACGACGCGGCGGGCGAAGTCACCCGAATGCGCGGCCGTCACGCCCCTTCGTCCCCCGAGCTCGGTCATCGCGAGCGGGTGCCTTCACGCAGCAACTCCGCGAGCACGACCGCATCGTTGTGCTCGGTGTCCCGCGCCGCGTAGACGAGCGTCAGGGTGCCCTGCCGGGCGCGAGCGCGTAGTTCGTGCAGCTTCTCTTCGTGCTCGGCGAGTTCGTCGCGGTAGCGGCGGCGGAACTCCTCGAACTTGGCTGAGTCGTGGCCGAACCAGAGACGCAACTCACTACTCGGTGCGAGCTCACGTGCCCATTCGTCGAGGCGCGCCTCGTCCTTGGAGACGCCACGCGGCCAGATGCGATCGATCAGCACTCGGTAGCCGTCTGCGCGCAGAGGCCGGTCGTAGGCGCGTTTCATCTGAACGGCCATCGCTTACTGCTTGTCCTTGTTTGGGCGGACGATCACGACCGGGCAGTCGGCGTGGTGGGAGACCTGCTGGCTGACCGAGCCGAGCAGCAGCTCAGCGAAGCCGCCGTGGCCGCGGGAGCCGACGACGAGCAGATCCGCGTCGCGCGACTCGCTCACGAGCACGCCGCCCGGCCGCCCCTCCACCAGGCGCTGCTCCACCTCGACCGAATCGGTGTCGGGCAACGACTGGCGCAGCGTCTGCTCAAGCGCCCGCTCGGCGGCGTCTCGAACTTCGCTGACATCGGCGCCGACCGCGGGGTAGAAGTTCTCGGCTCCGGCGACGCCGATGGTTCCGTACTGCCACGCGTGCACGACGCGGAGTTTGGCGTGGCGGAGCTTCGCCTCCTCGAGCGCGAAGCGCAGCGCCGCCTTCGCCCCTTCCGAATGGTCGACCCCGACGACGATCATGTTCATCTGTTCTCACCTTTCTCTGTCTGCGTAGATGTTCAGGAGCGCGTCCTGCGGCTTCGGGTCGGTGCCCGCCTTGGCGAAGGTGACCGCCTCGGCGACCATGTCTCGGGCCGACGTGTCGAGCTGCTCCCATTCCTGCTCGCTGAGCTCGAGTCGCTCGCGCAGATTGCGCACTGGGTCGCGCAGCTCGCGCAGCCGGCGCAGCTCGTTCTTGTCGCGGTACACCTGCGCGTCTCCGATGTAGTGGCCAGTGAGTCGCTCCGTCTCGCACACTAGGAACACAGGGCCGTGTCCCTCGCGGGCGTAGGCGAGCGCCTCGGCGGCAGCGAGGTGGACCTGTTCGACGTCCTGTCCGTCGACGTGCAGCGCGTGCATGCCGAATGCGGCGGCGCGCTGTGTGAGGTCGTGGATCGGCTGATGCTGCGACTGCGGTGTCGACTCCGACCAACGGTTGTTTTCGCACACGAATACGACCGGCAGCCGCCAGAGCTGCGCCAGGTTGAGCGACTCGTGGAAGGTGCCGATGTTGGTCGCCCCGTCTCCGAAGAAGGCCACGGCTACCCGCGGCTGTCGGCGCAGCTGAAAGGCGAGCGCTTGGCCGACCATGCCCGGCAGGCCGCCGCCGACGACTGCGTTCGCGCCCATGTTCCCGCGCGCGACGTCGTACAGGTGCATTGACCCGCCGTAGCCATGCGAGCAGCCCTCCGCCTTGCCATACAGCTCGGCCATTACTTCGCGCGGCGGCGTGCCGTTCGCGATCACGTGCCCGTGCGCGCGGTGGGTGGAGGCCATAACGTCGTCGGCGGCGAGGGCGGCGCAGACGCCGACCGCGATCGCCTCCTGGCCGATGCAGACGTGCAGGAAGCCGGGAAGCTCGCCGGCGCGGAAGCGTTCCTCCACCATTTCTTCGAAGCGGCGGATCACCAGCATCCGCCCGAGGAAATCGAGCAGCTGGGCGCGCGGCGGAGCTTCTCCAGGCGGCTTGGTTTGCGCGCGTGCCATCAGCCGCGTCTCCCGACCGGATTGACCCGCCGGCCGAACTCGGCCAAACGCCGCAGTGGTCGTGTGTTCGTAGCCGCCATCGATTACCTCCTCGGGAGCTCGTAACGCAGGAACAAATGCGACCCACTACGGCGGAGCGAGAGCAGCGTCCCCACCGTGTGTCCGGACACGGCGGCTTCCTCGAGCAGCGAGAGCCGCCGTTCGCCGGCGGGCCGACCGGCGAGCGCCGGCGAGAGCGTCAGGAAGAGCTCGTCGACGAGCCCTGCGCTGACAAGCGTGCCGAACATGGTCGGGCCGCCCTCGCACAGGATCAGCTCGTGGCCGCCGGCGCGCAGCGCCTCGACGGCGACGCGCGGGGCGAGCGGCGGCTGGTCGCCGATCGGGACGATCGCTGCGCTGGGCGGCAGCCGCTTACCGAGCTGCGCCGCGCCCTGCTCGCTCGTGAGCACGAGCGTGCGCTCGCTCAGTCCTGGGTGCCGCGGGTCGATCCGGCCGCTGCCGCTGAGCACGGCAAGGGTCGGCTGCGCTGCACGGCCGCGCCGTCGGCGCAACTCGGCATAGAGCTCGCCAGCCGGCGGATAGGCGTGCTCGGCCGTCCAGCGCGTCCGCGGCGAGCCGGCAAGGGTGCCGGCGCCGATCAGGATCGCGTCGGCGCTCGCGCGCAGCAGGCCCATCAGGAACCGGTCGTGCTCGTTGCCGACGGCGAGTAGATGGCTCGACTGGGGAAGCGAGGGAATCGCAGTGACGCCGTCGAGGCTGGCGACGAAGTTCGCATACAGCCTCGGCTGCGCAAAGCCGAGCGGACCACCGTAGACAGTTGCCAGCTTGCCGGGCAGCTCGAAACGCGGGAGCGCGGGTGTCTCGAACAACACCTCCAGCGGTTGCATACGCAAGGAGCGGGCGATGTCGAGTGTGGTGTTCACCCGACCTGCACGCTTGCCTCGACGGGTTCGCCGGCGCGGATCAGCTCGCGCGCGGCGTCGAGCTGGCCGAAACGGTTCCAGAGCAAGAAACCGCGCGGGCGTCGCTGCTGGTCGAGGTAGGTGATCGTCCCCTCACCCTCAACGCTGTTCCAGTCGACAATGGTGTCAAGGCGGGCGTCGAGCTCGCCGACTGCCTCGTAGCCGACGTCGAACAGGTCGGAGTAGAAGAACGGAAGGTGGTCGTAGCGTTCCTCGGCGCCGGCCATGTTCGCGCCGGCTTGGCGGCCGTGGCTCTTGGCGTGATCCTCGTGCTCGACGCGCACCTCAGCGGCGAGCGCGGCAGCCGGGAAGCAGGCGACGTCGCCAGCTGCGAACACGTCGCCACGGCCCGCCCGCCCGTAGGCGTCGACGACGATGCCGTTCGCGACCGGCAGCCCGGCTGCAGCGGCGAGCTCGGTGTTCGGTTCGATCCCGATCCCGGCGACGACCGCGTCCGCGTCGATCGTTCGGCCATCAGCGAGTTTGACCTGCACGGTCTCGCCCTTGCGCTCGATTCCCGTCACCGAGGCCTCCGCCAGCACTTCGACGTCGCGGCCGCGGTAGTACTCGTTCAGCGCCGACGACAGCTCCTCCGGATAGATGCGTGCGCCGATCCCCGACTCCGGGAAGACCATCGTCACCGGGCAGCCGTTGAGGGCGAGCGCGGCCGCGATCTCGGAGCCGATGAAACCACCGCCGATCACGCAGAAGCGGGCGCCTCCGTCGGCGAGGGAGCGCAGATGGCGGTAGTCGTCGAGGGTGCGGAAGTAGACGATCTCGTTCGCACCAAAGGGAAGCCGGCGCGGCCGGCCGCCGGTCGCCAGTAGGAGCTTCTCGTAGGCGTAGCTCTCACCGCCGGCATCTGTTGCCGTGTGGGCGTCGAGGTCGACCGCGACGATGTACCGCCCGAGCCGCATCTCGACGCCGAGCCTCTCCGTCTCGCGCCAGATCGTGCTCTCGTCGTCGCCCTTCCAGAGCGCCTTCGAAAGCGGCGGCCGCAGGTACGGCAGGTGCTGCTCGTCGCCGACGACCAGGATCGGCCCGTCGGGGTCGCGTTCGCGTATGCCTTTGCAGGCGCTGTCGGCGGTCAGGCCGCCGCCGACGATCAGATACTGGGTGCGTTCCATTGCATGCCTCGCTTTCTGGCGACTCACGTCCGAGGGTTGCGGTTGCTCAGCTCGGCGAGGAATTCGCGCCGCAGCTCCGGGTTGTCGGTGTAGCCGCGCCGCCAGACGCTCGTCACCGTCTTCGAGTGCTCCTCCCTGACGCCGCGCATCTGCGTGCAGAGGTGCTCCGCTTCGAGGTGGACGGCCTCACTCCCCACGCCGTCCGTCCACCCGGGAGCAAGGTCGCGCGTTGCCTCCCAGTCGCCGGGGCTACACATCGGACATTGGCAGCGGATCTCGACGCGAGGGGAGGTTCGTGCCCACTGCTCGAGCGTTGCTGGCTCGCGCGAGGCACGCCATGGGGCCGTGGCTGCATTTCGGCGATGGCGCCTGGGGAGGCGTGGAACAGTCGGCTTGGGTCGTCTCGCCTCCGGCAGGAGGCTGCTACCGAGCGACAGTGCGCTCGAGCCTGCA
>Ga0070731_10001430_pt1 | contig 24686 bp, 19 predicted proteins | sample Coa_R1_2_FD_66448 | JGI IMG/M metagenome (GOLD analysis project Ga0070731, IMG submission 66448) | Surface soil microbial communities from Centralia Pennsylvania, which are recovering from an underground coalmine fire - Coalmine... | ecosystem: Environmental > Terrestrial > Soil > Unclassified ... | reverse complement strand
TCGCCACGGCCCCGCAGCACGCGCCGATGTAGTCGACGCCGATATCTTTGGCGCGTTGCGCATACGCAGCCATCTCTTTTCGGCTCAATTGAAGCGGATCCAGCTCAAACGGAAATTGCGGCAGGCTGGTGAAATCCGGCTTGTCCGCAGGTGTGTGATATGCCACCGGTTGGGCAGCGAGGAATGCGTTCGGAACAGCTTTGCGCATTTGCTCTAGCGAGCTGAACATGTGCTCCGGGGGCCGGAGACAATTCATCCCAACTATGTCGGCGCCAGCATCGACCAAGGCCTTCGCAGCTTCGGCAGCGCCTTTTCCTTCCGCGGTCTTGTTCTCATTCTCGAAACAAATCGTGACCATCACGGGCAGGCCGGTTTTCTTTGCGCATTCGACCGCGATCAGCGCTTCCCCAAGCCAGGAAAATGTTTCCCCAATGATGAAATCCACGCCTGCGGCGGTCTGAACTGCGAGTTGCTCATCGAAGGTGGCGCGAACTTTGTCTCGCGAGGCGGGACTGTCAGGCTCATACATCCACGTGAGGCTGAGATTGCCAGCCACCAGACAGCGGTCGCCGGCGACATCTTTCGCGATGCGTACGGCGGCGCGATTCAGATCCTCGAGACGATCTTGCAATCCGACTGTGGCGAGTTTGTCGCGGCTGGCGTAAAACGTGAGCGCTTGCAGCACTTCAGCGCCAGCTTCACGAAATTCGATGTGGAGTTGGCGTAGCGCCTCGGGATTGGTAAGCGCGACTTCAGGAGTGAACGGACCCGCGCGAACCCATCCTCGTTTTTCGAGTTCCAGCAAGTATCCGCCGTCACCGAGGACGTGACCGTCTTTCAGTTTTTGCAGGATGCTCTTTTTCATGCCATGTCCCCTCCGTCCAATCTTGTAACCTCGCGATTAAGGTTCATCCGCGCCGCAAATCTCTCAACACCTGAAACGCCGCATTATGCCCCGGCGCACCGGTCACGCCACCGCCGGGATGCGCGCCCGCGCCGCACAAGTATAGTCCTCGAATCGGCGTTCGGTATTGCGACCACCCCGGCACCGGACGCATAAAGAAAAGCTGCTCGAGCGTGAGATCACCGTGAAAAATGTTCCCCTCCGTCAACCCATACACGCGCTCCAGATCGAGCGGCGTCAGTACCTGCCGCGCCACAATGGCATTGGGAACATTCGGCGCATATTCGGCGACCTTCTTGATTACCCGATCTCCAAGCAGTTCTCGATTTTCGTCCCACGTTCCGCTGCGCAAAAAATAGGGCACGTATTGGACGAAGCAGGTCATGATGTGGCGGCTTTTGGGAGCCAGCGTATCGTCAACGTTCGACGCGACCACGCAATCTACCCATAACTCCTCCGGAATCTCGCCGAACTTGGCGATATCGTAACAGCGCTCGGCAAATTCGAGCGAGGGCACCAGGGTGTAGAGCGTTCGCTGTGCGGGGCTGGCGCCGGCTGGCGTGCCATTAAATTTCGGCTCCTCCGCCAAGACGAGATTTACCTTCGCGCAAGGACCATTCATCTTGATTCCGCTCACTGCATGACGGAAATCCTCCGGCAGTTCTCTGGCTTCGATCAGGCCCAAAAATGTTCGCTTGGGATCGGCGTTCGAAAGCACGACCCGCGCTGAAATCTCCGCACCGTCTTCCAGCACAACGCCATTGAGATTTCCGTTACGCACATCGATCCGTGCCACCGGAGCCGAAGTGCGAATCTCGACTCCGCGCTTGCGCGCGGCTGCGGCGAGCGCCTGGGTGATTGCTCCCATACCTCCGATCACGTGACCGTAGAAGCCTTGCAGCTCCTGCTCTCCACCGCTGAGCAGGTGAAAAAGCAATCCCAGAGCCGTGCCGGGATCGTATGGGCCGCCGTGTTTGCCATAAACATTGTTCGCCAAGAAAAGAGTTTTGATCTTGTCGGATTCGTAGTTGCGGTCGAGAAAATCGCCAAGGCTGGCGGTCAGAAAAGAGATTAGTTGCGACACTTCGCCGCTTGTGATCCCACGAAATCGCTTGCCGACGCGCAACAGATTCCACCAGCTCTGAACACCATCGAGCTCGATCTCAGGCGGCGGCTCAAGAAAAAACGGCTGCAGGTAGCGAGCCAGTTTCTTCAACTGATCATCGACGCGTACGAATGTTGCGGCATCTTTTGGCGACAGCTTGCCCAATTCCTCGACCGTGCGATCGCGATCCGCCCACCACGGAACAAGTTGCCCATCGGGGAATGGCACTTGCAACGCGGGATCACACGGAATCATGCGGAGTCCATGAGAAGCCAACTCCAGATCGCGAATGACCTCCGGCCGCAGCATGCTGGCGATGTAAGAGGTGGTCGACGCGCGACATCCCGGCGCGATCTCTTCCGTAACGCAGCAACCGCCAACGATCTCCCGGCGCTCCAGCACCAGCGTCGACAGACCTGCCCCTCCGAGATAGGCTGCAGCGGTAAGGCCGTTGTGGCCGGCTCCGATCACGATCGCGTCATAAGCGGATGAGCGCGCCATCAGTTCGATCTTCTCCTTCCCCACAAGTAAAGCATCGCTCCCGCTGCCACCAGAATCAGAGTCCCTCCTATCACCTTAGCGCTGGCGAGCGCCGGATTCGCCTCATCGGGGCTGGGGAAAAAAGAAAGAGCAATCGTGAGCAGTGCCGTCGAGAATCCCACGCACGAAATCACAAACGCCACCGGCTTCCCGCCCGGAACGCGAATCACATCCGGCCCAACGGGCTCGCGCTGCAGCCGGATCATCGCCGCAAACAGGAACAGGTAGGGCAGGAAATACGTGATGATTCCCATGCTCACGAGAACGTCGTATGCGCCTTTCACGCTGGTCCCGGCTTGTCCGAGAAAGACGAAGGCGACGCCGACGATCGCCTGCACAATCAGCGCGACATACGGAGTACGCCAGCGGAAGTGCAACTTCCCGAATGCTGGCGGCAAAAGATGATCAATTCCGGCCACGAACGGTAATCGTGCCACGGCGGCGAGGTAAGCGCTGGCAGCGCCGAGATTGCTTAGCGAGATGAGAGCAGCGGTCAGGGGAATCACCCAAAAAAATCCGATCCGCCTCGCCGTTGCCGTGACTGCCTGCATCAGGCCTTGCAGGTCGTTGACCTGGTCATGCGGCAGCGCCAGCAGCACGCCAACTGTGCCGCCAATGTAACAAAACGTGACTACCAGACCGGCGGTGAAAAGCGCCCAGGGAATCACCCGGCGCGGGTTTTTGATTTCCTCGCCCATGAATGAACCGGTTTCGCATCCGCCAAAGGCAAAAATCAGGGTTGACCAGAAAATCATGTCTTTCAAATGGGCGGCGGGAATCATGGCGTGCGGAGTGAAAGACGTAGCCGATCCGAAACGTCGCCAAGCGATCACACCCATTCCGATGATGATCACCACCGGAATCCACATCGCAAGTGCGCCGACATTGTGGAGCCACTTGCCGACGTCGAGGCCGACGATGTTCATGACCGTGATGATTCCCAGGACAACGATCGAAAACACGATGTAGAAGCGTGAGTTGTTCGCCAGGTAGCTCCAGCGATCGCCGCGCATGTACAAGGCATTGCTGGCAGCGAAGTAGAGTACTGCGGGAAAATACGGCAGATTACTCGTCCAGTAAATCCAGGCGCAGAGGAATCCGCCAAACTCTCCGAAGGCCAGCTTGCTCCAGACGTATAGCCCACCTTCTTGCGGATAACGCGAAGACAATTCAATCACCGACAGAGCAAGCGGTGTGTAGAACGTCAGCCATGCTGCGAACCAAATGACGACCGCACTCGGTCCGGCACTGGCTGCGGTCGCGGCCCAGCGCAAACTCACGCCCGTAACCACGTAAAACAAAAAGAGGTCGAGAAATCCCATCTCACGTTTTGGGTGGGCGCCTTCTGTCGATGAGCCGACCGGCAGTGGGATCAGCTTGCTATCCGCCGCCGCGCGAGGGTTGGTGGTGCCCATGAGGAGCGTCTATGGTGCCTGAAAAGTGCTAAGGCGGCTAGCAAAAATTCGTATCACTGATGATCGCGAGGAATCACTTCCTTCCAGGTTTTGTCGCGAATGACTTTGCCGTTTTGCAGCAACTCGCGATGATAGGTGTAATAAAAATGGTTCTGGTCGCTGCGCATTTCGAGATGCCCGCGATAAAGCAGAGTCCGGTTCTTCAACTCATACGTCGTATCGGAGTCGCCGATCACAACATTGACCTCCGGGTGCGCGTCCTCCACGTCGTAGGTGAGTTGCTCGTGATCAGTTTGCTTACCCCAAGGGAATTGTGCCTTATCCGAGCCGCGCCAAACTACATGCGTTGCCTGCCGCACCTCGTCACGGGTCACGTGGTATTCACCGGGCCACGGATATCCCTCAGAGTGGACATCGGTGAGATGGTCGGACGGCTCGGGCTTTCCAAAAATTGGTTGCGATGAAGCGTGCATGGGTACGACTGGCAAATTCAGCCGCGACGCGTCTTTTCCGCCAAGGTAAACCGACGTGGTCATTGGATAAGGCGTTGACCAGATGGTTGGCCACCAGGAATTCGATATTGCCAGGCGCATGCGATGTCCCTTGGGAAAAACCCAGGAGGTGAGGTGCAATTTAATCTTTAACGAATAGACCTCGCCGGGCTGGAGGTTAGTTGGATCGGTTTGCGAATCCCGCTGTGAGCCGTTGATGCCGGCACCCGTAATCAGGGTTACGGTGCCATCTGGAGCAACGTCCGACAAACGCGCAAACCAATCGGCGAGCGGCGCCGAAGCAGAGACGTTGAGTTGAGCGTCGGGCCTTCCCAGGATTGCCAGGTCTTCCGCAAGCGGCGGCGAATCGTAGATAAGACTGAAAGCATCGGCCGGACGCTGATCGGCCGTCAAATCTCCCCACCAAAAACCTGCCTCCACTCCGCTCGAAGGCACATAGCGCAGGTGATCAACAGAAGAACCTGCCGTGGAGTTCGCCAGTGTGTGCGCCGAATTCAAATAAAACGTCTGAGGCGAAGTCTCCGGTGGCGGCCAGCGGTCCTCATTGCGCCAGTCTCCTTCGATGGTTGCTAAATTCAGGTCCGGCGGATGCCAGTGTTGCATATAAACGGAAATTGGCGGCTCGCGCATGATTCCGGTGTCGCGCCCCTTAAGCCAGTAATCCCACCAGCGCACGGCTTCCCGACGCCATTCAATCTCCGGACCCGGCGTCGCATCATCGGGAAAGGTGTGGTTCCAAGGGCCGATGATCGCCTTCATCGGCACTTTCATGTGCTCCAGCATGCGCGGAATACTGTCGCGGTATCCGTCGAGCATGCCGCCGATCATGAAAACCGGAATCTGGATGGAATCCAGCGGATGCACCGGCTCATGCCAGAAACTGCTTTCGCGTTGATGCCGCATGTAATCGAGCGACCACGGTTGTTTGTCAAAACGATCCGCCAGAGTTTTCTCGTCCAGCGGAAAATCGGGGGAACGGCTCAAGGATTGACCGAGATCCATCGCCACTTCGAATTCATCGACATGTATCATGCCATCGATGTAGTGAACATCTTCGTTGTAGAGATCCTCGGTCGCGCAGATGGCAATGATTGTTTTCAGAGCTGGAGGGCGTCGCATCGCGATCTGAATCGAATTGAATCCACCCCAGGAAATGCCGAACATTCCGACATTGCCATTCGACCATGGTTGCCGCGCCAGCCACGCAATGACTTGCTCTCCATCTTCTTGTTCGATCTGCGAATATTCCCGGCTGGGAGTCTCACCTTCACTTGCACCGGTTCCGCGAATGTCTACCCGAGCCGTGACGTAACCACGGTGCGCGAAATATGTGTGCAGGGGGTAATCGCGTGCGAGCGTGCCGTCGTCTTTTCGATAGGGTAGATATTCAAGCAGGGCAGGGAATCGGTCAGCCGCGCTGCCCCCGGTAGGCATAAACAGTGACACGGCCAGACGCACACCATCGTTCATCGGAATCCATGTGTGCTCAACGTTTACTCTGTAGACGGACGGAGATGGAGGCTGAGGCGCGCTCGGTTGCGCAACCGAGAGCGCGATCAAGGCGACCAACGGCAGCCGTTTCGAGAAGTGACGATTCACAGGGGCAGTCAAAGCGATTCTGCGGAGAACACTATACCTGAGGCGTCGACGCAATTGAGCTTTCTCGATTTTCACACTTTAGTTCCGCTGACGACCCTTTTCACAGGACTCCTCGATTACAATATTGCTTGCGGCCACCTCTCAGTCTGAAAGGAGGTGTGTGTGTCCTCGCTGAGCCAAGAGTTCCAGAGGGTCACGTGCTCCTCTTGTCAGTTTTCTTATCCCAGAGTCAGGGGATTTTGTCCTCTCTGCGGAACTCCTGTCTCTCTGCATGAGCCTTTGCAGAAGTCCACAGAATCGTTGCCCCAAAAAACGACAAAGCTGATTTCATTTGTTGTAGCAATGATTGTGCTGATCTTAGGCTCTGTGCTGGTCATCCATCTGAAAATGACAAGCTCGATCTCTGGAGAGCCAAGCCGCGGAGTTGTCACGGCTGTTGCATCTTCTGCGGAACCAGCCGCTACGTCTGTCAAGCCGCTGGATCAGTCAGCCAGTTTCGTAACCGAGGCGGCGAGCGAATCCCCGTCACGAGCTTTTCATGAGATGGGCGATGATCCCGCCGAATTATGGAGACGCGTCCAGAAGGGAAATGCGAACGCGGAAGTTGAATTGGCCAAGCTCTATCTGGATGGCAAGGGAGTAGTCCAAAACTGCGAGCAGGCACACTTACTTCTCTTAGCTGCCTCACGGAGGCGTAGCAGCGCTGCTTCCGATGTGCTTAGCGGCGACTACGCCCAACGGTGCCGATAGGCAGCGAGATACCGAGGAAGGGAGCTTCTCGCTGCCAACTCTCCGTAAGTTGTGCCATTAGCTAGAAGCTGATTTTGAGAATCTTGCCACTATTGCCGACAAACCATCCGGAATGCGGATCCGCAAACCCCACCCCCCAGTAACCACTCACGTTGGGCAGCATGAACCACGTTCGTCCCTCATCTGGGGTCCAAGCCGCGTCTCCGCTATCGTATTTCGGCTGGGTTTCTGAGGTGACCACGACCGTGCGGTCGTGCTCGTGACCCCAGTCTTCGCCGAACTCGTCATGATGATTGCCGCGCGTATAGGCTAAGCAAAAAATAGCTCCCGAAACCGGCGGCTTGTTGGTAAGGGTCCAGGTTTGGCCGCCATCGTTGGAGGTTGCGGTTTCGGCCTTGCTGTTATTGGCTAGGTCGCCGCCGCCCACGATGCCATTCCATCCATCGCGGAAAGCAACAGAAATGGCGCCTGCGCTGGCCGAACTCACCAGCGGTGTATCGTATGCATTCCAGGTGTCGCCTCCATCCCTCGTTGCCAAAATGCGGGCAATGGTCGATCCGCCGGTTGCTATCCAGGCATTCTCAAATCCTTGCGTGGTAATGCAGGTTCCACTTGCCGCAAATGAGGCTTCCCCCGATAACGCGGGTGGCATGTTGGAAGCAATCGATTGCCACGTGACTCCATTCGTTGTGCGAATGTCGGGAAATACGCCGTTCACCGAATCGCTATGCGTGATTCCTCGGTCCGGAGTCCAGAAGGCGAAACAATCGTAAAAGGCATTCGCCGTCTCGTTTTTGAATTCGATTGTCCAGCTCGCACCGCCATCGACAGTTTTGTAAATTCGAAAATCCGTCTTGCCTGTATTGTTGGGAACTGACATCAAGTACGCGACTTTGTCGCTAACCCCGTACACGTCGCGGAACTGCAGGCCTTTGGCTCCCGACACTACTGCCGATTTCCAGTGCTCTCCGCCGTCGGTAGTGATCACGTAAGTTCCACCGGCCCCTGCTGCCCAGACGACTCGCGAATCCACAGGGCTGACCGCAATCAGCAACTGGGTCGTGCCGCTCTTTTGCGGAGTCAGCGTTGGCGGATGAAAATGCCAATTGTCTTGCGCAAAACTAAAGATTGCGAAAGCCACGACGAAAAGTACGCACAGAGGGGAACGCTTGGACATAGGAATCTCTCCGGACGGAGTTCGCGGCGCGCAGAAAGTATAGGACTGGCCCAAAAACCGTGTCAAACGGGCAATCTGATCAAACCGTGGCTCAGGCATAATGGTTGGGCAATGTGTGCAGTTGCGTCATCCCGAATTGATTACGTTACGGTTTTGTCCGCTGCCGCCGCGAGCCATGTCTTCGACCTTGCGTCTTACCTTGCAAGCTGTCTGCCCGAGCTATGGCGAGAGTTATATATAAAGACGATTTCCCATGAGGCGAACCTTGTTCGCTTTCGAAACGGTACGTTCGAATACTTGTGCGACATTTACTCGCAACTGGAAATGACCGGCTCGGTTCCGTATGACCAGACAGTGCAAGATCGCGTCATTGGTGTCTGCGGAAGATCATCCCGTGCAGAAGAAGCTGCGAGTGGGAAGCGCATTAAATTGGAGCTGAGCGAAGAACTAGAGGGGACGGCCCGGGACGACGGACATTTCATGGCACGGTCTATCGGCGGCGGTCTGGATCTGAATCTCTATTCCCAGGACCGCCTGCTCAATAGGGGCTGGTCAGCTCAAGGCAAGATTTACCGGCGCATGGAAAAATACTGTCGAGAACAACAAGGTACATTCTGCTTCTCACGTCCGATTTACAGCGACGGTTCAAACGTCCCGCGCTGGCTGGAGTTCGGAGTGCTCAAGAGTGACGAAACCCTTTGGGTCGAGCTCTTCGACAACTGAGCTCTACAAAAATCGTGATGCACTGAGGAATTGAAATCTGGTCTCGAACGAACCGTGGTCGGATGCGGATGAGCTCAGTGTCCTGAGTTCATTGGAGCAATTACGATCGCGGGCATGGGTGAGTGTTTTGCCCTTCGATTTTTCATTGGCGGATTGTTCGAATTGGCGCCTGCCTGAGCCAGCAGATTGCCAACGTGGGCATCTGTGGTTTTCGATTCCAACACCTGGGTGCCAACAAAACGGACCTCGGCGATAGCTTGCATTCCGGTCTGAAGCCAAATTCCTCCGATATCAGCAAAATCGATCGTGACGTTTACCTTTTTCAGCATCCAGGAAGGACTTTTAATCAGTTCTCCTTCGACGCGGCGGATGAGAAAGGAACCCGAGTCGACCCATGCTGTGCCACGAATGAGCTGCTCCTCTTTCCTTTTTGGTTCCAGTGCCAGCAGGTAGCAGGGATTGCCGTTCAAATTAGCCATACCCTTGTAAAAGAAGAAGTAGTTGGTATTGTCAATCGCACCCTCAGAACGTTCCAGTGGCGACATCGCCGTCTCATGCTGCAATATTCTGCGCACGACGTCTTCGCCCCGACCGCTGCCAGTTCGTTTCTGGATTGCGTAGGAACGGTCGTTCGGGGACAAGTAATCGATCTGAGCTATTACTACCGAGCTGGGCTGTGCACTGTTTTGCGACGGTAACACGCGGTACTCACGAATAACCTCATACGGGATGACAGCCTGAGGGGCCGTTTGGGCGGCTTGCATTCGCTCGAGAATCGAGCTGAGTGGAACCGTTCCTGGCGTTTCCTTTGGTTCGGCCGGGAGTTGCGCGTTCGCAACCGTGCACAGGCCAATGAAGCAGATGCCCAAGAGTCGGAAATTGAGCGCTGCCCTATGCACGTCGTTATTAGTGCACGTGTAGTGCCATCCACTTTGGCTCATGATGAAGGCGAATGCCATGCTCGCCAGAGAGCAAGGTATACGAATTTGCCTTACTCACGGGAGATTCTGCTCTACAGTCCATCCGGTAGAAACCCTAAGTCACAGCCGTTTGCGAACTGTGTTGAAAATGATCCTCAAACGGACAGCAGCCGATGGAAGAATGTGCGATAGCGCTGCAACGCGACGCGCAAGTCCTCCGTAGAGACTTTGTCGCCGCGGTCCCACTGATGCTCCAGCTTGGATCGTTCCTCTGCGAACACCTCGGCTAGCCGCTTCATTGCCGATGCCACGAGGCCATCGGCTTGTTCGACGGCTTTCCGAGGCTCGTCCACAAAATCGGTTTGGATTTTATTCCAGCGCTCCCGCAGACCTCCCAATTCGTTGTCGGGAAACAACGGAGTGCCGCTGTCTCGCTTTGCCACGTAGTCAGCGTCGTGTTCCGCCGCGGGTGGTTTGGGCGTCTGCGGATCAACGACATTGCGCTGACTGCCCGCGAGATCGGCAGTAGTAAGTGGTTCTTCCGGGCGATCTTTCTTCAGAGGCGTAGCCATATCTTTATGCTTCCTTTCTTTTCAGATTGTCATCGTGGACCAGTTCGTCAAATAAAGTTCTGTAGTGGACCATTGCTTGTCGCAGGTCTTCTGTGCTGGCCTGCCCGCGGCTGTGGCGGAGGGCTATTTCGCGGCCGGCGCGATAGTTGTCGACCACGACAGGATGATCAACGGAGATGTCGGCGGCTCGCTGCTCGAAATCACCCATTGGATAGCCGCGGGTTTGCATCACATCGGTGATGAGGCTGTCAGCCAGCGTTACCGCTCCTCGAGGGTCGTCCACAAATTGCCTCTGCACTTCATTCCAACGGTATTCAAAACTTGACTTGTCGCTCGCGGATAAAGGGCGAATCTTGAATTTTTCCCGGCGCTTCTCGCGAAATTCCAACACGCCTTCGGCTTTTTTAGGATCGCCTTGCTGCTTCACGACGCGGTCGTACTCAGGCCCGAACCGCTGCCGTAATTTCTCGCTGCGCCGCTTGCGGAGGATAAGGGAAACAATGGCGGCAACAACGATCACCGCAACTACCAGGACTATGATGAGCAGTTGATTGTGAATCATCTGTCCCTCCAGGCCGACTGAGATTCGTACAAAACTGAAGATGTTGTACGCAATGCGGATTTTGCACCAACCGCAGTGCAGCTTCTGGCACAAGAGGTGACTTGTTATGGGCTACGCTGAAGTGACGATTGAACGCGCCGCGACCTTAAGATTCAAATCGCCAGATTCCACCAACCATGGTCCGCTCAACTTCAATTTTTAGAAGCTGGGATGGTTCCGTCTTGAACGGATCTTGGCTCAGCACAACGAGGTCTGCGAGCTGGCCGGGGCAAATCTTGCCTTTCAGTTGCTCCTCGAAAGCTGCATAGGCGCCGTTTACTGTGCCGCACACGAGCGCTTCTTGAAGGGTGATGCGCTGATTTGCTCCCCAGACGTTTCCTTTTATGTCCGTGCGCGTAAGTTGCGATTGCAGCCACATCATTGGATCGGCGGGACTGGCGGTGTAATCCGAAGAGTCTGTGGGACGCAACCCGGCGTCCAGAAAACTGCGCATCGGAAACATTTGCTTGGTGCGCTCTTCACCATAGAAGTGCATCACGTCTCCATGAAAGTACACGTAGCAGGAGAACGGCGCGGGAATAACCTGCAATGCTCGCATCCGCTGAATCAGGGGCTCCGTTGCTAACGTGCAGTGCTCGATCCGGAACCGCGGGTCTTTTTTCGGCAGCTCTTTTTGAATGCGTTCATAGACCGTCAAGATGCGATCGATTGCGAGGTCGCCATTGGCGTGCGTTGCCAACTGCCATCCGGCGGCATGCGCCTTTCGCCCGGTCTCATACAACTGCTCCTCGGTAGAAAGCTGCAGACCGATATAGTTGTTTGGAATACCAATGTACGGTTTGGAGAGCCATGCCGTACGTTCGGAGATCGACCCGTCCGCGTATTGCTTGACTCCTCCAATCCGGAGCCATTCGTCACCAAAGCCGGTGTGAATACCCGCGGCGATGAATCGATCGAGGGACTTGGCTGAGATATGGCAATACAATCTCATCGTTAACTCGCCGCCATCGCGTGCGTCCTGATAACCCTGCACGTCTTCGGGCGAAGCGTCGGCATCGCAGGCAGATGTGATTCCTTTCTGGGTAAAAAGCTTCGAGATGAGGGCTGCGCCTCGGCGATAATCATCGCGCGAATTGTTTTGAGGAATGAGATTGAGAAAAACTTGCATGCCGGCATCACCGACGAAGCCGGTCAGATGACCTTCGGCATCATGTTCGTAACGACCCCCGACAGGATCTGGAGTTTGGTCGGTGATCTTCGCCAGTTCGAGTGCCTTGGAATTAACAAAAGCAGTGTGCCCCCCGCGATGCTGCACCAGCACTGGATGGTCACTCACAGCCTCATCAAGGTCGTGTCGATTGATCGGGCGAGAAGTTTTGCCATCATCGTATAAAAAGCCGAGTACCCATTCCCCAGCCGGCGTATTTTTGGCCCGCTCCCGAAGCAGCGTTTTGATTTGTTCGATGGAATCTTTGTCGCACGCGACTTTGCGGAGATGCTCAACACCTGACTCGACCGGGTGCGCGTGGGCGTCATTGAAACCGGGAAGAACGGTTTTCCAGGCGAGATCTATTTTGCGGGTCCGGGCGGTTGCCAGGCGCAACACGTCCTCATTCGAACCGACGGCGACAAACTTCGCGTTACTAATCGCTACGGCTTGAGCCTGTGGTTGGGTCTCATCCAGCGTCCAAATGTTTCCGTTGTACAGGATGACCTCAGGTTCTTCCGCGCGTAACAGGGGCAGCACCAGCAAGCTGCCCATACTCTGGAGAAAATTCCTACGAGTTGAGGGAAACACTGGGCCTCCGCGAACTCGCAGTCTATCAGTATTTGAATGATGTTCTGCAACTTGCAACGCGAAGGATGGGTGTGGCTGGCGTGAACAGTTACAATGACTGTTCTGTTGGCCGATTGCCGCAGGGCTGCGACGCTACCCTCGCGGATTAGTCCCGATTCCAAATTCGAAAGGGCATGATTTTTGCATGGCAAAAGAGGGCATCACTCCACGCGCCAAAGATTACGCACAATGGTACCTGGACATCGTCCGCGGCGCCGATTTGGCCGATTACGCCGAGGTCGTGCGTGGCTGCATTGTTTTCAAGCCCACCGGCTACGCGCTATGGGAGGCGATTCAGCGCGGACTCGATGAGCGCATCAAGGCCACCGGCCACGTCAATGCCTATTTCCCGCTGCTGATCCCGAAATCATTCCTGATGAAGGAAGCGGAGCACGTTGAAGGCTTTGCCCCGGAAGTCGCCGAGGTCACGCGGGCTGGCGGCGAGGAATTGGCAGAGCCCTATGTCATTCGGCCAACCAGCGAGACGATCATCGGATACTTCTATGCCAAATGGGTGCGCTCGTGGCGCGACCTTCCCCTGCTCATCAATCAGTGGGCCAACGTCATGCGATGGGAAATGCGCACGCGTCCTTTTCTGCGGACAACCGAATTTCTCTGGCAAGAAGGCCACACCGTGCATGTGGATCATGACGACGCTGAGCGCGAAACCTTGATGATCCTGAATGACGTCTACGCTGACTTCGCCGAGAAAGACATGGCATTGCCCGTGCTGCGAGGCATCAAGACCGAGAAGGAGAAGTTTGCCGGTGCGCTGCGCTCGTATGCGATCGAGGGGATGATGCTGGACGGCCGCGCGCTCCAGGCTGGCACTTCGCACAATCTCGGACAAAATTTTGCGAAAGCGTTTGACATCAAGTATGCCGACAAGAACAACCAGGTACAGCACGCGTGGACCACATCCTGGGGCGTCTCGACGCGCCTCATCGGCGCCACAATCATGGGGCACTCCGATGACGACGGCCTCGTGCTGCCCCCGAGGCTTGCTCCCATTCAAGTTGTGATCATCCCGATCTATAAAACCGATGCTGAAAAGACGACTGTGATGGAGGCGATCGACAAAATCACCGCCGAATGGCGCGGCAAAATTCGATTCCACCTCGACACGCGTGATTATCTCACGCCCGGGTTCAAATTTAATGAGTGGGAACTCAAAGGCGTGCCGCTGCGCATGGAGGTTGGACCGAAAGATGTTCAAAAGCAGAGCGTCGCTTTGGCGCAGCGGGTGATCTTTGACGGCTCCGCACCCGAAGGAAAGAAACCGAAGAGTTTTGTTTCTCAGGCGGGGCTGACCGAGCACGTCACCAGGCTGATGGACCAGATCCAGCAGGGCTTGTATCAACGCGCGCTCAAGTTCCGCGAAGAGCACACGTTCGATGCGAAGAACTACGACGAACTGAAGGAGCGCGTCGAACAAGGATTCGTTCGCTGCTGGTGGGCGGGCTCACGTGAGGACGAAGAGACCATCCAGGAAGAGACCAAAGCGACCATTCGTGTCATCCCGAATGACCAGCCCGGCGGGAAAGGGAAATGCGTCTACACGGGCAAGGAAGCGGACAAGATCGCCGTCTTCGCAAGAGCGTATTGAGTGGCGTGGGATCCACCTCTTCGTTTAAACATTGCTGTTCGCCCAACGACTAGCTGCGATCGGTCCCGCACGGTATAATCCCGCGCGAAGATGACGAGTAAAACTACACTTCCTCTTACTCACTCCAAGGGGCATTTGCTCCGCATTGTCGGTGTGGGCTTTGGCATTGCCGTGAGCATCGGAGGCACGGTCGGTTCCGGTATTCTTCGGACACCGGGTGAGATTGCCGCCCAATTGCGAAGTCCGTGGCTGATCCTAGCCGTTTGGGTGTTCGGCGGTGTTTACGCTTTTTACGCGACCGTGGCCGTCAGCGAACTTGGCGCGATGCTGCCACGCGAGGGAGGTTGGTACGTTTACTCCCGCGAGGCTTTTGGCGAATACGCAGGCTTTTTGGTGGGCTGCTGCGACTGGATGATGCAAACCGTAGCCGTTTCCTATCTGGCGGTAGCCTTCGGGGAATTTGCCGGCGGACTTTTCCCGGCATTGGGTTCGCACACAAAACTGGCAGCGGTCGCGTGTGTCGTCACACTAACCCTCCTCAATTGGGTTGGCCTGCGCGTCGGCAGTCGGGCCCAGGAGCTTACCAGCCTCATCAAGGCGCTTGCCCTGATTGCGTTTGTAGCAGCTTGCTTCCTGCTCTCGCCCAAAACAGCCGCAGTCTCCGCAACTCTTGTCCCAAATTCCCACAGCACCATTCTCGTAGCTCTGGTGATTGCTCTGCAGGCCGTCATTGTCACCTATGACGGCTGGTACGGTGCTATCTATTTCATGGAAGAGGATAAGGATCCCGCAAGAAACCTGCCCCGATCGGCGATCGGCGGAGTCCTTGCCTGCATCGCGATCTTCCTGCTAGTGAATGCAGCCCTGCTGCACGTTCTGCCGATGGGACAGTTGTCTGCCTCGCAGGTACCCGCCGCCGATGCCGCCACGCTCCTTTTCGGCAACCACGGCGGTCAATTCATCCTGATCGTTTCGCTGATCACCGTGGTGAGCACGATCAACGCTTTACTCATGATCACGCCGCGAATCTTGTTTGCCATGAGCCGCGACGGCCTGCTTCCACAATGGATGACTTCGGTCAATTCCGGGGGTACGCCGGCGCGTGCCCTTCTGGCCGGCGCACTAGTGGTGATTGGCCTGGTTCTCAGCGGCAGTTTCGACACTCTGATCGCCATCGCTTCTTTCCTCTTTGTGACTATCTACATGTCGGGATTCGTCGCCTTACTCTGGTTTAGGGTCCGGCGGCCTGAACTTCCGAGGCCCTTCAAAGCGTGGGGTTATCCCTGGACAGTCTACGGAGTGCTGTTAGTTTCGGCGGCGTTTCTGGTCGCATCTGTTGTTGGCGACTTGATGCATAGCCTGTTTACCCTGATCCTGGTCGCGGCCAGCTACCCGATCTATTTGTTAGCGGTGAAGAAAAGAGGCACCCGCAGCGTTGATGCAGATATTCCTGCGCTGTCTGACGCGGAAGCTGAGTAACCGAGTTGCAGGCGATGTGCTGAATGTGCTCGGTAGTACAACCGCGCGAGGAGAATCTTTATATGAGTCTGGTGCGCCGGATTTTGACTGGGCTGTTATGCGTCCTGTTCTGTTCGGCCTTTCTCGCCGCACAGAATTCTGCCGCGGTGCCGACCAAGTTGCTGGATCACTTGACGGGCAGTTGGGTGTTGCAAGGGACCATCGCTGGAAAGCAGACCACGCATGATATCCATGCAACTTGGGTCTTGAACCGCGAGTACGTGCAGCTGCACGAGATCTCCCGCGAGAAAGATGCCAGCGGTGCCGCGGCGTACGAAGCAATTGTTTACTTAAGCTGGGACGTCAAGCCGCAACAATATTCGTGTCTCTGGCTCGACTCTACCGCTGGTGGTGGGCTGTCAGCCGAGGGGATTGCACGAGCAAATCTGGCGGGGGATTCGATTCCCCTTATTTTCACGATCTCGCCGTCGGACCAGATTCATACCACCTTCACTTACGACAAGGGAGCCGACACTTGGCGATGGCTAATCGATGATGTAGAAAGCGGACGGACGCAACGTTTCGCCAATGTGATGCTTACGCGGGCAAAGCCGGACTCACCGCAGCCGTGAAGTTGGCTTCCGCGCTCCCACGATCGAGGGCCTAGCCAACGCTGGTAGCGCTTTCCTTGGGGGTTTGCTCGCCGCGTATGAGACGAACGATTGCATGGTTCAATTGCGCCCGCGTGGAGGCCCGTTCATTGGCACGTGTAATGTAGCGCACACGGACTTCGAAGCCGCCAGCGGTTGGCTGTAGATTGACGGCGGGCGCCGCAGAAACTGATTTTACTCGGTAGTGACTGGTTGCGCTCTGCCATTCCTGTTCAGCAGCTCGGGCATTCGCCGCGGTCTCCTGCGTGATCGCTTTTTGAATGGCATCGAGCAGCGGATAAGGATCCTGACTCGCCGGAATCGTGGTGTGCAGTTCATCCCACAACCACTGTCCGCTGGTAGTGAAGTTGAAAAAGTGGCCTTCGATGGCATAACTGTTCACGAAGGCGACCTTCCGGCCGGTTGGGTGTCCACTGTCGGTCCAGTTGCCGGTTTCCAGCAGAACCGTGCGCAGCAAATTGATTTCGATCACCTCGCCTGCCACGCCGTTGATTTCCACCCAATCTCCGACCCGGAGCCCGTTCTTGCCCATCAACACAAACCAGCCGAAGAAAGCGACGATGAAGTCTTTCATCGCAACCGTAATCCCGGCGCCAGCAAAGCCCAAAATCGTTGCTAACTGTTGCGGAGGGCCAAAGATGACGAGCAGAATCAAAAGCACAGCCGCGGCCTGCAATGAGAAATGAATGACCGCATGCAGGGTATGAAGACGGGTGCGCTCCTGGCGTGAACCCAACAAGTAATGATCGATGGCCAGTCCCGCCAAATACATTCCGAGCGCGATCAGCACGATCCACAGCAGCGACTCAAAAATGCCATGTAATGCGGCACGCTGATGCGCATGCACCAGCCCGATCCAGGTTCTATACGTTTTGCCCAGTTCGAACTCGTCCTGAATGCGCTTGTCAACATCAGCCAGATTCTGCTGATCATCGGTAATTACGTGCAAAGATCTTAGATTTGTCTGATGCCCCAGTTCCTGGTGGCCCAGGTTCGCGGCCGGAGTTTGTGCATCAGGGTGGCCCAGGTTCGCGAGCGGAGTTTGCGAGCTAACCTGGGTGGAAGGTGCTTGTCCTGAAGGCGCCACTTTGGCCGCCATCACTTCTCGCTGCTGCGCTTTTTCGGTGGCAATCTGTTTGCCCAGATCACTTCGGTGCTTATTGAGGACTTCGATCTTGGTTTTGGTGCCGTCACGGGCTTGTCGCAGTTGGGTTAGCTTTCCGCGCAAAGCCCGCCAGGCCTCGATCTGCGCGAGCAGATGACGCGATTGATAATCAATCGGCGCAGCCGCCTGTTGGGCTGTCTTCTCGCCGTGCTCGGCGGCCTGATGTTGTTCAAACTGCCGCTGAATCAGCGCACCGGGATCGGCGCCTGCCTGGATCAGGTCTTCTTTGGCATCATTCAGCTCATCCTGATCGAGTTCCAGTTGCGCCTGAGCGACATCGAGCTGTTCTTGCAAGCTGGCGGCGCGCGTCCCCGTCGCTTTCGCCGAATCCTTCTTTAATTGATCGACCTGCGCCTGGTCGGCCTGAACCTGAAGTTCGATTTCTCCCACTCGCTGAAACAATGGACGAAACTGGGGTTTCGCTTGCGGAGGATGGTCGGCAGCATCGCGCGAAGCATCACGAAACGCAAGGTCGACTTCGTTATCGGCAAGCTGCTCGGCTTGTGCCGCGACTCGTTGCTGGTCGCCTTCCGAAGCTAGTTTCCCCATAGTTCGCGCCGTCTGCAGCGGGCTTTCGTCCACTAACGGAGGCGGCCCGGAGTCTTCTTCTGTAGTCTGTGCCAGCTGAGGCGTACCTAAATCACGGGTAAGGAAGAGCGCTAGCAGTCCGGCGAGGACCAGGACCAGCAGGCTGATCGAGATCAGCCACTGCCGCGATTTCATGATGGGATTCACGGGTGAGTGCCATTATAAGGTGCGGTCCGGCAGGGAAGAGCAGTATTCCGGAATCGAAGGTGCCGTATCGGCTGTCAGGCATCAGCTTTCAGCGCTCAGCCGTGAGCGATTCGGTTGCCGCCATCTTCAGTGTTGTCATCCTGAGCGAAGCGACATAATTCGCTTGCGAATTGTGTCGCGGAGTCGAAGGATCTCTGCATTTCTTAAACATTAGCCTGTTGTAGTTGCGCCTCATCGGCGCGTGGCTCGTGAGCGCTAACTTTCCGGTACGGCTAAAGCCGTGCCCTGCCCAGTTATGCTCGACGAAAAGACCGGGAAGGGCACAGCTTTAGCTGTGCCGCAAAACCGATGGCGGAGCGATCGGGGCCGCGCCCTCCGCGTCCCAATTACCCAGGCGAGGTCGGGACGCCCGGCAAAGATTTGAACTTTCAAAATCTCTGGACACCAACCGTTCCTAGCGTGACACTGGACACCATGGCCGGACGCCTTCGCCAGACCATCACCGAGCGCATTATCTCCGCGGAACTGCTGAACCGCTCAATAGAGATTATGAGGACGCGGCTACACGACCGTGGGCTGCTTGAGAACGGAGTTGATCAGCAAGCACTCGAAGCTGCGCTCCGATCGCAGGTACAAAGACTGTTCGGGCTCCTGTCCTCGGATCTAGTCGAAACCTTCGGACCAACGTTCGATCGCCTCGAAGAAGGCACAGAGAGGATACTGGCCCTCGTCCGCGCGTCAACCCAGCTCCAGCCAGGCCCGGCCGAAGACACGCTTCGCGCCGCTGCCGTCCTCCTGCACGCCCACCTCGAGGAGTTCCTCAGATCGCTAGCTAGCGAGTTCCTCCCGACGGGAGAAGGGAGGTTTCTAAAAGACATTCCGCTGGCGGGAAGTCGACCGCGACCCGAGAAGTTCCACCTAGGTGAGCTGGCTCGCCATCGAGGCAAGACGGTTGACGCCCTGCTTCGAGAATCGGTCCTTCAGCACCTGGAACAGTCGAGCTATAACAACGTCAAAGAGATCACCTGCCTGCTTCAAAGCCTAGGCCTCACATCGGCCGACTACGAGCCCAACTTCCCCCAAATCGCGCAGCTCATTGAGCGGAGACACCAAATCGTGCATCGACTGGACAAGGTAAAGGCTGCCGGTGGAGCGGAGAACGCCCTGCAGTCCATCCAGCCGTCCGACTTGGCAAGGTGGATAGGTGCTGTCATGAGCTTCGCGGGTTCTGTCATCTGCAACGCGTTCGTAAACAAATACGCGGCGGAGACGGTCAGAAAGTTCTGCGAAGTGAGCCCTGAAAACGAGCCTGCAGCAAGCCCAAGCCAAACAGCACCGCGCACTTAGCCGCGAACTCCCCATCACCCCTCCCCCTGGTCGCGAACGACCAACGACCGACGACGAACAACGAAGGACGTGCGACGAAACCACGCGGCGGGCAGTCCAGTTGCACAACTACCGCTTACTCTGGGACACTAATTGTTTACAGTCCCGCGCGCACAGAGAGCGAGTCTAGCCATGAGCACTACCCAGGAAATCCCCACCGCGACACTATCCCCACTCAAACCACCCAAGCGATATCTGTTCGGCCCCGGGCCGAGCATGGTGCATCCGCGGGTGTATGAAGCGCTGGGCAAGCCGATTGTCGGACATCTCGATCCTTATTTCTTCCAGATTATGGGAGAGATCGAGCCCTTGCTGAAAATGGCATACGGCACGACCGACGGAGTCACGATGGTGATCTCGGGCACAGGTAGCGCGGGCATGGAAGCCTCGGTCGCAAACTTCGTGGAGTCTGGAAAAAAGTTTGCGGTTTTCGCAAACGGATATTTCTGCGACCGCCTCAGCGAGATGGGAAAGCGCCAGGGCGCGAACCTGGTGCGTTTTGAGAAGCCGTGGGGTGAAACTTTTACTGATCAAGAGGCGCGCGATTTCATCCGCCGCGAAAAGCCGGATGTCGTCGCCTTCGTGAATGCTGAGACATCCACCGGAGCGCTGCAGCCCGGTGATGCGATTTGCGCTGCCGCGCACGAAGCCGGCGCGCTGGTGATCGCGGACTGCGTGACTTCCCTCGGCTCCATGCCGATCAACGCTGATAGAACGGGAATTGATGTGGCTTACAGCTGCACGCAAAAAGGATTGAGCTGTCCGCCGGGATTGTCGCCGATGTTTCTTTCGAAGCGCGCGATGGATTGGCTCAACCAGCGCACGACCACTCCGCGAACCTGGTATTTGGATCTCAAGCTGATCCGCGATTACACGACGGTCTCACGCCGCTACCATCACACTGCGCCGATTTCGATGTTTTACGGGTTGCGGGAAGCTCTGGCCGTGATCGCAGAAGAGGGAATTGAGAACCGATGGGAGCGGCACCTTCGCTGCCACAAAATGTTTGTCAAGGGAATTGAGGCTTTGGGATTGCGCATGCACGTTCCCGAAGGACATCGTATCTGGACGCTCAACACAGTATGCGTTCCACAAGGAGTTGACGACACCAAAGTGCGAGCACGTCTGCTCGACGAGCAAGGGATAGAGATTCCCGGCGGCTTCGGACCGCTTGCGGGCAAAGTATTTCGTGTCGGAATCATGGGGCCGCTGGCAACGGAAGATAACGTGAATTTCCTCTTGCGCGAATTCAAGAAAGCTTTGAACGCCGAAGGGTATCGGCACAATGGTGCAGTTTGATAAGGAAGCGAGCCGAACGCGCGATTATTGTGTCGCAGGGTCCCTCGTTTCACTCGGGATTTCGGCGCCTGGCTCAGACGCCGGGCAAACGCGTCAACTTGGCGCGGCTCGCCCAGATCCCTCGCGGCGCAAAAGAGGCTTGCTCGGGATGACAATGCACCACCAGTGATATCGGCCCTAAACACTCCGCGCACGCCAACGCGCATGTGCAGTGCAGCATCGAAGATGCAGCACTGTCTTTGGTGCATACTCCGCGGTGATCTGAATTTTCGCGGCCGCTCCTCGTTATTATTTACCTTGGTGCGGTCAGTCCCTCCCCGCTCGTCTCTTCTCCACTCAATTGGTGTTTACTGGTAATACATGGCGGAAGTCGAACCAGCACGGCCTGAGTTGCAAGAGATCCTCAACAAGCCAATTCGCGACCTGGGCCTGAAGATTGAAGGATCCCCGCTGGAGCGACTGGTGCTGCAGTTATATCGAGAACTGGAATCCAAGAAGCTGATGAAGTTTCGTCCGCCCGTTTATCTCACAGATGAATGGGGCTGCCCTTCCGGGGAGCCGATTATCGGCATCCCTTTTTATCTTGCCCATGCGCAACTTTCGCAACTGGAAAAGGAAACCAATGATCTGGAAGATGCGAAAGAGATCATGATGATTCTGCGGCACGAGGCCGGGCATGCTTTTAACTATGCCTACAAGCTGCATCGCACCCCGGAGTGGAAACAGTTGTTCGGTCCATTTCGACGTCCTTATCACGACAATTACCGCCCGGTTCTGTTCTCAAAAAATCATGTGCGCTATTTGCCGGGGTGGTATGCCCAGAAACATCCGGATGAAGATTTTGCGGAGACGTTTGCTGTTTGGTTGACGCCACGATCGGGATGGCGAAAACGCTATCGCGGATGGGGCGCCATGGCGAAGTTGCGATACATGGATCGCATCGCACGTGAACTGGGGAACGTAGATCCGGTGCGCCGTCGCGGCGAGACGGATATCACCGTCGATGAAATGGAGATGACGGTTGCGGACTTTTACCACCGCAATGGTCAGGAATTCCAACTCGGGGATGTACTGCACGATACCGACTTACAAGACATCTTCGACGCATCAAAGAAAGGGAAGAACGCAAGGGCGGCGCAAGACTTCTTGCGCGAGCATCGCAAGACGGTGACCGATAAGGTCACTTACTGGACGGGAGCGCAACGCCCTTACGTGAAGAAGCTGGTGGAATCGATTGAGAAGAGATTGGGCGAGCTGAATCTGTATGTCGATGGGAATCGCCACTCGGAACACCTGGTTCAGATCACGGTTTATGCCACGGCACTGGTGATGAACCACATGGCAAAAGGCAAGTCGGTGCAGCCGTGAAAGCGACACCGTTGTCATCCTCTTATCACGAAAAGCGATTACTCGGGATGACAACAATACCTGATTGGAGGCGTTGATGGTCAGCGCAAAGCTGAAAGTCGCGGTGCTCTATGACATGTGGGGCGATGAAGAAGAAGCCCCGAAGGTCGAGGAGAAGGTATCCGCGAAAAAGAAGAAAAAACCACGCAGCAAGAGTAAGAGAGAAAAGGAAGATCGAGAGGAAATTTTTGAAGCTCTGCAGAAACTCGGGCACGAGCCTTCTTACCAGGTGCTGGATGGAACGCCGCAGTGCCTGACGTCGCTCGCCAAGTGCGGAGCGGATCTGGTATTCAATCTGACCGAGGCATTTGCGGGCGACGATACGAAGGAGATGAATGTCGCGGCGTACATGGACCTGCTTGGAATTCCATACACCGGTGGCGGGCCACACGCGCATTTTCTGGCGCAGGATAAGGCCACGGCAAAAAAGATGTTTGCCTTTCACGGAATCAAGACGCCGTTTTTTGCCAGTGCCTACCGCGGGAGGATTGAGCACGCGCATGATGTTTCGTTCCCGCTCATCGTGAAGCCGGTGTGGGAGGACGGTTCCATCGGCATTGATGTGGGCGCGGTGGTCAATAGCGTAAAGGAGTTGATGGAGAGAGTGGAATACATCCAGGATGAATTCGACTCCCCGGCTTTGATCGAAGAGTTCATTGAAGGCCGCGAAATCTATGTTGGCATTCTGGGTAGTTATGAAAAAGCCGAAGCCCTGCCGCTAGTGGAACTCGATTTATCGAAGCTTCCTGACGGAATTCCAAAAATCGCGAGCTACGATGTGAAGTTCGAGAAAGAAACCCAAGTTCATAAACTGACCAAATCACACCTCGCAACCGACCTGGACGAAAAAACCATAACCAAACTTCAGGAGACGGGCCTCGCCGCATATCAAGCGGTGAAACTCCGCGATTATGGGCGAATCGATATGCGGCTCACGGAGAAAGGCGAGGTTTATGTGATCGAAGCGAATCCTAATCCTTGGCTCTCGAGCAAACAGGAATTCGCCATGGCTGCGAAGGCGTCAGGACGGTCGTACACGGACCTGATTGGGGAGATTGTCGAGATGGCGCGAGCGCGCTATATGCCGTTGCCGGCGAAGGTGGAGTGCGCTACGTAGGGACTGAAATCACGCTGGCGGAGGCAGAGTTTTGCTTTCCGGCAAAGCGAATAAAAAACGCACACTTGTGCAATCGCCTGTTTACAACACCGATCCTTCTCGATAGCGTAGAAAATGCGGACATGAAGCAACCACAATCATCAAAGTGCCCGCTCTGCGGGTCGGATGTCCACGCTAAGGATGTTGACATCGAGTTGCCCTTTCGTTGTTCTGTATGCGACAAATGGCTGCGCGTTGTGCACTCGCGCCTTAGGGCGAGTGTGGGAATCGTGGTTGCTCTCCTGATTTCTGGTCTTGTCTGTTTTGAATTTGGTGCTAGGGGTTCTTACCTGCTATTCGCGTCCATCCTAGCTTGGCTTCCTATTCTCTTCCTGGTGGTGTTATGGCAGATGCGCTTCTCCCCACCCAAACTGGAATCCTGTGCTCCACCATCAACGGACGTTTTGGACCTGAATCGGTGAGTCTTGGGCCTCAATTGTCGCAAAATCTCGATTTCACTCAAGTGCTTTCGGCTGGGGTTTTTGAGTCAAATCGCTTGTCTACAACAATTAGCTTTTCTTGAAATGGCACGCTTGGTACCATCGCAGACTGAAACGCAATGAAAGCTGCGCTCACGTTCGCGTTTCACTTTGGCATCGCGATACTAATCGTTCCCGGGCTTACACTCGTTTCAGCGCCAATACTGTATTCCGTTATACGGCGTATCACTTCTGTCCCAACAGGCCAACAGTTTTATTCCGACCACCTCTTCTTACTGGTTGCAGCCAATGGCCTGTGGCTTGCATATGCAGTATGCGATACGTTCACTAATAAGTCTGCAACATGGGTTTGGATTCCAGTCCTACTAGCATTTGTCGTGCGAGTCGCGATCTGGCGGTCAACAGGCAGCGTTCTCTTTCATGCCGGTGTTGTCGAGCACTTCTTTACCGCCGATTGCCAGATACAAAATTGGCGTGACCCAGACTTCGTGTCTCGCTGCGCGGATAAGCTGTTTCTAATGCAACTGGTAATTGGTTCATTCGGGTATTCGGCTGGTGCAGCTATTCAACGCACTGTGGAACGCAAGCGTCGCTCTAACGTTGTTTTTTCCTAACTGGCGCAAAATCCCCATCTCTGACAATGTCGGCTATGTCAAGCACGTTTTGCGCACACGGCGGCATGCACTCAATGAAGAGCGCCATTTCGCTCTCGTGGATGGTTTGCGCTTTCAACCTGGGCTCGCTTCT
>Ga0070731_10001429_pt1 | contig 24690 bp, 25 predicted proteins | sample Coa_R1_2_FD_66448 | JGI IMG/M metagenome (GOLD analysis project Ga0070731, IMG submission 66448) | Surface soil microbial communities from Centralia Pennsylvania, which are recovering from an underground coalmine fire - Coalmine... | ecosystem: Environmental > Terrestrial > Soil > Unclassified ... | reverse complement strand
GCGGCGTCGGTGAGATCGCCCGCGATCGGAAAGCATTCGCCGCCGGCGGCCTCGATCGCCTTGCACGTTTCGTCCGCATCCGACTGCTCTTCTGGCAGATACGCGATCGCGACCTTCGCGCCTTCGCGCGCGTAGAGGACGGCCACCGCGCGGCCGATGCCTGAATCGCCGCCTGTGACGAGCGCAACCTTGCCGTCCAACTTGCCGGCCGGCTTGTACGCTTCGGCTTCGTAGCGCGGCCGTGGTTCGAGCTTCGATTCGAGCCCCGGTTTCGCCTGATGCTGCTTCGGAAACGGCGGTTTTGGCTCATGCTTGCCGGGCGCCATCCGTGCTTCCATTTGCTTGCTCATCGTCGAGCCTCCTTGAAAAAATTACCTGCGACGGCCTCTTTCGATCCCCGTCAAAGCGAAACGCTTGCGGTGTATGCTGCGACGAACGGTTCCAGCCTCTCGCAACGATCGGTTGGACCGCGGAAATCCGGATTCAATCGTCTTGGGAAAACGCAATGGGATTGATCGACTTCGTGAAGGACGCAGGCGAAAAGCTCTTCGGTCATGGACAAGCGCAGGCAGCGGCCAGGGACACAACGAGCGATGCATCGAATCAGGCCAGGGCAACTGCGGCGAACTCCGCGGCCAGCGATGCCATTCTCGAATACGTCAAGTCGCAGAAGCTGAACGCGACCGGCCTCACGGTCACCTACGACGGCGCCACCTCGACAGTCACCGTCTACGGTGTCGCGCCCGATCAGGCGACGCGCGAGAAGATCGTTCTCTGCTGCGGCAACGTGTCGGGTGTCGCGTTGGTCAAGGACATGATGAGCGTCGACCAGAGCGCACCCGAAGCGCAGTACTACACCGTCGTGTCGGGCGACAATCTGTCGAAGATGTCGAAGCAGTTCTATGGCGATTCGAACAAGTACATGAAGATCTTCGACGCGAACAAACCGATGCTCACGTCGCCGGATCGCATTTATCCGGGACAGAAGCTGCGCATTCCGCCGCAATGAGTGTCGATGTCTTGCCCGCATGGGCGCGCCTCATCGCCGCCCGGGACGCGGACGACGATGACGACGACGAAGCGCCGATCGGCGATCCGCCGGACGACGACGAAGACTCCGACGACGAGGACGATGACGACGAGGACGATGACGACGAGGAGCCGCTCCAGGTGGCTTTTTGCATCGCAGCATCGCCACCGGCGCCGCGTCGCGGCACAATGTCGCGCCGAACAAGGCTGAAAGCGTTGCCCGGTGCGCGACAAGCCGACTCGCATGCTCTGACAACTGTCAACTGACAACCGCCAACTGACTCCTGAAACCTACCTCGCCATCGAGCGCGTGTCGATCGCGTACGACGGCACGCGCGTGCTGTCCGACGTCACGCTGGACGTGGCAAGCGGCGAGCTCGTCGCGCTGCTCGGAAGCTCGGGCTGTGGCAAGACGACGCTCCTGCGGTCCATCGCGGGCTTCGTGACGCCACAGTCGGGGCGCATTCGCATTGCGGGACGCGACATCACAGGCCTGCCGCCGGAGAAGCGTGGCACCGCGATGATGTTTCAGTCGTACGCGCTGTGGCCGCACATGAGCGTGGCGGGGAACATTGGCTACGGGCTGCGGATGCGCGGTGCGTCGCGCGATTCGATCGCGAAGCGCGTCGACGAGCTGCTCGCGCTGATGCAGATGCACGGTTTCGCCGCACGCTCGGTCGCGCAACTATCCGGCGGCCAGCGACAACGCGTCGCGCTCGCGCGCGCGCTCGCCGTCGATCCACACCTTCTGCTGCTCGACGAGCCGATGTCGAACCTCGACTACAAGGTGCGCATCGAGCTTCGCCACGAGCTTCGCGCACTGCAGAAGCGAATCGGCATCACGGCCGTGTACGTTACGCACGATCGCGAGGAGGCGCTGACGCTTGCCGATCGCATCGCCGTGCTCGATTCCGGTCGCGTTGTCCAGTATGCACCGCCCGAGGAGATCTTCCATCGGCCGGCGTCGGCGTTCGTCGCGGGTTTCATGGGCGCCGACAATGCGGTGGCGCTCACGCGCGCGAGCGATGGTCGCCTGGTTGCCGCGAGCGGCAATGGCGGCGAGCCGCTGATGGCGCATTTCCGCAGCGACGCCGCGCGCATCGAACCGGCGTCGGGCGCGGCGCGCGATTCGGAGCTTTCGCTGCCGGGCGAGGTCGTGCAAACGCAGTACGTCGGACAGGGTTATCGCTATCGCGTGCGCACCGACGGCGCCGATGTCTGGGCGCACGCGACGCATCGGATCGACGAGGGCGCGCCGGTGGCCGTCGTCGTTCCGCGCGAAGCGCTTTTGCTTTTCCCGCGCAAAGCCGCCTGAGGCTGATCGGGTACGCGCGGCGATCGAATCGATCAGCACCTCCATAATTCGGGAGCCATCATGAACTTGCGCAGTGTTTTGCCCATCGCGGCGATCGGGTTCGCCTTCGCGATGCCCGTGGCCGCCGAGACGACGCTCAATGTCGTGTCGGCGGGCGACCAGAACATGGTCGATTACGTCAACAATTATCTTGGTCCGAAATTCGAGCAGATGAATCCGGGCGTCAAAGTGCGCGCCGTCGGCACCGGACCGGGCGATTCCGGCTCGCAGAAGATCTACGAAAAGCTCGAGGCGCAGCAGAAGGCCGGCGCGCCGAAATGGGACGTCGACGTCGCAGTCGTTCATCAGCGCGGCGCGGCGACGATGGTCGAGAACAACCTGCTGATGAAGTATCGCAACGAAGTGCACGCTGGCAAGCTCGTCTCGCGCGACAGCGCGAAGAACGCGCTCGGCGCGAACGTCGATGGGTACGTCTTGCCGATGTTCCACAGTCAGATCGCATTCGCGTACAACCCCGACCTCGTCAAGACGCCGCCGAAGAGCTTCAAGGAGCTTGCAGAATGGGTAAAAAAGAACCCGAAGCAGTTCGGCTACAACGGTGTCAAGGGCGGCATGTCGGGCGTCGGCTTCGTGATGGGCTGGGTCGAGGCGAACGCCGGCATGCGCGACATGTTCGAGAAGGGCCCGTACGATCCGAAGATGAAGCCGGTGATCGACAAGTCGCTCGAAAGCCTGAAGGACTTCAATCAGTACGTCGTGATGACGCCGGGCAACGCGGGCACGCTCGACATGCTGAATCGCGGTGAGATCGCGATGGGTCCCGTTTGGGTCGACATGTTCTACACGTGGATGGCCGACGGGAAGATGAACCCGAAGGTCAAGCTCGAACTGCCGGCGCCAGGATTGCCGGGACAGCCGATGTACTACGTGATCCCGGCGAAGGCCGAGCACGCGGATATCGCGAAGAAGTTCATCGACTTCGCGGAAAGTCCCGAGGTGCAGGCGGACGGCATCGTGAAGCAGTTCAACTGGTACCCGGGAATCGATCCGCAGTACGTGCAGTCGAAGATGCCGCCGAAGGAGTGGAACAAGCTCTTCACCGATATCACGCCGCAGGATCTCGCGAGCAAGGGGCGGCCGTTCCCGCTGTCGCAGTACTTCACCGATATCGTCGAAGGCTACGAGCGCGTCGTGTTGAAGTAGTCGAGCGCGACCGCCGTTAAGGGAGAACGGGCCCGATGGCATCGTTGGCCCGAGAGGCAGTTGTCGACGCGCGGTCCATCGGGGAGCGCCGGTGGGTCGCGCTCGCGCTCGTTGCGCCGGCGCTTCTCGTCGTCGGCGTGTTCTTCGTCGCGCCGCTCCTGATGTCCGCGGTGCAGGCGTTCCGCACGCCGGACGGCGCGTTCACGCTCGCGCACTTCGCGAAATCGCTCGATCTTTACTCGCGCGATTTCATCTTCACGATCGAGATCGTCGTACTGTCGACGGTCCTGATCGGCATTGTCGCGATCGCAATCGCCGGTTATCTGACGCTTGGCGAGCATCCGCGCGCGGTTGCAATCCTGCGCTGGCTTTATCGCTGGCCGCTTTTCATACCGTTCGTCGTCGCGGGCCAGATCATGCGCACGTTTCTCGCGAAGAACGGAATGCTCAACCACGTGTTGATCGGCACCGGCCTGATCGAGCCGATTTCGGCGCAGTCGATGCTCGACTGGCGCGGCATTGTCGTCGCCTTCGTCTGGAAGCAGGCGCCGTTCGTGACGCTGCTGCTCGCGGGCGCGATGGCATCGCTCGAGCGTCAGCACATCGAAGCAGCTCGCAATCTCGGTGCGCCGCGCCTGCGCGTCCTGTTCGACATCGTGCTGCCGCAAGTGCGCGGAACGATGCTCGTCGGGCTCGTGTTGTCGTTCGTCGCGATGCTGTCGGTGCTATCGGTGCCGCTGATGATCAATCCGAACTCGCCGACCATGATCACCGTCGACGTCGCGTATCGGATCAATACGTTCGCCGATTACCCGGTCGCGAATGCGCTGTGCCTGCTGTCGCTGCTGCTCGCGGCGATCGGGGCGGCGTTTTATTTGCGGCATGCGGTACAGAAAGCGGAGGGGGCGTGACGATGGCACCCGCGAGCAACGGCCGGTACGCGTCGCTCGCTCCAATACCCCAGTCGCTCTGGCCGCATGCCGGCCGCTGCCTGTCGTGACGACGTCGCTTCCCCGTATCGGTCGCACGCTGTTCGTCGCGCTCCTGCTCGCGCTCCTCGCGTTCGCGATCTTCGGGCCGCTTCTGAATCTGGTTCTGTGGGCGTTCGCCGAGAAGTGGTATTTCCCGAACAAGCTGCCGCTCGAATACGGGTTGACATTCTGGTATCGCGTCTTCTCGCCGCGCGGCAACGCGCTCGCGTCGCTCGGCACGAGCATCTGGATCGCCGTGCTGACCGTCGCACTGAGCCTCATCGTCGCCGTCCCCGCCGGCTATGCGCTAGGCAGGCTCAAGCTTCCGCTGCGCGGACTGATCCTGCTCGCGTTCCTTTTGCCGCAGGCGGTGCCGAACCTGCCCGTTTACGTGAATATCGCGCAGGTGTTCTATCGGATCGGACTCGCGGGCACGATTCCGGGCGTTGTTCTCGTGCACGCATCGCACGGACTCGTGCTGGCGGTATGGATCGCGTCGGCGGCGTTCGCGTCAGTCGACGAGTCGCTCGAGGAGGCCGCGCGCAACATGGGCGCGTCCGCATGGACGTGCTTTCGCACGGTGACGTTGCCGCTTGCGGCGCCGGGACTGATGGCGAGCGCGATCTTCGTGTTCCTCGAATCGGTCGACGAATTCACCGGCACGTATTTCGTCGGCGTGCCGGATGTGATCACGCTGCCGCTTCTGATGTTCAACGCGAGCATGGGCGGCAACTACCAGATCGCGTCGATCACGGCCCTGTTGCTGCTGGTGCCGTCCATCGCGTTCATGCTCGTGGTCGAGCGGTTCCTAAAGGCCGACGTGCTGGCGATGGTTGGCCGCTGAATGCGACCTGCGCCGCTTCGTCACTCCGCCATCTGCGCGCGCTTCCTCGACAGCGCCGCGATCAGCCGATCGAGTGCACCCGCATCGAGCGACGTGCCTTCGTCGCTGAAGCGAAGCGACAACCGGCGCGCCTGCGTGTCGAAGCGAAACGTCACGACGGCATCACCACCGAGCGGAATCGATTCCTCGCGCATCCGCGTCGATGGTGCCACGCCCTGATTGCCGATCGTTCGCGGTTCGCGCTGCGGGAATTCGCGCCGCGGATCCGGCCGATTCGCGCCGGCTTCGGGCGCACCGGCGGCCCGTCCCGGGAGTTGCGTCGCATCGCTCGCGGGAAACGTATCCTCGACCATTTCGTCGATCGTCTGCTCCTGGCGGGTGTGCGGTGTTGGTTGGCGGTGCTTGGGTCGCGTCATCGTCGTCCTCCCGATCGTCTCCGAAAGGCTATGACCGCGGGCATGCACGGATGATTCACCGAGCGGACGCGTTATTTGTGTAATGCGCCGCGTCCGACCGATCAGCGCCTTCGTTGGCGGTATGATGTTTGCACCCCCTGTCGCATCGAAGTGTCATGTACGCACAAGTCGTCGACACCGGCGTAAAGCGCGTCCTGGACGTCTCCGAAATGACGCCCGAGGAGGCCGCCTTTCAGGCGCGCATCGACGCCGATATCAAGATCGAGCCGAAGGATTACATGCCCGAGGCATACCGGCGCACGCTGATCCGCCAGATCCAGCAGCATGCGCACTCGGAAATCGTCGGCATGCTTCCCGAGGGCAACTGGATCACGCGCGCACCGTCACTGCAGCGCAAGGCGATCCTGATGGCGAAGGTACAGGACGAGGCGGGCCACGGCCTTTATCTCTACTGCGCCGCCGAGACGCTCGGCATCGCGCGCGATCAGATGATCGAGGATCTGCACGCAGGCAAGGTCAGGTATTCGTCGATCTTCAACTACGCGACGCTCACGTGGGCCGACATCGGCACGATTGGCTGGCTCGTCGACGGTGCGGCGATCATGAATCAGATCCCGCTTTGCCGCTGCAGCTTCGGGCCGTATGCGCGCGCGATGATTCGCGTTTGCAAGGAGGAATCGTTCCATCAGCGCCAGGGCTTCGACATCATGATGACGCTTTGTCGCGGCACCGACGCGCAGAGGGCGATGGCGCAGGATGCGTTGAACCGCTGGTGGTGGCCGTCGCTGATGATGTTCGGGCCGCCGGACACGCAGAGCGTGCACGGCGCGCAGTCCGCGCGCTGGAAGATCAAGCTTTTGTCGAACGACGAGTTGCGCCAGCGTTTCGTCGACCAGACGGTGCCGCAGGCCGAATATCTCGGCCTGATGATCCCCGACGACAAGCTCGCGTGGAACGAGGCGCGCGGGCATTACGACTTCGGCGAAATCGACTGGAACGAGTTTCACGAAGTACTGAAGGGTCACGGCCCGTGCAATCGCGACCGGATGCGCACGCGGATCGAGGCCTGGGAAGAGGGGGCCTGGGTACGCGAGGCGGCCGAGGCGTACGCGCGAAAGCGCGCGATGACGCCTCATCCCACCACCCCCTCTCACCGTTGAAGACAGGGAGACCGTCCAATGACCGGTGAATGGCCGCTGTGGGAAGTCTTCATCCGCTCGCAGCACGGCCTCGCGCACAAGCACGTCGGCAGCCTCCACGCGGCCGATGCCGAGATGGCGATCCGCAATGCGCGCGACGTCTACACGCGGCGCAACGAAGGCGTCTCGATCTGGGTGGCGCGCTCGTCGGACATCCATGCTTCGTCGCCCGGCGACAAGGCGTCACTCTTCGAGCCCGCGAACGACAAGGTGTATCGGCATCCGACGTTCTTTCCGATGCCGGATGAGGTGAAGCATCTGTAGGGGCTGCGATCTGTCGATTGGGGGCTGGGGAAGGACATGCCGAAAGCGGGTGACACGCACAGCTCGACAACAGGAGCATCCCTGGTCGAAGGCGAGGAGCCCGCGCACGACAAAGGCGATCCCAAGTCCCTAACCCGTGGCCCCAAGCCCCCGCTCTTCGACTACCTCCTCCGCCTTGGCGACAACGACCTCGTCCTCGCGCAGCGACTCGGCGAATGGGTGGGCAAAGGCCCCGCGCTCGAGGAGGACATTGCGTCGACGAATATCGGCCTCGACCTGCTTGGCCAGGCGCGGTTGTGGCTCGGTTATGCCGCGGAAATCGGCAATACGACGGAGGATCGGCTTGCCTACTTTCGCGACAGCGGGGAATTCAGGAACCTGCTCATCGTCGAGCAGCCCAATGGTCATTACGGCGATACGATCGCGCGGCAATACTTCTTCGATCAGTGGCACGCGCTCGTGCTGGCCGAGCTCGCAACAAGTCGTGATGCACGGGTGGTGGCCATTGCCGCAAAAGCGCTCACCGAGGTCTGTTATCACCTCGAGCGCTCGTCGGGCTGGGTCGTGCGCCTCGGCGACGGCACCGACTTGTCGCACACCCGCATGCAGGCCGCCGTCGATGCAATGTGGCCGTACACCGGAGAGATGTTCGCCGTCGATGACATCGAGCGTACGCTGATCGATGCGCGCGCGGCGCCCGACGTGCAGGCGCTGCACATGCCGTGGATCGCTGCGGTCCGTTCCGTTTTCTCCGAGGCCGCGCTCGCTGTCCCGAGCGATGCATGGATGCACGGCGCCGGCAATCGTGGCGGCAAGCAGGGCGTGCACACCGAGCATTTGTCGCACATGCTGGCCGAGATGCAGGTGTTGCCGCGCTCGCATCCGGACGCGCGCTGGTGACCGTGCAGTGATCGACTCGACTCCATGACCGACAATTCGCACGGGGACCCCGACGTCATGGGCACGATCGCGGTCTGGCGCGCGCTTGGCGACATCGCCGATCCGGAGCTTCCGGCGGTATCGATCGTCGAGCTCGGGATCGCTCGCGGTGTCGCGTGCACGTCGAACGAATGCGTCGTCACGCTGACGCCGACGTATACGGGCTGTCCGGCCATCCGTGCGATCGAAGCCGACGTGCGATCCGCGCTCGCGAAAATCACGAACGCGCCGCTACGCGTCGTCACCCTCCTGACGCCGCCATGGAGCAGCGACTGGATCGCCCCCGAGGCGCGCGAGGAGCTCGCCCGCTACGGCGTCGCGCCGCCCGCGCGCGTCGTGCAATGGTCCGACCGGTCGCAGCCCGTGATCGACTGTCCGAACTGCGGGTCGTCGAATACCGAAGAGCTGTCGCGCTTCGGTTCCACCGCATGCAAGGCGCAATACCGCTGCCGCGATTGCCGCGAGCCCTTCGAGTACGTGAAGGCGCATTGACGCCGACCACGCGCGCGCCTTGAGCAAGTTCCATCCGCTACGGATCGCGAGGGTCGACCGCGAGACGCGCGATGCGATCGCGCTCACGTTCGACGTTCCCGAAGCATTGCGCGACCAGTTTCGCTTCGTCTCCGGTCAGCACCTGACGCTTCGCGCGAGGATCGAAGACGAGCACGTGCGCCGCTCGTACTCGATCTGTGCGCCCGAGGGCGAGCCGCTTCGGATCGCGATCAAGCGCGCGCCCGGCGGGCTTTTCTCGTGCTGGGCGAACGAGGCGCTGCACGCGGGGGACGTGATCGACGTGACAATGCCGATGGGCCGCTTCAACGTCGCTCGCGATGCGCAAACGGCGCGTCACTATCTGGCGCTTGCCGCGGGCAGCGGCATTACGCCGATCCTGTCGATGGTAGCGACTGCGCTCGAAACCGAGCCGAAGTCGCGCTTCACATTGATCTACGGCAACCGGTCCTCGGCGAGCGTAATGTTTCGCGAAGAGCTTGCAGCACTCAAGGATCGTCATCTCGCGCGCTTCAATCTCGTGCACGTGCTGTCGCGCGAGGCGCAGGACATCGAGCTGCTGCACGGCCGCATCGACCGCCGGAAGGCCGATGCGTTGTTCGAGCATTGGGTAGCGATCTACGACGTCGACTACGCATTCGTTTGCGGCCCGGAAGGCATGATGGACGCGGTGCGCGAATCGCTCCTCGCGCATGGGATAGCGGCTTCGCGCATTCGCATAGAACGCTTCGCCGCGAGCATCCCGAAGCATACGCACGTGCCGCGGCCGCTTCCCAAGGCGGCAAGGACCCAATGCGAGGTGAACGTCGTGATCGATGGTTCGCAGCGAACCTTCCTGCTCGAAAAGGGTCGCGAGAACATCATCGATGGCGGCCTTCGCAATGGCATCGAGCTGCCGTTCTCGTGCAAGGGTGGTGTGTGCTCGACGTGTCGCTGCAAGCTCGTCGAAGGCGAAGTCGACATGGATGTCAACTTCGCGCTCGAGGATTACGAAGTCGCGCGCGGATTCATCCTGGCGTGTCAAAGCTATCCGGTCACCGATCGCGTCAGCATCGATTTCGATCGCGCCGCGTGACGTTCGCGAGCTTCTTGCAGCCGTCGCGCGCGAGCGTCGTTTGCGTGCTAGAGTAACCGCATTCACGAAGGAAGTCGTCTCGTGCCGCATCCATTCTTCGAGCGACATCGCGCGACGCTCGATCGCGCGGTGGAAGCGATATCCACGCGCGCATTCTGGACGCCTTACCCCGAATCGCCGAGTCCGAAGACCTACGGTGAAGGCGCAGCCGAAGCGGGCAAGGCCGCGTTCGACAAGCTCGCCGATCATCGCTTCCCGCTCACGCAACCGGCCACGGTGGGACAAGTTGGCGGCGAGCACTCGCCGTACGGCGTGCGCCTCGGCATCACCTATCCCAAGTCGGACATCGACGCGTTGATGGCTGCCGTCGAAACGGCGCAAGCGGAATGGCGCAGGGCGGGACCGAAGGCGTGGGTCGGCGTGTGCCTGGAAATCGTCGATCGCATCAACAAGGCGAGCTTCGAGATCGCCAACGCGGTGATGCACACGACGGGACAGGCCTTTGTCATGTCGTTCCAGGCGGGCGGGCCGCATGCACAGGACCGCGGGCTCGAAGCGGTCGCCTACGCGTGGGACGAGATGCGTCGCGTGCCGGAGCAGTCGGTGTGGGAAAAGCCGTTGGGGAAGGGCGAGCCGGTGCGCATGGAGAAGCGCTTTCGCATCGTGCCGCGCGGCGTAGCGCTCGTCATCGGCTGCAGCACGTTTCCGACCTGGAACGCTTATCCCGGCATCTTCGCGAGCCTCGCCACCGGCAATGCCGTCATCGTCAAGCCGCATCCGAACGCGATCCTTCCGCTCGCGATCACCGTGCGCATTGCGCGCGACGTGCTGCGCGAAGGCGGCTTCGATCCGAATGTCGTTACGCTTGTCGCGCATGAAGCCGGCGATGACGTCGCGCAATCGCTCGCGCTTCGTCCCGAAATCAAGATCGTCGACTTCACCGGCAGCACAGCGAACGGCCGCTGGCTCGAGGAGCACGCGCGGCAGGCGCAGGTCTACACCGAGAAGGCCGGCGTGAACCAGGTCGTCGTCGATTCGACGAACGACTTCGCGGGCCTCGTGCGAAACCTCGCGTTCTCGCTGTCGCTCTATACCGGCCAGATGTGCACGGCGCCGCAGAACATCTACGTGCCGAAGAGCGGCATCGGTACCGCCGAGGGTCATTTGTCGTTCGACGATGTCGCCGCGGCACTCGCGCAAGGCGTGCAGAAACTCCTCGCCGACGACACGCGCGCGATCGAAGTGCTCGGTGCAGTGGTCAACAACGGCGTGCTGCGCAGGCTCGAGGCCGCGCGCTCGCTCGGCGACATCGCGCTCGACACGCGCGCGATCGCGCACCCGCAATTTCCCGATGCGACGATCCGCACGCCGCTGATCGTCAAGCTCGACCGCAACGATCGCGCAAAGTACCTGAACGAGTGGTTCGGGCCGATCGCCTTCGTGATCGCGACCGAAAGCACCGCCGACAGCCTGGCGATCGCGCGCGATGCGGTCATCGGGCATGGCGCGTTGACGCTGTCCGTCTATTCGACCGACGAGGCCGTCATCGAGCGCGCGATCGACGTCGCGGAGGACGTCGGCGTCGCCTTGTCGATCAACCTGACCCGCGGCGTGTTCGTCAATCAGTCCGCCGCGTTTTCCGATTTCCACGGCACCGGGGCCAATCCGGCGGCGAACGCGGCGTTGACCGATGCCGCGTATGTCGCGAATCGCTTTCGTGTCGTGCAGCACCGGGTGCACGCCCCATGAACCATGGACAGATTCGCTTCGAATGCGCGGATGCCATTGCGCGCATCATGCTGAACCGGCCCGATCGGCTGAACAGCTTCACGACGCAGATGCACGAGGAATTGCGCGCGGCGCTGCGCGATGTCGCGAACGACCGGTCGATCCGGGTCTTGCTTCTGACCGGCGCGGGCCGCGGTTTCTGCGCCGGCCAGGATCTCGCCGACCGCGCGGTGGTGCCCGGTGAAACGCCGGTCGATCTCGGCGCGTCGATCGAGAACCACTATCGCCCGCTGGTGCTCGCGCTGCGCGAATTGCCGCTGCCGGTCGTGTGCGCGGTCAACGGTGTTGCCGCTGGCGCAGGCGCGAACATCGCGCTCGCGTGCGACATCGTCGTCGCGACGCGTTCAGCGAGTTTCGTGCAGGCGTTCTGCCGCATCGGCCTGATTCCCGACGCAGGTGGCTCGTACTTTCTGCCGCGCCTCGTCGGCTCGGCGCGCGCAATGGGGCTCGCGATGCTTGGTGACAAGCTCACGGCCGAGCAGGCGGAGGCGTGGGGGCTGATCTGGAAATGCGTCGACGACGACGTGTTCACATCCACCGTCGATGCGTTGCTCGCGCAACTCGCGCAGGCGCCGACCGGCGGTCTCGCAGCGACCAAACGCGTTCTGCACGCGTCGGCGAGCAACACGCTCGAGCAACAGCTCGCGCTCGAGCGCGATACGCAGCGCACGCTCGGTCAAGGCGCCGACTATCGCGAAGGGGTTACCGCCTTTCTCGCGAAACGGCCGCCGAAGTTCGCCGGTCGCTGACCCGCCCGACGACCGGTGATGCCCGCAGCCGTCGCGGTACCGCGCGAGGCGACCGTCGCCGTCATCGGCGCGGGCACGATGGGCTGCGGCATCGCGCAGATCGCCGCGCAGGCCGGGCACCCGATCCGGCTCTTCGACACGCGGCTCGGCGCGGCGGAGAAAGCGCGTGGCGGCATCGCGCAAACGCTGTCGGGCCTCGCGGCGAAGGGCAAGCTCGATAGCGCCGCGGCAGAAGCAGCGTCGCGGCGCATCGTTGCCGTGCACGCGCTCGGGGATTGCGTCAGCGCGCGTCTCGTCATCGAGGCGATCGTCGAGGACCTCGCCGAAAAGCGCACGCTGCTGCGCGAGCTCGAGAAGGTCGTCACCGCATCGACGATCCTCGCGTCGAACACGTCGTCGCTGTCGATCACCGCGCTCGCGGCGGGATTGCGATTCCCAGGGCGCGTCGTCGGCATGCACTTCTTCAACCCCGTGCCGTTGATGCAGCTCGTCGAGATCGTGAGCGGGCTTTCGACCGACGAAGCGGTCGCCGACACCATTGCCGCGACCGCCACAGCGTGGGGCAAGCAGCCGGTGCGGGCGACGTCGACGCCGGGCTTCGTCGTCAACCGCTGCGCGCGGCCGTTCTACGGCGAATCGCTGCGCCTGCTTTCCGAGCGTGCCGCCAACGTGCCTACGCTCGACGCGCTGATGCGCGATGCGGGCGGCTTTCGCATGGGCGCGTTCGAGCTGATGGACCTGATCGGCAACGACGTCAACTTCACCGTCACGCGCGGCATCTGGGAAGCGCTTTATCACGATCCGCGCTACGCGCCGTCCGTGCTGCAGCAGGAGCGCGTCGCTGCCGGGCACCTCGGCCGCAAGAGCGGCCGGGGTTTTTACGACTATGCGGAAGGCGCGAGCCGGCCGGCGGCCGCGGCGCTCGCACCGCAACCCGCGCCGAAGCGAGTCGTCGTGCGTGGCGACCTCGGCGTCGCGGCGCAGCTCGCGCGCCGCTTCGATCAGTCGGGCATCGCGGTCGAGCAGGCGCCTCCGCGCGAAGGGTTTCCAGACGGTGCGGTCGAGGTCGCCGATGCGTTGCTGGCCCTCACCGACGGGCGAACGGCCACGACGCGCGGCGCCGCGACCGGTGTCGCGCGCCTCGTCGTCTTCGATCTGGCGCTCGAGTATTCGCGCTGCATGCGAATAGGGCTCGCACGGGCGGACACGTGCTCGATCGGCACGTTCGAGGCCGTCGCCGGCGCGTTGCAGGCCGCGGGCATCGCGGTTTCGCCGCTCGACGATGTCGCGGGTCTTGTCGTCATGCGAACCGTCGCGGCGCTTGCCAACGAAGCGGCCGATGCGGTGACGCACGGCGTCGCATCGGCGCGCGATGTCGACGCCGCGATGCAGAAGGGCGTCAACTACCCGCGCGGGCCGCTGCGCTGGGCCGACGAGATCGGTATCGCGCGCGTGCGCAACGTGCTCGTCAATCTCGCCGCGCATTACGGGGAGGACCGCTACCGGCTCTCGCCGCTGATCGCGCGCCGCTACGCCGCCGGCGCCCCGCTTGCCGATACGTGAATCGTCGACAATGAACGAGGCGGACGCGCAGCGGCTCGCCGAATGCGTCGCCGCTCGCATGTTCGCGAGCGATCCGGCCTCGCAGGCGCTCGGGATGCGAATCGTCGGCATCGCGCCAGGTCGCGCCGAGATGACGATGGCGGTGCGCGGCGACATGGTCAATGGCCATGGCATCTGTCACGGCGGCTACGTGTTCCTGCTCGCCGACAGCGCGTTCGCGTTCGCGTGCAACAGCCATAACCGCAACACGCTCGCACAAGGCTGCTCGATCGAGTATCTCGCGCCCGTACGTGTCGGCGACGTGCTGCACGCGATCGGCGTCGAGCGCAGCCTCGCCGGGCGAACGGGTGTCTACGATATCGAAGTGCGCAATCAGCACGGCAAGACGATCGCGCTCTTTCGCGGAAAGAGCTATCGTATCGACGGGACGGTCGTCGACGCGGCTTGACGAAGCGGTGTGCGTCGCGTCGAGCTCGCGAGGGATCGTCAATGCCAGCCAAATCTCCACGCAGGGACGAGCTCGAACCGATCGAGATCGCGAGTCGCGACGAGCTCGCTTCGCTTCAGCTCGAGCGCCTGCGATGGACGCTGCGACACGCCTACGATAACGTCGCGCATTACCGCAACGCGTTCGACCAAGCCGGCGTCCATCCCGATTCGCTTCGCAGCCTCGACGACCTCGCGCACTTTCCGTTCACGACGAAGGCCGCTCTTCGCGACAACTATCCGTTCGGCATGTTCGCGGTGCCGCGCGAGCGGATCGTGCGCGTGCATGCATCGTCCGGAACGACGGGCAAGCCGACGGTCGTGGGCTACACGCGCAACGACATCGACACATGGGCGAGCGTGATGGCGCGCTCGATACGTGCAGCAGGCGGACGCGCCGGGGACATCGTGCATGTTGCGTACGGTTACGGACTTTTCACCGGTGGCCTCGGTGCGCATTACGGCGCCGAGAAGCTCGGCTGCACGGTGGTGCCGATGTCCGGCGGGCAGACCGAAAAGCAGGTGCAACTGATCCGGGACTTCCGGCCCGGCATCATCATGGTGACGCCTTCGTACATGCTCGCGATCGCCGAGGAGATGCAGCGCCAGGGCCTGGATCCGCGTGAATCGTCGCTTGCGATCGGGATCTTCGGCGCCGAGCCGTGGACGCCGACGATGCGCGCCGCGATCGAGTCGATGCTCGACATGGATGCGATCGACATCTACGGGCTCTCCGAAGTGATCGGCCCGGGCGTCGCACAGGAATGCATCGAGACGAAGGATGGCCTCACCGTATGGGAGGACCACTTCTATCCCGAGATCGTCGATCCGCTCACGGGTGACGTGCTGCCGGAAGGCACGAAGGGCGAGCTCGTGTTCACGTCGCTCACCAAGGAAGCGATGCCGGTGATTCGCTATCGCACGCGCGATCTGACGCGGCTTCTGCCCGGCACCGCGCGCACGATGCGCCGCATCGAGAGGATCACGGGTCGCTCGGATGACATGATGATCATTCGCGGCGTCAATGTGTTTCCGACGCAGATCGAGGAATTGATCCTCGGCGATGTGATGCTCGCGCCGCACTACCAGGTGGAGATCACGAGACCTGGAAATCTCGACGAGATGACGGTGCTGGTCGAGCGCGCACCCGGCGCGGGCACGGCCGATGCCGATGCGGCGGGCGAGCGTCTTTCGCAGCGGATCAAGAACCTGATCGGCGTGACGTGCGCGGTTCGCGTGATGCCGTCGGGCGGCATCGAGCGCTCGCTCGGGAAGGCGAAGCGGGTGGTGGACAAGCGGCTGTTGCGCTGATTTGCGCGCCCTTTGCGCCAGGCGCTGGGGCGGCGGTCGCCGCGTGCGCCCGACATCGCTCACGGTCGTGGACCAAAGAGGTCGCTCGGCACGGCCAGGGCATCGATGTCGGATTGAGTCTTTCTCCTACAGACCCGCGCCGCCCCGGGGACGAGAATGTCGCGGGCTCCGTATGACGATTGGTGAGCGTGTAAAACTTGCACCGCGGACGGAGACGAAACGAATCGGCCAAGGCATTCACTTGGAAAAAGACGCACTTGCGGCAGACGGAACCGATCGCAAGGACGAGCAACGATTTCGCCTGCTCGTCGAGAGCAACCGGGACTACGCGATCCTGCTGCTCGATCGCGAAGGATATGTCAGGAGCTGGAATGCGGGCGCGCAGCGCATCAAGGGCTACTCGGCCGACGAGATCATCGGCCGGCACTTCTCCAACTTTTATCCGCGTGAAGCGGTAGAGCGGCAGCATCCGCAGTACGAGCTTCGTGTCGCGGCGGAGCAGGGTCGCTACGAAGAAGAGGGATGGCGCGTTCGCAAGGACGGATCACTCTTCTGGGCGAACGTCGTCATCACCTCGCTGCGCAATGCTTCCGGGGAGCTGGTGGGATTCGGCAAGGTCACGCGCGATCTCACGCACCGGCACGAGCACGAAGAGGCGCTCAGGGAGAGCGAGGAGCGTTTCCGTCTTCTCGTCGAGGGCGTCGCCGACTACGCGATCTTCATGCTGGACGCGAACGGCCATGTCGTCACATGGAACGCAGGGGCGGAGCGAATCAACGGCTATACGGCCGGCGAGATCATCGGCCGGCATTTTTCGATTTTCTATCCGAAGGATGCCTTCGATAGCGGTTGGCCGGAACACGAGCTGCAAATCGCTAGCACGCAGGGCGAGTATCGGGAAGAGGGTTGGAGGGTGCGCAAGGATGGCAGTCGGTTCTGGGCGCAAGTCACGATCACCGCGCTACGGGACGGCGCGGGACGGCTGCGCGGGTTCGCAAAGCTGACGCGAGACCTCTCGGAGCGCAGGCGCACCGAGAGCATGCAGGAGTACGGCGCACTGCGGGACCAGATGCTCGAAGCGGAGCGGGCCGCGCGCATGGAGGCGCAACGCGCGGCGCGCATGCGGGACGAATTCCTCGCGACGCTTTCGCACGAGCTGCGCACCCCGCTGAACGCCATTCTCGGCTGGACGCAGATCCTGTCGATGCCCACCCGGGTGCACGACGAGCGGGAGCTGCGACGAGGCATTGACGTCATCGAGCGCAACGCGAGAGCGCAAGTCGAGCTGATCGACGACCTTCTGGACTTGAGCCGCATCCTTGCCGGGCAGGTTCGTCTCGACGTGCAGCGTGTCGCGCTCGTCGATGTCATCGGCAATGCGATCGAATCGGTACAGCCGGCTGCCGATGCCAAGGGTGTCCGGGTCGAGAGCATCCTCGACACGCGTCGCGGCATAGTATCGGGCGATGCGGGACGCCTTCAGCAGGTCATGTGGAACATCCTGACCAACGCGATCAAATTCACGCCGAAGGGGGGCAAGGTGCAGCTGCTGCTCGAGCAGATCGATTCGCATATCGAGATCAGCGTGAGCGACACGGGCATCGGCATACCCGCGCATTTTCTGCCGTACGTCTTCGCGCGCTTTTCGCAGAAGGACAGCACGCCGGCGCGGTCGTATGGCGGCCTCGGCCTGGGGCTCGCCATTTCGAAGGAGCTCGTCGAGCTGCACGGTGGATCGATCCATGCGAAGAGCGCCGGCGAGGGGCAGGGCGCAACCTTTGTCGTTCGTCTGCCGCTCGTACTGATTGAGCCCGATCGCAACGATACGGCTCAATCAGCCGGTGCCGGTCCACAGACCAGGGACGATGAGCTCCTTCCTCAGTTCGATCATGCACGAATACTCGTCGTGGACGATGAGGCCGACGCGCGGGATCTGGTTCGAACGGTATTGGAAAGCCGGGGCGCGAGCGTCACCACAGTGGCATCCGCCGAAGAAGCGCTCAAGGTTCTGAACACTTCCGCACCCGACGTCCTGATCAGCGACATCGGTATGCCGGGCACCGACGGCTATCAGATGATGCGCGCGATCCGGGGTCGCGAGCCCGGCGGACGGCGACTTCCTGCACTCGCATTGACGGCCTTCGCGCGCGCGGATGATCGCAAGCGCGCAATGCTCGCTGGATATCAGGCGCACATCTCGAAGCCGTTCGATATCGGCGAGTTCGTGCTCCTGGTCGCAGGACTTCTCGATCGCCGCTGAGTGCCTTCGGCGACGATGGGCCAGTTGAAGCGGCCGACAAGGGCGAGCCCGATGGTTCGCGCGGGAAAGCAGCACGCCCTTCTGCATTCTGCGGTCGCCGGCTGTCGCCGTAGAACTACACCTTAGCCGCAGGGTCTGACCAAGGCACGTTTCCCATCGAGACCGCGTCCGAAAGCGTGGGCCGTCTCCTTCTCTAACGCCCGAGGTTGATATGGCCGGAACACCACCGTCGCGCGCTGTGGGCGCGCCCCTTTGCTTGTTGGCGCTGATCGGATTGGCCGTCGCGCTGTTCGACTACTTCTGGCCGGGCAACGGCATCCACGGCACCGGTGGCGTGCTGCTCGTCATCGCAAGCACCGCCGCTATGGCGATCCTCGCCTTTGCATTGCTGCCGACGATGTCGCGCAGCTTGCGCGGCCTTCTGCTCGTGCTCCTGATCATCGACATCGCGGGCAGCGGCTTCGCCGCGTACATGCTCGACGCATGGTGGCTATCGCTCGTGATGGTGCTCGCATGCATCGCGTGGCTGGTGCGCGTCGCATGGCATCCCGCGCGAGGCATCCCCGCGCCGGCGATCGGTATCGTGTGCATCGGCATCGCCGCGTCGCTTGCCGCCTTTGTGCTTGGCGGCACACCGCGCGCTCGCGGCCAGGATGGTTCCGCTGCGCCTTCCGGCAGCGCGCAAGCCAGCACGAGCGCCAAGCCCGCCGCCGAAACGACGCGCTATCACGGCTGGTACACGTTCAACGGCGATTTGATGGACCAGAAGTATTCGGAGGCCGACCAGATCACTACGCAGAACGTCGGCCGTCTCGCGAAAGCGTGGGAAGTCCATACGGGCGACGTATCGAACGGCGACAAAAGGGTGAACGGCAACAAGGTCCCCGTGACCGACTGGTCGGCGACGCCGCTCTTCGTCAACAACACGGTTTACGTCGCGACGCCGTTCTATCGAATCTTCGCGCTTGCGCCCGACACCGGGAAGGTCAAATGGATCTTCGATCCGCACGCGGAACTCGAGGCGTTGACGCAACCCGACATGAAGACGCGCGGCGTCGCGTACTGGGAGTCTGCCGCGCCCGAAGCCGCCAAGCCCTGCCAGAGGATCGTCTACGTCGGCACGATGGACGCGAAGCTCTATGCGGTCGATGCCGATACGGGCAAAGCGTGTGACGGCTTCGGCAATCACGGCGTGCTCGACATCAATCAGTGGAATACGGTCAACAACAAGTGGCCGCTGTCGATCCTGCAACCGCCCACCGTCTACAAGGACATGCTCTACATCGGCTGGGCGGGCAAGGACTGGGCGTACGAGGAAGCGCCCCCCGGCACCGTGTTTGCCGTCGATGCTCGAACCGGCAAGCTCAACTGGACCTTCGATGCGCTGCCCAAGCAGGACGCGCCAAAGACGGGAACGTCGAACGTCTGGGCGAGCATGTCGATCGATCCCGAGCACGGCATTCTGTACTTGCCGGTGAGCTCGCCGAGTCCCAACTTCTGGGGCGGCAATCGCAAGGAGAAGCTGCCGCTCGCGACGTCGATCACAGCGCTCGACGCGAACACCGGCAAGATGCTGTGGAGCCGGCAAATCGTGCATCACGACATCTGGGACTACGACACGAATTCGGCGCCCACGCTTGTCGACTTGCAGAAGGACGGCAAGACGATTCCCGCACTCGTGCAATCGAGCAAGATGGGCTTCTTCTTCGTGCTGAATCGGCTGACGGGCGAACCGATCTATCCGATCACCGAGCATCCCGTGCCGGCCTCGGACGTGCCAGGCGAGCAGGCATCGCCGACGCAACCGTATCCGGAAACACTGCAGCCGACGGTTCCCGACACTTTTCCGGGCATCTTCAAATTGGCCGACTGGGCTGGCCTCGGCGAGTGCAGCGCCACGCTTGCGAAGCTCCGTCACGATGGCCGTTACACGCCGCCAAGCGTCAAAGGCACGCTTGCGTATCCGTCAACGGCGGGCGGTGTGGAGTGGGGCGGTGGTGCCGTCGATCCGCGCACGGGCGTTTACGTCGTCAACAGCTCCGCGGTCGCCCAGATCTATCGTCTCGTGCCGCGCGATCAGTACGAGGCGGACAAGAAGAAGGGATCCGCCAAGGACTATTACCCGCAGACGGGCGCGCCGTACGGCTTCTACCTGCATAACTTCGTCAATCGTTGGGGCATGCCGTGCTGGAATCCGCCCTACGGCACGTTGTCAGCGTACGACCTCGAAAGCGGCAAGCTGCTCTGGCGCAAGCCGTTCGGCGAAGTGCAGAAGTGGGGCTTCTACATGCCCGATTCCTGGGGCTCGGTAACGATCGGCGGTCCGCTCGTCACGAAGTCCGGTCTCGTGTTCCTCGGCGGGTCGATGGATGCGCGCGTGCGCGCGATCGACATCAAGACCGGCGATGTCCTGTGGAAGTCGCTCGTCGATGCGCCCGCGGTCGCGAATCCGGGCACGTACATGTACAAGGGACGGCAGTACGTCGTGTTCGTCGCCGGCGGCAACGCGATTCTCAAGCCGCAGGTATCGGATCAGATCGTCGCGTATGCGCTGCCGAAGGGGACCGGTTGACCGGAGACGCGTCGCGCCGCTCCACGAAGACCGAATCCCCGTACTCGTGCGTCCTATAGCCGTGCGCTTCGAGCTCGCGATCGGCTTCGCGCAGCGTCGCGGGCGATGCGAACGCGCCGAGCAGCGCGTAATGGCTCGTTCCCGGTTCATGCGTGCCCGATAGCACTGCATCGATGACGCGCAGCCGCGTGTAGGGTCCGATGCGCTGCGTCGCCACGCCCGAACCCGCGCTGACCTTTCCATTCCCGATGGCGGCCGCTTCGAGCGCGCGGACGACAGTCGTTCCCACGGCGACAATGCGGCTGCCGCGATCGCGCGCTCGTTCGATCGCAGCCGCGGTCGACACCGGGATCGCGTAGGGTTCGTCGAACGGAAGCAGCGCATCGAGCGCTTCGTCGCCGGTCGACGAGATGCCGGCCGCGTGTGTGATCGTCGCGAAATCGCCACCGCGACGCCGCATGTCCGCAAGCGTCTCCCAATCGAGCGCGAAGCCCGCCGATGGCGGCTCGAACGCGGCGGCCGCGCCGGCGATCGGCGTCCACACGTCCCAAAGCTTCAACGGCCGACGCATGTACGCGTACTGAATCGGTTTCCCATGTGTTGCCAGGCCGCGCCAGATCGTCTGCGGAGTTCCAGCGAAGCGAATCGCGACAAAACGCGGATGGCCAAGCACCGATCGCACTTTTGCGCGAAGCGGACCGAGGTCGAGAACGTCGCCGCGTGAAAGCTGTGGCGGCGCCGCGCGATCCTCGGTGGGCATCCGATAGTCGCCTTCACCGAACACGATCGCAGCGAAGTCTTGAACGTCGTCGGGTTGAAGCGAGCGGCGCCGCACGAGACGCACCTCGATCCGTCGGCCGCTCGCGACATGGGTGCCCTCGAGACTCCCGGGTAGCGTGGCGGCGTCGTTCGCGATCACGAGGTCGCCTCGCCGGAGCAGCTTCGGCAACGCGTGTCGCGGCCAATGCGTGATCCGCCCGCGTGCATCGATGGCGAGAAGCTTCGCGTCGATCGGGCGCTGAACAGGGTCTCGAGCGATGATCATGCGCTGTGGATCTCGCGCTTGCGACGGTTAAGCGATGCGATGTCGCGAAGCTCGTCGACGATCGCTCGCGTGAGCTCGCGCGCCGATTGCTCCGGCTTGCGAAGCGTCGACGAATCGGCGTCGGGAACGGCGAGCTTGTGGAGCGGCGTGTCCATGTCGCCCGGATCGAGCGACAACACGCGAATGCCTTCGTCTTCGAGCTCCGTGCGCCAGATCGCGCTCATGTGGGCAAGCGCGGCTTTCGATGCGCCGTAGGCGCCCCAGTGCGGATAGGGTGTTACCGCCGCGTCGCTCGAGATGTTGAGCACGACGCCACCGCGTCCTTCCGCCGCCGATGAACGCAGTGCACCGAGCAACGCCTTCGTCAAGCGAAACGGACCGAGCAGGTTGGTTGCGAGCGCAACCTCGAGCTCCTCGCATTCGGTATCGGCGAGGAGGGCGAGCGGAAACGGCCCGAGACTCGACGCGTTGTTGACGAGTACGTCGAGGCCACCCAACCGGCCAAGGATCTGCAACGCGAGCGGATGAATGTCGTGCTTGTTCGAGACGTCGCCGGCAATGCCTGCCGTGCCGGGAATCTCGCGCGCGATCCGGTCGACATTTTCCTGCGTGCGTGCGACGAACGCGACGCGCGCGCTGCGGCTATTCCACTCGCGCACGAGCGCGAGCCCGAGTCCCGAGGTGCCGCCGGTGATGGCGATGCGTACGCCGGCGAAATCGTTTTGCGACGAATGGTTTCGATGCGTCACGGTTTTCTCCCGTTCGATGTCTGGGACAATACGGGCGCCGCTTCGCATTTTTAAGCCGACTGTCCAGGCGCTTGGCGAAGGGTCATCCTGATGGACAAACCGCCACTCGTATCGACTCATCTCGCGCGAAACCTCGCGTCGTTGCGCCAGGTGCGCTCGCTGACGCAGGAAGCGCTCGCGAAATCGGCCGGCGTGCCGCGCTCGACGATCGCCAATCTTGAATCGGGCGACGGCAATCCGTCGCTCGCGGTGCTCGTGAAGGTGGCCGAAGCGCTGTCGACGTCGATCGACGAGCTCCTCGCCTCACCACGGGCGAAGGTGCGCCGTTGGGAAGGAAAGGATCTCGCGTCGCGGCGTCGTGGCCGGGGTGTGACTACGCGCGCGCTCGTCCCCGAACCCGTGCCCGAGGAAGTGATGGAGCTGATGGAGTTCGCGCCCGATGCGGTGATGGCCGGAACGCCGCACCTGCCCGGCACGCGCGAGTTCTTCTCGTGCCTTCGGGGGCACGTCACGATTTTCGTCGCCGGCGAGCGTTACGAGCTCGATGCGGGCGATGTGCTCGGGTTTCCCGGCAACGTGCCGCATTCGTATCGCAACGTCGATCGCAGTGCCGGCGCGCTCGGCGTTTCGGTCGTCGTGCTGGCGAAGGCGGGTGTTTGAATGGCCGCGACGGAACCGACGCTCTTGGCGCGGTCCGAGCGAAAACATCGCGGCCTTGTTGACACGATCGGCTTTGCGCATCGCCCGCAGCAGATCGAAGCAGTCGTCGAACGGATCGCAGCCAAGGACGGCGCAAGGCTCGAGCGGACGCTCGCAGACAAGCGCATCGCGACCGACGATCGATGGCGCATCGCGATCGCGCCCCATGACGACTACGCGTACGTCGGCTATCTGTACGGTCTCGCGACTGCGCGAGCGGATCGTCGCGCTATTGCCCGAGGATGCGTACTGCGTGCACGACGAGATGCAACGTATCGAGCATTCGATCGAAGCGAAGCTTCCCTTCCTGCAGCAGCGAAACCGCGACGTACAGATCGTGCCGATCCTCGTGCTGTCGATGTCGTTCGCGCGAACGAACCCGTGGGCGCCGCACTTGCGCGCGCGATCGCGACCGTCATGGGCGAAGACGGCCCGAGTGGGGAAGGGATGTCGCGATGATCGCGTCGACCGACGCCGTTCATTACGGCGACGAAGGCTGGAGCGGGCGCAATTTCGCTCTTTGCGTTGTCGATGCCGACGGGTACGCGAAGGCGCTCGCGCACGAGCATCGAATCATCGCCGATTGTTTCGATGGCGCGCTTTCGCCGCAGCGCATCGAGCGATTCACGCGCTTCATGCTGTCAGAACACGACCATCGCGAGTACAAGTAGACCTGGTGCGGGCGCTATTCGGTGCCTCTCGGCCTGCTTGTTGCATGGCATTTGCAGCAGCTGCGCCGAGATTCACCGTTGTCGGGTACGGTACTCGGCTATGCGACGTCGCTCGACGATCAGCGCATCGAGGTCGGCGATCTCGACGGCATGGGCGTCACCCGGCGCGCTCATTCGCGATCCCGCGAAACGATCCGTACCACCGATTCCTTGCAGACACGAAAGCCCATCTGTTCGTAAACGCGGCGTGCGCCGTGATTGTTGTGCATCACGTGCAGGCACGGCGCTTCGTCGCGCTGCATTTCGCGGCGGACGAGCTTCGTCATCAGTCGCCGGGCGAGTCCGCGACGCTGAAAGTCGGGATGCGTGCAGACGGCGCTGATTTCACGCCAGCGACCGGCATGGAGCCGCTCACCAGCCATGGCGACCAGCCGATCTGCCTCGAAGATGCCGAAGTACTCGCCGAGCTCGAAGTTCCGCGGGCCGAAGGGTCCCGGCTTGGTAAGCGCGACGAGCTCGGCCGCCTGCGCCATGTGACGCTCGTCGAGGCGCACGGCTTCCGGCGCTTCGTCGGTCACCGGCATCGGAGCGTCGAAGATCATCCCGAGCATCGGCGCCTCGACGTCGATGCTCCATCCGTCCGGCGCTTTGCCGTACCAGCCTTCGCAATAGAAATGCTCGCCGGGCTCGCAAAACGGCGTAAGCGCATCGACGTTCGCGCGCTTTGGATCGCTGAAGCCGATGATCGGCGAGAAACCGACCGCATACCTTCGTAGCTCAGCCGTGCCCGCCGCGAAACGCGCGTGCGGGCCGGCGAGCGCATGCCAGACGATGTTGTCGGGCACCTCTTTCACTGGACGACCCTCCGCGCTTCGGGGCTAATTCGCGCTCGGGAGCGGCCCTTCGCGCTCACTGGATTACCCTCCGCGCTTCGCGCTTCGGGGCTAATTCGCGCTCGGGAGCGGCCCTTCGCGCTCACTGGATTACCCTCCGCGCTTCGCGCTTCGGGGCTAATTCGCGCTCGGGAGCGGC
>Ga0070731_10001428_pt1 | contig 24700 bp, 23 predicted proteins | sample Coa_R1_2_FD_66448 | JGI IMG/M metagenome (GOLD analysis project Ga0070731, IMG submission 66448) | Surface soil microbial communities from Centralia Pennsylvania, which are recovering from an underground coalmine fire - Coalmine... | ecosystem: Environmental > Terrestrial > Soil > Unclassified ... | reverse complement strand
CAAGCAGAAGTATCCGGATGGTTGGCGGTCTCCCAAGCCTTATTTACGGATCGTGGCGCAACCGAAGTAGGTCAATTCGGTTTGCGGTAGAACCCGCCGCCCACGCTGCGCATAAATTTACCCCAGAGCGCCTGGCCTAGTTCGTGCCAGTCGTCCATATCTTCCGGGACTACCTGCACGTGCAGGCCGGCCATTTCGTCGGTTGTGTCCGCGCCCCACTGCACGCGCCGCGCGGGGTGATTGGGATTGTGCGGATTGGCCTCGGAATTATCGTAGGTGAATTCCATTTCCAGGCGCGTGTCGGCGGGCAGCTTCACGGGCGCGGTGTAGCGATACTGCTCCTGCCAGGCGAAGTTCCAGTCGCGGATCCAGATCAGCCACTGCTTGCGGCCGTCGGGGAGGATGGCCCAGCCCTGCATATCCTTGCAGATGTAATGCGCGTGGGGGATGATGCCCACGGCCTCGATGTCCACCGGCGTGGTGAAATGGTCGCGGATTTTGTAGGCGCGCTCGCCGGGCGGGATATCGATGTGGTGCGAGCCGAGCGCGATGTCCATTACCCACCTGGTGGGCGGCTTGTCGGTGAAGTAGAGACCCAGCGTGGATTGATCGGCCTCGGGCTTGCCCGAAGGGTGATAGTGGATCTGCATCACCAGGACGGACCCCTTGCGCAGAATGAGCTGGAGCCCATCAGGCATGCGCGCGGGCTGCATGCCGGGGGTCCACCCGCCTAACGCGCCGCTGGGAAGAAAGCCGGGCGTGCCGAAGCAGGGGTACTGCTCGCCTTTTTCAAGCGCGGCGTGTCCGGCGTCCAGCAGGAAGAGGGCGTGATGCACCGCGCCGCGAGCCAGCGGCCGGAATTCCAGCGCGCGGACGTACCTGTCGGCGGTGAGGTGCAGGGGGACCACGAAGCACATGTACTGATCGGGGCCATCTGCGGCGACGGCGAAGGGCTTGGGCATCTGGACGGCCAGGTCGGGCGGGCCTAGCTGCCACCCTTCGGGGAAACGCGGCGCGGGTGGAAGTTCGGCGGGATTGCCTTCAGGCGCGCCTTGCCGGGCCCATTGCTGCAGGGTGGCGATCTCCGAGTCGCGCAGGCGGCGCTCGCCCTGAAAATGGCCGTAGCCGGGCTCGGGCTGCCAGGGCGGCATGTAGCGGCTGGCGGTGACGGTGGCGATCAGTGGGGCGCGTTTGGCGGCGTCCTGATAAGTGAGCAGGGGGAACGGAGCGACTTCACCGTGATGGTGGCAGACGGCGCAGTGTTGATACAGGATGGGGGCCACGTCGTGTGCGAAGGTCACCGCGCGGGTAGCCAGAAGTAGTGCCGCAAGCATCGCTACATTCATTATGTGCACGGTCGGGGGAAACGGCGGTCACATGTCACGGCACAAAATGTTCGGGACCGTTGTGCCTGTGCTTTCAATTAGCTGGTTACCCGGGCGCGGTTGCCGGCGGGCGGGTCGCGCGGAGGCGAATGCTAGGTTGGGAGCAGAAGTTATGCGCCAAATACTTTCCATAAGAGGCGGCGGGATCCGGGGCATCATCCCGTGCTGCTGCCTGATGAAGCTGGAGGCCCAGCTCGGCGGCCTGACGCGCGATCACATCGACTATTGCGCGGGAACCTCGACGGGCGCGCTGCTGACAGCGGCGGTAGCGGCCGGTGTGCCGGCGAGCCAATTGCTGGCGGTCTACACGGAACGGTCCAAGGAGATTTTCACGCCCACGGGGGTGGCGGCCCAGGGCAAGCGGGTGGTGGAGGGCTACATGTTCGATCCGAAGAACGTGCGCGAGGTGCTGGGTAGCGTCTTTGGCGCGGCGGCGAACTGGACGGTGAATGAGAGCCCTCTCCGGGTGATGATTTCGGCTACCGCGATGGATGGGCACAACTGGTTTTTCGTGAAGGACAATACACGGAATCAGCGCAGCACGGGGAGCGTGAAATTGATCGACGCGGCGGTGGCGTCGGCATGCGCGCCTACCTACTTCGATCACTGGACGATTGCCGGGATCGAGGGGAAATCTGTCAGCTTCTTCGACGGCGGCGCGGGGGGCACGGCCAATCCGGCTTACCAGGCCTGCGTGGAGGCGTTCGAATACGACGAGTTCACGGCGAACGGCACGCGGCTCACGGCGCTGGGCACGGGTTACTTCCCTGCCCCGTCCGATCCGCCCGAGGGTTTGTTGAAGACCATCGGGTGGGTGACGAGCACGCTGGTGGATACGTCGGAGGACTGGGTGGATAGCGCGGTGAACCGCCAGTGGCCGGGTGTGATGCGGACTTTCAATCCGCTGCTGCCGGGGGATATCGATGAAGCGGATCTTTCGGCGGTGCCCGCGCTGGTCGAGATTGGCAAAGAGATGGCAGACGGATTGGACTGGACGCAGATCCTGCGTTGACGCCTGTTTTATACTGCGGATGTGGCGCCCTACCTTGTGCAATTGACCGAGAAAGAGATCAAGATGCTGCTGGTGGCCATCCGGCAGGTCGATCACACGTTCGCGATTGCCGAGGCGCAGAGCGCGGCTTCGGGGGAACAGCTTGCGGAGGAGTACGACGGGGTGCGGGAGGCTTACGAGGAACTGCACCGGAAGCTGGCGGCGGTCGCCGGGACGGACGCGGGGAAGCCCCGGATTGTGAAGTAGGACAGACCGCTGTGATATAACAGAACCATTTGACCGCCCCAGCCAGAACCATCATTATCCTGCTCGCCGGCACCGCGCTCGTGTGCGGCCAGCCCACACGCAGACCGCCCGTTACACCCTATCAAGCGCCCGATCCGGACGAGGTGCTTGGTCCGGCTCCGGCGGATCTGGGCCCTATGCTGGAGCGCTATATGAGCGACCAGCGGAGCCTGAGAAGGTTCTACGATGTGGCGCTCTCCCCCAATACAGAACGGGCCATGCGGCAGTTCTACGAGGCGTGGCGCGCGGCGCTGCCGCGGGTCAGGTTCGACAGTCTGGCGCAGGAGGGGCGCATCGATTTCATCCTGTTCCGCAACAATCTTGACCATGAGATCCGGCAGCTCGACCTGAACCGGAAGCGCAACGATGAGATCGCCGATCTGGCGCCTTTTGCCGCGGCCATCATCGAACTGAAGGACGCGCGGCAAAGGGTCGACGCGCTGGACCCGGCGGCGGCCGCCTCCACCCTGGAACAGATCTCGAAACAGATGGACGAGCTGTCGAAGCGCATCAACAATCCGGCCAAGGGCGCCGAGATCAAAGTTGCCAGGACGGTGGCGTTCCGCGCGGCGCGCACGGTCGACCGCCTGCGGGACACGTTGAAGGCGTGGTTCGATTTCTACAACCTGTACGATCCGGCTTTCACCTGGTGGGTCACGGAGCCATATCGGAAAACCAACACCGGGATGGAAAAGTATGCCGCGCTGGTGCGCGAGAAGCTGGCGGGTATCAAGCCGGACGATCACGATACCATCGTGGGCGACGCGGTGGGCCGTGACGAGCTGGTGAGCGAACTGGCGTACGAGATGATTCCGTATACGCCGGAAGAGCTGATCGGGATCGCCAACCGTGAATTCGCCTGGTGCGACGCGGAGATGCTGCGCGCGTCGCGCGAGCTGGGCTATGGCGACGATTGGAAGAAGGCGCTGGAGCACGTGAAATCCGACTACGTGCCGCCGGGGCAGCAGCCCGCGCTGATACTGGGGCTGACGCTGGAGGCCATCGACTTCGTGGAGTCGCACGGCCTGGTGACGGTGCCGCCGCTGGCCGCGCAGACCTGGCGCATGGAGATGATGTCGCCCGAGCGGCAGCGCGTCAATCCTTTCTTCCTGGGCGGCAGCATGCTGAGCGTCTCGTATCCGGTGGAGAACATGACCGAAGAGCAGAAGCTCATGAGCATGCGCGGCAACAATAAGCACTTCTCGCGGGCGACGGTGTTCCATGAAGTCATCCCCGGCCATTTCCTGCAGCAGTTCATGGACGAGCGCTACCGGCCATACCGGCGCATCTTCGATACGCCTTTCTCGGTGGAAGGCTGGGCGCTGCACTGGGAGATGCTGCTGTGGGACCAGGGCTTTCCGAAGACGCCGGAAGACCGCATCGGCATGCTGTTCTGGCGCATGCACCGCTGCGCGCGCATCATCTTCTCGCTGAGCTTCCATTTGGGCAAGATGACGGCGCAGGAGTGCGTCGATTTTCTGGTGAACCGGGTGGGCCACGAGCGTGAGAATGCCGCCGGCGAGGTACGGCGTTCGTTCGAGTCGGACTATTATGGGCCGCTCTATCAACTGGCGTACATGATGGGCGCGCTGCAGTTTCGCGCGCTGCACAACGACCTGGTGGGGTCCGGGAAGATGACCAACCGCGCATTCCATGACGCGATCCTGAAGATGAACGCGATTCCAGTGGAGATGGTGCGGGCCAGTTTGACGAAGCAGCCGCTGGATGTGGGATTTGTTTCGTCCTGGAAGTTTGCGCAGTAGGCGAGCGTTGCGGCGTTACGGCGGCTAACTTCTTGACGCTTGAACGGCGACCTTGCGGTTCGCGTTCAATTCTTGTTCCGCTCTAAGCCAGTGCTCTTCGTGCATTCCATCGGGACAGCCTTTTGCCTGCCACTGAGCGTAAGCCAGGGCGGCGATGTCTTCGTGGGCGAGGTGAACCTCGCTGGACGCCGCGGGCTGTTTTTCAAATATCCGGGTCGCATGTTTCGACATAGAGACCTTCCTTTCGTGTGGGGCGTAGGGAGGAGCGGCTCACCCTACGCCTATGAGCAGAGAGCTTAGGTTCAGACCGCTACAGCCGCCGCGACCTTGTGAAACGTGGAATTGGCAACTTCATAAGAGTCGACCTTCGGAGTGCCGTCGATGAACTTATTCAAGTTTTTCATCACGTCCGCATAGCCGGTCCTGCCGTACGTCTCGGCATGGTCTTTCGTATCCCACAAGCTAATGCCGAACGCTTCCTTCTTGTCCGGGGCGAGGAACGTCAGCTCGCCTTGAAAACCCGCTTGCTTGCGAAGCGCCGGAAGTGTTTCGTTCTCGATCTGCGCGGTAAACGCCGCGGAACTGTTGGGCTTCAGATGAATATGTATTTTACGAGCAAACATGTCAACCTCCTCGGTTGTGTTCTTAGGCTAAGAGGGGAGAGGGAATATCAGATCCCCGGACTTAGGTCAGGTGATCTGTGAGTGCAGCAGAATTGCTCAGTCACCAACTAGTCTGTGCCGATGCAACATGCTTGTCAAGGGAAAACGCGTTATATTCTCAATAACTTGCCCGTTCGCTCATTCTAATCAACTTCTATTTTGGAAGAGCCGGCAGAACGGTTACTCTAACGGATCGCTTGGATGAGCTGGTCGGGGGAGAAGGGCTTGTGCAGGAAGCTGACCCGTTCGCCGTCGAGTGTCTCCAATCCGCTGATCTCCGCCGTATACCCGCTCGCCAGGACCACGCGGAGCGCCGGATTGCACTGCAATAGATGCGCGGCGAACTCGTGGCCGCCGATGCCGGGCATCTGCAGATCCACCAGAGCCAGCGAGTAGGCGGACGGGTCGGTCCGCATCTTTTCCCAACCATCTTCGGCGCTTTGGCAGGCATCCACTTGATATCCCAGCCTTGAAAGATAAGCGCTCATCACCTTGAGCAGGGCGGCGTCGTCATCCACAACGAGAATGCGGCTGGGCGCGGAGGGCATTAGGTGAATGCTAGCAGAGTTATGATCCCCATATGCAATTTCACACCGAATATCTTACTTTTCGCACGGGCAAGCATCGCGAATTCGTGAATATCACGCCGCAGGTGGAGGGCGCCCTGCGGAAGAGCGGCATTCATGAAGGCATGATCCTGGTATCTGCCATGCACATCACGGCGGGCGTGTGGGTGAACGATGCCGAGGACGGCCTGCTGGCGGACATCGACGAATGGCTGGAGGAGCTGGCGCCTTTCCGGCAGAATTACCGGCATCATGCGACGGGTGAAACCAACGGCGACTCCCACCTGAAGAGCCTGCTGGTGCATCACCAGGTGATCGTGCCGGTGACCAAGGGCAAGCTGGACTTCGGGCCCTGGCAGCAGGTTTATTATGCCGAATTCGACGGGCAGCGGGCCAAGCGCGTGGTTATCAAAGTGATGGGTGAATAACGTGAAAGGAGAGCCGCCGCGGCGGCATTTATCCATTATGAAACGAATCATGTGGCTGGCGGGCGCCTGCGCCCTCGGGGTGTGGGCGGCGGAGTTGCCGGTACGGCACATTGTCCTGTACAAGCACGGTGTGGGTTATTTCGAGCGGGCGGGCGAGCTGACGCCGGGCGAATCGGCGCGGCTGGATTTCAAGGCCTCGGAGATGGACGATGTGCTGAAGTCGCTCACCATCGAGGAAAAAGGCGGCGGTAAGATCTCCGGCCTGCGCTACGATTCGAGTCAGCCGCTGGCGCGGAAGCTGGCGGATTTTCCGTTTCACCTGGGCGCCGGGCAGCCGCTGAGCGCGGTGCTCGATCAGTTGAAGGGCGCCCGGATCGAGCTGAAATTCGCCAACGAAACGGTAAGCGGAGCGATTGTGGCGGCGCGCCTGACGCCGGGCGACGAGAAGCGGGCGGAGCACGAGCAGGCCACACTGCTGATGGATTCAGGCGATTTGCGCAACCTGGATCTGGGAGCGGCAGCGGGTGTCCGGTTCACCGATCCTGGGCTGCCGGCGCAATTCAAGGATTACCTGGCGGCGCTCACGGATGCGCGGTCGAAGGAAAGGCGCAGCGTCTATATCGATTCCTCCGACGCCGGGCGGCGGGAGGTGCGGGCCGGTTACATGGTTCCCACGCCGGTGTGGAAGTCGAGCTACCGGCTGGTGTTCGGCTCCGGCGCGCAGCCTACGCTCGAAGGCTGGGCCATTGTGGACAACGCGTCCGGGGAAGATTGGAACAAGGTGGACCTGTCGCTGGTTTCGGGGCGGCCGATTTCGTTCATCAGCCCGCTGTATGCGCCGCGCTACGTGGCGCGACAGACGGCGGAACTGCCGGACGATAGCGCGGCCGTACCGGTAGTCCACGAGGGCGCGGTGGAGGAACGGGAGGACCAGTTGGCCGGGATCGCAGCCGGGTCCGCCGCCGGGATCACGGGCTCAGTGCCGCCACCACCCGCCGAGACCAGGCCGGTGGCTGGTTTCGCGGGCCTCGAGCAGTTCGCACGCCTTCAAAAAGCGCCGCGCGCCAACTTCTCCGACGTCGCTCCGGCCGCCGCCCGCGAGCTGGGCGAGTTGTTTGAATATCACTTACCCGCGCCCGTTACAGTGCGCCGCAACGAATCCGCCATGTTGCCGTTCCTGCAACAAAGTCTCGACGCGCGCAGGCTGCTGATCTACCTGGACCAGACCTCCACGCACCCCCTGGACGCCGCGGAGATCCGCAACACCACCGGCAAGACGCTGGATGGAGGGCCGATCACGGTCTACGAGGCAGGCGCATACGCTGGCGAGGCGCTGATGGAGACGGTGAAGACCGGCGACAAGCGCCTGATCAGCTATGGTGTGGACCTGGGGACGCGTATCACCACGGAGTTCGACAGCAAGTCGGAAGTGGTGCGCGAGATCCACGCGCGGCGCGGCGTGTTGACCGCGCGCAGTGCCGGCGTGGAGACCAGGACCTACACCATCCATAACGTGGAGCAGAAAAACAAGCTGCTGATTATCGAGCATGCGGCGCGCCCGGAATACAACCTGCTCGATCGCAAGCCCGCGGAAAAGACCGGCAACGCCTACCGCTTCGAGGTGAAGCTGGCGCCCGGCGCCACGGAGAAATTTCCGGTGACCGAGGAGCGCGTGTACCAGCGGGCTTTTACGGTCACGGACCTCTCGCCCGATGTGCTGGTAACGTATGTGCGCAACCAGGATCTGAGCGATGCGGGGCGCAAGCAACTGGAGCACATCGCGGAATTGAAGCAGCGGACGGCCGCGGCGGCGCGGGAGATGGGCCGCATCGACCAGCAGGTGCAAGAAGTGGTGCGGGACCAGGACCGGCTGCGGCAGAATATCGGGAGTCTGAACCAGGTGAGCGGCCAGCAGCAGCAGGTCCAGACCTACGCGCAAAGGCTGGCCGCCCAGGAATCGCAACTGGCGGCGCTGCGCGACCGGCGCGCGGAACTGGACAGGAACCGGGCAACCCTGGAAGGCGAGATCAGCGGGGCGATCGAGAGCCTGTCGTTCTAGCGCGCCAGAGCTTCCAGCCGAGCCCCAAGGCGGCCAGCAGCGCTGCTACCGCCCACGTGATGTTGCTCATCAGATCGCCGAGGGCCAACACGCGATCGCTGAAGGCGCGGCCCAGGCCGATATAGAGAACGGCTCCCAGGGTTTCGCCCAGAACGTCCCAGATGGCGAAGTGCAGCCAGGAGTAGCTGGCGATGCCGCTGGCGAAGTTGACCACCGAGCCGAGCGGCGTCAGCAGCCAGCGGCTAAGGAAAACGCCAAGCCCACCCCAGCGGCGGGCCTGGGCTTGCGCCTGCGCGATCCGTTGCGGCCCGCCGAGCAGCTTTACGAACCTGGAGACCAGCGCGTGGCCGCCCCAGCGGCCGATGGCGTATCCGATCTGATCGCCGGCTACTGCTCCGGCGCTGGCCAGACTGATGGCCCATCCCAGCGGCATGACGCCCTGCGCGGCCAGCGATCCGGCTACGATCAGCAGCAGCGTCACAGGCAGCGGCACGCCGATGGCCGCCACTACCGTGACGGCAAACACGGCGGGCAAGCCGTATTGTGACACGGCCGCCAGGATCAGTTCGCGCATCAGGGAACCTTGCCGGGATCACGCCCGGGCGATGGTTCCGGGGCCGGGTGCACATGACCGGCGGCGACCAGGGCGTGCTCCAGATCGCGCACCACGTCCGCTACCGGGCGATGCTGTTCGCGGGCGATGGCGCCGATGGGGCGGCGGTCCTGCGGGAAAGGATCTAGTCCGATGGCCCGGTAGAGGATGCGGGCAGGCACGTGGTGAGTGTGGGCGATGAAGGGCACGCTCATCCAGGGGCGGATGGGCTCGTTCTCCAAATGCATGCGGCGGGCATGCCGGCCTGCCCTGACGGCGAATAGGAATGTCCCCGCGACGGCCACGCAGAATGCTACAGCCAGGATAAGTCCGCTCGAAGGCCGCCGCACTTCTACACTATACCTGTGGCGGGCTCCTGCCGATAACAGCACTAAGCGGACCATAGCGCCGCGGTCGGAGGGGAGCAATATGAGGCACAACTGGTTGGTCGCCGCACTGGTGCTTTCCGCGGCGTGGGCGCAGGAAGATCCCGTTCAACAATGGGATCGGCGGCTGCGGGAAGCCACCGGCGGCAGGTTCGCATTCACTTTTGAAGAACGGACCTGGGCCGGGAGTTTCTGAACTACGGCGAGACCCGGGTCATCGGCTCGACGCCGTGGAGCAATACGGACCGCACGTTCGATCATGCGCGCCTGTACTATCGCACGGCGAAGCAGCAGTTCGAAATTCTGATGGTTTCGCCCGTGAAGGTTCTGCCGGAGCGCTTCAATACGCCGAATCTGGGAGAGCGGATCTGGGGCACGTATAATACGCTCTCGAACGTCTGGCGGGGAGCATCCATCGAGTGGTACGTTCTGCGCCATTCTCAGAACGCCATCGGCGGCTGGGCCGGAAAAGGCACGCTGGGCACGGACAGCTTCGGCGGCCGCTTCTACGGAAAGCTGCCTAGACAGTTCGTGTATAGCCTGGAAGGAATCGGGCAGGCGGGACACCTCGGGCTGCTACCGCAGCGGGCGTACGCCTGGTTTTCCGGCTTGTCACGCACGGTCACGGCTCTGCGCAAGCCGCTGGATCTCTCGGCCGAGTACAAGCTGGCATCCGGGACCAAGACAGGCGAGAGCTACAGCGGCACTTACGATCAGCTGATGTCGGCGAATCACGACAAATTCGGACGGGAAGACCTGTTCGGCTGGCGCAACCTGAAGACGTTCAAGAGCCTGGGGACTTACAACTTCACGAAGGCTTTTGGCTTAAACCTGATGTATACCGACGACTGGCTCTTTAGCGCCTCCGACTCGCTCTACAACAGCCAGGGCAAGGTCATCGCGGCTTCCGCCAGGGGTCTGGCGGGCACGCACGTGGGGCAGGAGCTGGATTCATTTGTAACCTACAAGTATGGCGCGCACCTTTTCGGGGCGGGGTTCGGCCACCTCTTCAGCGGGCGTTTTGTCCAGTTGACGACTCCGAATATTAATCCGCGGTACTTTTACGTGTTCCAGCAATATTCCATCCGGTAGGCCGCAACTGCCCCGCGCAGTGCATTGGATTATGCTTTAGCTATGCGTAAAAGTCTGCTGCCCCTTGTCCTTTTTGCCCTTGGCCATGTGCCCGTCGATGGCGCGGAGCCCGAATGGAAGCAATTGTTCAACGGCCACGATCTCACCGGCTGGCAGCATGTGGGCCCCGGCTCGATGACGGTGGAAGACGGGCTGATCCAGACTCACGGCGGCATGGGCCTGCTCTATTGGACCGGCGGCAAGCTGGGAAACTGCGTGATCCACGTGGTCTTCAAAATGCGGGATCACAACGACAACTCGGGCGTTTTTGTGCGGATTCCGATCGAGCCGCGCGAAGAGTGGATGCCGGTGCATTACGGCTACGAAGTGCAGATCGACAACGAGCCGGAGAAGTCCAACGAAACGGCGTATCACGCGACCGGTACGCTGTACTCGCAAACCGAGGCCATGGCGCGGTCCGGCAAGCCCGGCCCGGAGTGGAACACGATGGATATCACGCTGGATGGGCCGCACACCATCGTGATGTTGAACGGCGCCAAGGTCACGGATTACACGGAGGGGCAACCGGTGCCTCCCAAAAAGTTCAGCTTTGAGCCGCAGCGCGGGCCGCGGCCGCTGGAGGGCTATATCGGCCTGCAGAATCACGGCAAAAATGACGTGGTTTTCTTTAAGGAGGTCGCCATCCGGCCACTGATAAAGTAAGGCGGCGTACGCTTGCCGAAGGCTCCCTGCCTTGCTATAATTTGTCGCTGTCTGTGCCATGGACGCCGAGCGATGGGAGAGGGTCTCGGAGCTGTTCCACTCTGCCTGTGAGCAGCCGCCCGATCGCCGCCAGGCATTTGTAGTCCTTACTTGTGAGGGTGACGAGGATCTGCGGCGCGAAGTCGAGTCGCTGTTGACCCAGGATATAACCCGCGATGGTCCCCTCGAACGGGTCGCTCTGGATGCCCTTGCCTGGACCGGCACGGCGCTCCGCAATCAATCCCTTCCTGTTGCGATTGGCCGCTACAAAATTCGAAACGTAGTCGGTCAGGGCGGCATGGGCACGGTCTACGAAGCCGAACAGGAGAATCCCCGCCGGACTGTCGCCTTAAAAGTCCTCCGTTCCGCTTTGGCTGCCCCGGACCTGCATCGGCGCTTCGCGCACGAATCCGCGGCGCTCGGACGTCTGCAGCACCCCGGCATCGCCCGGATCTACGAAGCCGGCGAGGCCGATACCGATTTGGGGCCGCAGCCGTACTTCGCTATGGAATTTATCCGCGGCCTAAGCCTGCTTGAGTATGCGCAACGGCACCGACTCGACACCAGCCGGCGGCTGCTCTTGATCGTCAAAGTATGTGAGGCGGTCGACCACGCGCACCAGCACGGCATCATTCACCGCGATATCAAGCCCGCCAACATCCTGGTGGATGAGACCGGCCAGCCGAAGATTCTCGATTTTGGCGTAGCCCGGTTCACCGATTCGGACGCGAATGCCGCCGCCCAAACGAACCTCGGGGAGGTGGTCGGGACCCTGGCCTACATGAGTCCCGAGCAGATTCTGGCCGATCCGCGACAACTCGATGCGCGCAGCGATGTGTATTCCCTGGGCGTGTTGCTTTATGAACTCCTCGCCGGACGCCTGCCCTACGAAGTCAGCCCGCAAGTACATGAGGCGGCGCGCGCCATCCGGGAACAGGATCCGGCGCCACTTCGCGAGATCAGCGGCTTCGGCCACGCCGATCTCGAAACCATCGTCGACAAGGCCCTCGAGAAGGATAAAACCCGGCGGTATGCGTCGGCCGCCGAACTGGCCGCCGATCTGGACCGATTTCTGAGGAACGAACCCATTTCCGCCCGGCCGGCTGGCGCGATTTATCAAATTCGAAAGTTCGCCGGCCGCCACAAGGCTTTGGCCGCCTCCACCGCGGCGGTGTTCCTGGCCGTTCTGGCCGGAATCGTTGTGAGCACCGGCCAGGCGATCCGCGCTGATCGCGAACGCGACCGCGCCTTGCGCGCCGAGCAGACCGCCAACGCGGTGAACGACTTTCTGCAAAACGATCTGCTGGCCCAGGCGGGCGCCCGGGCCCAAGCCTCCCATCACGGCGATTCTGATCCGAACCTGAAAGTGCGCACCGCCCTCGATCGCGCGGCCGCCAGGATCGCAGGCAAGTTCGATTCTCAGCCGCTGGTGGAAGCAGCCATCCGGCGCACCATCGGACTTGCTTACTACGACATCAGCCTCTATCCGGACGCGGAGCCCCAACTCCAGCGTGCCGCGGATATCCGAAAGCGCGTGCTCGGCGCGGAGCATCCGGACACCCTGACCAGTCTCCATGAGCTCGCCGTCCTCTACAACTATCAAGGCCGCTATGCGCCGGCCGAAACGCTCTTCAAGCAGGTCCTGGAAGACCGGCGGCGGATCTTGGGACGTTACCACAAAGATACGCTGGCGGTAATGTCCGACCTCGGCCTGGCGATCGCTTATCAGGGCGACGACGTGCGCGCCGAAGCCATCTTCGCGAGCGTTCTTCAAGCGAATCGGCGCGTCCTGGGCGAGCATCATCCGAATACGCTTTCAGTAATGGATAACCTCGCCTCCGTAGATATGCGGCTGGGAAAGTATGCTGCATCCGAGGAGCTTCTCCAGAAAGAAGTGGAACTCTCCCGTCGCGTGCTGGGACCGGAGCATCCCGACGCCATCAATGGCATGCACAATCTGGCGACGGTCTATCGCGCCGAAGGAAAGTACGCGCAAGCCGACGCGCTCTTTTTGGCCGCCCTCGATGCGCGGCGCCGCGCGTTGGGCGACGACCACTGGGAAACGCAAAACACACGCTTCAGCCTGGGGCTCTCCTACCGGGCGCAGGGCCGGTACACCGAAGCGGAATCGCTGTTCTTACCCGCCGCCGAGGCGCTCCGCCGGGGACTCGGACCTGAGCATCCGCTCACGCTCAAAGCCATGTATTATCTCGCTGAGCTGTACCGGCGCCAGGGGAAGTTCGCCCAGGCGGAGCCCCTGTTCAACCGAGTTCTGGAAGCGAGGCGCCGCATCCTGGGACCTGACAATCTGTTCACCGCCCAGGTCCAGGCATCCACGGGCGAAATGAACCTGCAGCGCCGTGCCTGGTCCGCTGCGGAAGGCCCGCTCCGCGAAGCTCTCAGAATTCGCGCAGCCAAGAGTCCCGATACATGGGAAAAGTATTACGCCGAAAGTCTGTTGGGCGTCAGCTTCTCCGGCCAGAACAAGTATGCCGAGGCCGAACCGCTTCTAAGCTCCGGCTACCAGGGATTACTCAAATACCAGTCCAGCATGCCCGTGGAAAACCGGCGAGACGTCGAGCAGGTTCGGCGCTGGCGCGATCAACTGGCCCTCCGCTGACTAACCGCCGCCGCGCGACATCGCGCGCAGCAACCACGCCTTGGCAAGTTTCCAATCCCGCCGCACGCTCTGCGCGGACAACCCCAGCACTTCCGCCGCTTCCTCCATCGTCAAACCCCCGAAAACTCTCAGTTCAACCACCCGAGCCCGGCGCGGATCGAGTTGACTCAAGCTAGTGAGTGCGTCATCCAGCTCGATCAGCTCGGCCGCCCGCATCGAATCCGGAGCCGGCACTTGATCGGGAATCAAATCCGATGCCCATTGCTTTCCCCCGCCGCGTTTCGCGGCGTCCCGGCTGCGTGCGGAATCCACCAGGATGCGGCGCATCAACTGCGCCGAAACGGCAAAAAAGTGCACCCGATCCTTCCAGTCGACGCCGTGGACATTTACCAGGCGCACGTACGCCTCGTGCACCAGTGCGGTGGTCTGCAGCGTCTCGCCAGGACCCAGCTTGTGCCGGTAGTACCGGGCGAGGTTGCGTAATTCGTTATAAACTAACGGGATGAGCCGCGCTTGCGCCGAGGCATCCCCGTTCGTCCAAGCTTTCAGCAGCCTGGTGATGTCCCCCGCATCGGCCGCCCCCATCTTCCACCCGTATCTGCTTTTGCCATTATAACCGCGGCCATTCAAAAATAATCCGGCGGCACGTTTAGCGCTTTGGCCCGCTGTTTCCGGTTATTCGATAGGAGAACGATTCTGCGGTTGATTTGTCCGCAGCAGTTTTAACCCAAGTGACCATTCCAAGGAGGCTTACAATGATGCAGGGTAGACGACTGGCTGGCCCCACGGCCGCCATCTCAACCTTTGCCGCCATTATGCTGGCGGGAATGATGTTCGTCCCATCTCCTCAGGTCCGCGCGCAAAATGATAACAACCAGGGGAACCCGGATGATTCCAGGATTCAACAGGGCTTTGCGATTGCCCCTGTGCCGCTGAATCTCGCAGGAAAGAATCGGGAGCTGGTTGGACTGGGCAGTTACATCGTCAACGCGCAGGCGGATTGCAACGGGTGTCACACCCTCAATCCCGCGGTCGAATATACGGCTACGGGAAATCCATATCTGCTTTCGCCCCCCTTCAGCGGAAAAGTAACCGTGGACCCCACACATTACCTGGCGGGAGGCAACGATTTCGGTCCCTTCCCGGGCGGCCCGGGTAGCATTCCACATCTCTACACGCGCAATCTGACGCCGGATAAAACCGGGCTGCCCGAGGGAGGTCACACATTTGCGGACTTCCAGCAGATTATTAGGCACGGCACGGATTTCGATCATATTCACCCGAGCTGTACCAGTCCTGGCACGCCGGACAACTGCCTGTCCTTTCCGTTCAACGGAGATCTTCTGCAGGTGATGCCGTGGCCGGCGTTTGCGAATCTGACCGACCACGATCTTCTCGCGATCTACACCTATCTGAGCGCGATACCGTGCAACCCCGGACCTTCGGGACTCGACCCCAAATTGTACGAGCAGAACGTTTGTCAATGAAATGATGAGGGCCGTTCACGGCTTCATCGTTTTCTGGGTCTGCTGTTGAGCTGCGTTGCGCCGTGGTTTACCATGGGCGGTCATGCCGCTTACCGCCCGCATTAAGAGCTGGTGGCGCGCCGGAGTTGACGGGTGCGTCCGCTATTGGGGCCGGATCCGCCCTGGGCCGGAAGCCCGGCGCGGCGCGGTTTGGGGAACGCTGGCCGGCGCACTTGTTTGCGTGGTCATCGCCGGACTGTATGCCCGCACTGGATTCGGTTACGCCTTCGACTTCGCGCTGGCGATCGCTTTAGCGGCGATTGCCATTCCGCTAACAGCGTTGGCCGTAGCCCTGCTGCTGACGATTGCGCGCAAACTGCCGCGCATGGCTACGGGGATGATCGTAGGCGCATGCCTGATCGTGATGCTGGCCTGGGGGCCGCCGCAGCTTGGCTTCGTGATGGCGATCGCAGTGGGGCTGGCGGATGGCTTCCTGGGCGCCACCATCGCTACGTTCGCCGCCGGGCATTTGGGCGAGGCGTCGCTATCGAAGAAGATCATCACCGTGGCGCTGTGCGCGATCGGGGTGGCGATCAATGCCGGAATCCTGTGGCTGTTCCTGCACGAAGGGTCGATGGAGAAGATCATTTCGTGGAAGCCGCCGGCCGCCACCATGCCGGCGGCGCTGCAGGCGGCGAATCCGGCGGAGAAGGGCGCGTATCCCGTAAAAACGCTGTTTTATGGGTCGGGCATGGACAGCCGGCGGCGGGAGTACGGCAAGACCGTGGCGATCAGGACGCGCATGGTGGATGCGTCGGATTTCTTCAAGGATTTCGAGGGCTGGAAACGTTGGGCGCGCCGGAAGTATTGGGGCTTCGATATGGACAAGCTGCCCCTGAACGGGCGCGTGTGGTATCCGGACGGCGACGGGCCGTTCCCGCTGGCGCTGATCGTGCACGGCAACCACGATATGGCCGAGTTTTCCGACCCGGGCTACGCGTACCTGGGGGAGCTGCTGGCCAGCCGGGGATTCATTCTGGCGTCCGTCGATGAGAATTTTCTGAACAGCGGACTGTTCCACGATCCGCCCAAACAGCAGCCCGTGCGCGGCTGGATGCTGCTGGAACATCTGAAGCTGTGGCGTGAGTGGAACCAGGCGGCGGGCAATCCGTTCCGCGGCAAGGTCGACATGGCGCACATCGCGCTGATGGGGCATTCGCGCGGCGGCGAGGCGGCGGCCACGGCGGCGGCCTTTAACCGCATGCAATATTTTCCGGACAATGCGGACATTCGCTTCGATTACGGCTTCGCCATCCAGGCGGTCGTGGCTATCGCGCCGGCGGACGGACAATACAAGCCCGCCGGACAGCACCGCTGGATCCAGGACGTCAGCTACCTGACGCTGCAGGGCGCGCACGACGCGGATGTCTCGTCGTTCATGGGCAGCCGCCAGTGGGAGCATGTGCGTTATACCCAGCCGGGCCCCTGGTTCAAGGCGGAGATTTATGCGTACCGGGCGAATCACGGGCAGTTCAACACCGTCTGGGGCCGCACCGATGCGGGCGAGCCGTTGAGCTGGTTCCTGAATCTGAAGCCGCTGATGCCGGGCGACCAGCAGCGGCGCATCTCGAAGACCTACATCGCGGCGTTCCTGGAAGCTACCCTGAAGGGACGCCGCGAGTATCTGCCGCTGTTCCAGGACTGGCGCGTGGGGCGCGCCTGGCTGCCGGACACGATCTACATCAACCGTTTTCAGGACGCATCGTACGTGCCGGTGGCAGGCTATCAGGAGGACGCGGACATCACCACCACCACCGCGCCCGGCGGGCGCATCGCCGGCGACAAGCTATCGGTCTGGCGCGAGGGACGCATTCCATGGCGCGGTGGCGATCGCGATTACAACGGCGTCTTCCTGGGTTGGAACCGGGCTAAAGGTACACAGGCGGCGTCCTATACCATCACGCTGCCGGAGGGAGCGGCTACGCGGTGGCGCTTGAGCAAGGGCTCCACCATTGAGTTATCGCTGGCCGCGCTCGACGAAGATGCACCGCTGCCGGGCAAGAAGAAGGACGATAGGTCGAAGGAGCCGGACAAATCCAAGGCGAAAGATCGGGAGTCGCCAGACTTCACCATCGAACTGGTGGCCAGCGATGGTTCTACTGCCACGGCGCCGGTGAGCCGCTTCGCCGCGATTCCGCCGCCGCTGAAGGAGAAGTTCACGAAGCTCGATCCGATGGAGGACGTGGCCTACGAGAAAGATTGGGAGCCGGTGCTCCAAACCATGCGCGCACCACTGGCGGCGTTTCAAAACGGCGGCGCGAAGGCCTTCGATCCGGCCAAGTTGAACGTGGTGCGGCTGAAATTCGACCGCACGGCGATGAGCGTGATCTGCATCAGCAGCGTAGGTTTCGGACGGGAGGATTGATGAGAACATTCGCAATGATGTTTTTGATGGCCGCGGTTGCCTTGCCGGCCGGCGCGCCCAAGGGTTTCGAGCACTGGACCAGCGCGGATCTGCAGGCGTTCGAGAAGAAGCTGTCGCCTAAGATGAGTGCGCGGAAGATAGCCACCCAGCCGCTGGCGAATTGGGGCAACCATAACGCGTTAATCGCGCACCGGGAAGGCGACGGCGAAGCGGAGCTGCACGAGACCCAGAACGACGTGATGGTGATCGAGAGCGGCGCGGCCGTGCTGGTGGTGGGCGGCACCGTGGTGGATCCGAGGACCACCGCGCCGCACGAGATACGGGGACCGTCCATACGCGGGGGCGAAAAGGTGGCGCTGGCGGCCGGGGATGTGGTTCATATACCGGTCAAGGTGCCGCATCAGATGCTGGTGGGCGCGGGGAAGCAGATAACGTATTTTGTGGTAAAGATCGATTAGGGTGGGCGCCCCCACGGGTTGGTTTGTCGTAGAATAGTAAACATCGGGCCGTGGCGCAGCCTGGCTAGCGCGCTTGCTTGGGGTGCAAGAGGTCCCGAGTTCAAATCTCGGCGGCCCGACCAAATTCCACAAACAGTTACAGATACCGGCAGTTCCGAGACATGGGGCTTGGAGTCCAATTGGCGTCCAAACTTGGTAGTGGATCAGTTTGGGGTTTCAGGCGGGTCAGACAGATTAACAGTCTCGCCGAGATCATCCTGACCGGGCGGCGTCATCGCGAATCAGAGGCTGCTCGCGCTTCAGTAGACGCAGAGCCAGGGCGGAATCATGACCAGCAGGAATCTCGCCCGTCGGCTGGAACGGCTCGAAGAGAGCCTGCTGCCGGTCCTCGAAGAGCCGATTGTACTGAAGATCATCTGCGTTTCACGGGACGGCAGCAGCCGAGCCCGCCGACTGCCGCCCAGCAGCCCGGGTGGGGCTGGCCGATTTCCAGGAGTGAGGAGAGACATGTCACATTCGCACAATTTCCGAGCCGCCATTCTGCCGGTCATTTGCTGCATGCTGGCGTCCGGTTTGGACGCCCAGGAGCCGGTCATCCTGATGAAGAACTGGCCGGCTCCCTTGTACTGGCAGCCTTCGCTGAGCCAGGCGCAGAAGCCCATGGCGGCTGCGTCGGAGGACCGGCCGGCAGCCGCGGCTGCGGTCGCGCCAACGATCACGCCGCCCCTGCTGTTTGTAGGGATGGCGCCCTGCCGGATCATGGATACGCGGGGAAACGGATTCACTGGAAGCTTCGGTCCGCCGGGTATCTCGGCAAATACGTGGCGGACCGTGCCGATTCAGCAATCCAGTTGTGCGATTCCGGCCACGGCGCAGGCCTACTCGTTGAATGTGACGGTGGTGCCTCCAGGTCCGCTGGGGTACCTGACGATCTGGCCCACCGGGGAGACCCAACCCACGGTCTCCACACTGAACGACCTGACCGGCCAGATTCTGGCCAACGCCGCGGTGGTGGCGGCAGGGACCGGCGGCAGCGTGAACATATACGTGAACCAGACCGCCAACGTGATCCTGGACATCAACGGTTACTATGCCTCCGCTACGGACTTGCAAGGCAACACCGTTTTGGGAGTGGGAGCGCTAGGGGGCGATACCAGCGGAGCGAATAACACAGCCATCGGGCAGAACGCGCTGCTCACCAACAAAACCGGGATGGAAAACACGGCCATCGGGGTTGGCGCGCTGAGCAACAGCACCGGCGGCAATAACATCGCCCTCGGCTATCAAGCCGCGGAAAACGTCACCACGACCAGTAACAACATCGATATTGGCAACCTGGGTAGCGCTGGTGACAGCGGCGTGATCCGCATCGGAACCACGTTCGCCCAAACCACCGCTTACATGGCGGGCATCTACAACAGCACCATCAGTGGTTCGCCGGTGGTAGTCAACTCCAACGGGCAGCTCGGCGTCGGCCCGGCGGGAGTAAGTGCCGTGAACCCGCAGCAGGTAGCGCTGCTGAAGTGGTTCCCGGCGTACGAGTCCCAGTTCAGCGTAGGCAGCGGACCCTCCGGCGTGGCTTTCGACGGGGCCAATATTTGGGTGACGAACGCCCTCGACAACAGCGTTACAAAGCTGCAAGCCAGCACCGGGGCCATTCTAGGCGCGTTCAACGTGGGCACCTACCCCTCCGGCGTGGCTTTCGACGGAGCCAATATTTGGGTGACGAACTTCAATAGCAACAACGTGACCAAGCTGCGGGCTAGCGACGGCACGCCGCTGGGAACCTTCGGCGTGGGCACCCGCCCCGTCGGCGTGGCTTTCGACGGCGCCAACATCTGGGTGGCGAACTCCGGCAGCAACAACGTGACCAAGCTGCTAGCCAGCACCGGGGTTGTTTTAGGCACGTTCAGCACGGGCGGCTACCCCTACGCCATTGCTTACGATGGGGCCAACATCTGGGTGGCGAACGCGGTCAGCAACAACGTGACCAAGCTGCAAGACAGCAACGGGTCCGTTCTAGGCACGTTCAGCGTAGGCACCGCACCCTCCGGCGTGGCTTTCGACGGAGCCAGCATCTGGGTGGCGAACACGGGCAGCAACAACGTGACCAGGCTGCAAGCCAGCACCGGGGCGCTTCTAGGCACGTTCAGCACCTTGAACCTCTCCCCCTATGGCGTGGCTTTCGACGGGGCCAACATCTGGGTGGTGAACTCCGGCAGCAACAACGTGACCGAGTTCCAAGCCAGCACCGGGAGCTTTCTCGGCTCGTTCAGCGTGGGCGCCAACCCCTTCAGCGTGGCTTTCGACGGGGCCAACATCTGGGTGGCGAATTTCAGCAGCAACACCCTGTCGAAGCTTTAAGAGCGAACGGCGCGGAACCCATTTCCAACTTCTACGCCACGCCGCAGGTAATCCGGCGCGGAGCGCAAGCCCGAATCTGCTTCGGCGTTTAACCGGGCCAAGAGTGTCCGCATGGAGCCTCCCATGGAGGCGTTACGTCCCGAACAACTTGCAAGTCGAGAGTTGGAAGGCAGAAGCCGCCGTGCCCATCTCTGTGAAAAGACCGTGCAGAGGCCGGCAATAAAGTAGCGTGTGCAAGTTTGGGTGAGGCCCGCGAAAAGCAGTCCCTCAAGACGGATCGCGATGAACCAGTTCGGGAGCGAATGCGGGAATGCAGACGGCAATGTACTCCGCGCCGCCGGGCTCCGGCGAACTGTAGCGCACCCACTCGCCGCGGTGCGTAGTGATCGCCTGGCCGGCCCTGACATCCATTGTCTCCGATGGTGTTTCCACTCGCAGCAGACCTCGCAACACTACGGTATGCTCATCGAACTCGGGAGTTTGGCCAGGTTCGATCCAACCCGCCGGACTCTCCATCCGCGCAATACTCACAGCCGTCGTCGCGGAGTTGACGCGGCCGATGTATTCCGAAATTTGTTTCGGAAGGTTGCCGGCGGCTGAAATGATGGTCGGTTCTTCGATCAGGTCAGGCATGGATATCCTTATCCATCAATTTGGTAACAGTGCCAACTCCGGGTCTGGCGCCCAGTCGTTTTGTTGGTGCGCTGCTCAGAATCCTCACAATACATCAGAATCGCACGCGCCGCACCTGCCCGCCGCACCTTCGGAAGGCGCGGCACTGCTTTCCGGTCCGTCTGAGCTTCCGCTTTCCTCCGGATCGAGCTTCCGCGTTGCGGCTTCCGCATCGTGATATTTTCGCGCCACTTCGGTCAGTTCCGAAGGGGCGAGTGCGAGCAACTTTTCGTCGGGGAGCGAGGCCTAGTAACCCGATAATTCCTTGCGGTCAATCTGCAGGATCGCGTTCTGGGTAGTTTACCGGTAGCAGCGGGCCGGCCTCATTGTACCGTCACCTGTAATGGCAGAAAAGTATTGCTTTTCGTCATGAACCAGGTGACGCCTTCCTGAATCAGGGTGATCCGCAATTCAAAGTTGCCGGTCTGGTTCGGAGCGACAACGCGGACGTCGGCGTTCACCGTCTGGTTTGGAGCCACCGCCGACGGCAGCATGGTCCTCTCGCCTTCTATAGGAAGCATCTGGCCGTCTTTGAACCACTTGTAGGAGATGGTGACGGGATACCGGCCTACCGAGGCCCAGGTGTCTGTTCCAGGATTCTGAATCTGAACTGGAATCTTCAAGTCCTGTGCGGGGTGAAGAGTCAAACTGGTTGTCGGGCTGGTCAAAACCTGGCGATAAGAGCTGAACGCCTGCCCGGGACCTTCGGCTGATTCGGGGTTAGTACGAGGAGTGTCACGGCAACCAATCCCCAGGCAGCAACAAATAATCGCCAGCAAAGCTATTGCGGGCGCCTGGAAGAGCCGGCACGCGGACAGCGGCATTCCGGCTCTTAAAATCCGCAACGACGAGGCGAAACCCATTCGATCAGGCATGACGCAGAGATATAATTTACCATAGGACGCATCGAGATCACTCACGGCGCGAAGTAACCAAACAAATCCAGAACCAGGTATGTGTTGTTGGTGGCATACGCGCTAATTTGCGTATTGCTCGTGGGAACAATAGCCATATTGCTGGTCACCTCTCCGTTTAACGCATTGAGCGTTGATACCACTGGCTGCAAGCCGCCCTCCGGCCATAACGTCAGGTAGCCCAGAAATCCCTCCGGCACCACCGTGGCATTCAAAACATACGCTTGCGCCGCGCTTGTTCCTCCGCAACCGGCCCCGATTAAATTCACGTTGATGGCGCCCTCGAACGGCGCTGCGCCTGTTGGATTGCGTGTGTCCAGCGCCCGGCACGGCGGCAATGCATAGAGTGACAATGCGCCTCCCGCCACCGGCGCGAAGTACCCGTTGATATCCACGAGCAGATCCGTCGCATCGGTGACATAAACGTTGATACTGCCCGCCGTACCCGCCGGCGATATGGCCGCATTCGCCTCCACAGTCCCGGTCGGGTCGTTCAGGGTTGATACTACTGGCTGGATTTGTCCAGCCGGCCATACCGTCAGGTACCCGACCGCGGCCGGCGGCACCAATGTGAAATTCAACGAGTACGCCAGCGCTGTCGATGGCACGTTGCAACTGCCGGAGAGCAGCGGCAGCGTGGTCGTGCTGCCCGCGGCCAGGGTTCCCGTAATGACCGTCTGTGGCGCGCCGGCTCGCGTGTCCACGAGCCGGCACGGGGTCACCGGATAGAAGCCCAATGCCGCCGAATCGTCGGATATAAAATAGCCGTCGATATCCAGCACCACGTCGGTGTCGTCGGTCGCATACACGCTGATAGCACCCCCGGTTCCCGCCGCCACAATCGCCGCATTCGCTTTCACCTCTCCATCCAGCGCATTCAGGGTCGATACCACAGGCTGATTTTGGCCGGTGGGCCACACCGTTAAGTAACTCAGTTCCGCCTGCGGAACCACGGTTACGTTCAAAGAATAAGCCTGGGCGTTGGCAGGGATGTAGGTGCAGGGTGCGCTGGGTAGCGTAAAGCTGCGCGACGTTCCGCCGGATACCGACGGCGGTCCGAAGCCGGGTGGCTTGGTGCTGTCTCGCGTATCTACAACCCGGCACGGCGCCATCGGAATAAAACGCAACGCCGCGGTCGATGGTGACACAAGAATGCTCCCGCTGGTTCCGCTAACCCCGGGCGATAACAAATCGTTGGCCGTGAGTGTTGCGTCGCCGGGAGTCACCAACGAGGCCGAAAACGTTCCAACCCCATTGGTAAGTGTCGCGTCGCCGGGCAACGTGGCTGATGGGTCCGTGCTCGTAAAATGCACCGGATCGTTATAGGCGGTCACTACATTGTTCCCGGAATCCAGGGCCGTCACCGTGAATTGAATAGGTAGCCCTGCGGTTGCGTTCGCCGGCGCCGATATGGAGAGCTTCGTAGCCGTCCCCGGCCCGGTGCCGGTGATCGTACTGAAGTTTGCATTAACCGCCAGCGTACCGTAGCTCGTGGCGACGGTAAGCGGATTTGTGTGCGACACGGAGCTGCCGTTAATAGTCGAGGAGGCGAACTCGTACTCCACGCCGCCGATAGATTGGGGATCTGTGAAGGTAAGGCTGCAAACACCCCCCACGCTCCAAGTCAGGTTCGCCGGGGTCGTATAGGTTCCCGGAGCACAGCCGGTTCCCGCCGTCGTAATGGAGGCGCCCGAAGGCGATGAGGTAATCGTCGCCAATTCGGACACAACAAGGCTGAAGACCGTGCCGTGGAAATTGGCGCCGCCGTTGACGGCCGTCCCATAGAAAAGCCCGGCGCCGGTCTGAAGGAGCGGCGCGTAAGGATTCGCGCCGTCCACGCAATTGCTCTGCGCGCAAAAGCTGTGTAGCGTGGTCAGCGAGCCGCTCGGGGTCATTTCGAAGATCGTGCCATAGTTGCCGTTGGTTCCCCCGTAGACTGTGGTGCCATAGAAATTACCGTCTGCGCTTTGAATCAGCGCGGCATGCGGGTTGGCGCCGTCCGCGCAATTGGTTTGGCCGCAGAAACTGTATAGCGTGGTCAGAGTGCCGCTCGGTGTGATCTTGAAAACTGTCCCAGACCCCTGGGCTCCGCCATTATAGGTGGTGCCGTAAAAGTTTCCATCGACGCCCTGGATCAGTCCGGCGTAAGGGCTGCTCGCCATCCGTGCAGTTTGCCTGCCGGCAGAAGCCGTATAGCGCCATCAGGGTGCCGGTTGGGGTCATTTCAAAGACCGTGCCACCGAACCCTCCGGAAGAACCTTCAAATGAGGTTGTCCCGTAGAAGTTCCCATCGCTGCCCTGGACCAATGCGCCGTAGGGGTTGGTGCCTGCCAGACAACAGATGAAGACTGCCAGCAGGCTTTCCGCGCCGGCTGTGGAAATTTTGAAGACACCGCCATAGTCATAGCCAGTTTCGAATGTCCCATAGAGATACCCATCGGTGGCCTGAATGAGTGCCGCGTAAGGTTTACCGCCGGCGCAAAAGAGCCCCGCGCAGAAGTCGAAGAGCGTGGTCAACGATCCGCCCAAGCTGGATTTGAAGACGGTGCCAGAGTTGGAGTTTCCGCCGGTGTACGTGGTCCCGTAAAGGTTCCCATCCGTGGCCTGCACCACCCCTGCATAAGGGTTCGCGCCATCCGCGCAATTGCTCTGGCTGCAAAAGCTGTATTGCGTCGTGAGCGTGCCACTCGGCGTCATTTGGAAAAGCGTCCCGTAGCCACCGGTCCCGCCGCTGTAGGTAGTACCATAGAATTCCCCGTTGGTCGCCTGTATCAGCCCGCCGTACGGAAGTGCGCCGTCGGTGCAGGCCG
>Ga0070731_10001427_pt1 | contig 24700 bp, 20 predicted proteins | sample Coa_R1_2_FD_66448 | JGI IMG/M metagenome (GOLD analysis project Ga0070731, IMG submission 66448) | Surface soil microbial communities from Centralia Pennsylvania, which are recovering from an underground coalmine fire - Coalmine... | ecosystem: Environmental > Terrestrial > Soil > Unclassified ... | reverse complement strand
TTGGCCAGGACTGGTATCACGAACGTGAAGAGCGCTACCGCGGCGATCGTTGGCGGCCGCAAATCTTTCAGCACGTCAGGACCGACCTTGATCACGTCTGGAGCGCCTTCCGGGCGAGCGACAAGGAGCGCCGGCGTCTTGAAAGAACGAAGGAAGAGCTGGCCAAGATGCAGGCGGACCTGGATCAGGGCCGCTTTGATAATGGGCTTTTGAACGATGTCATCGACTCCCTTCGTAAATCATCGAACGACGATCGTCTCGCGCCGCGCGACAGGGAGGTTTTGGCTGACGACCTGACGCGCCTCAAGGATTACCAGGATCATCACAACCACTGGCCCCACTAGCTTCGCCGTTTGTTGCTCGGACCAGGCGGAGCGGGCCGCAGCCTCGCAGAAGCGCAAAGGGGCGTGTTTTGCCGCGCATGGTACCTCTTACGCCCTGGAATCATGGTCTAACCCCGCGCGGGCAAGTCACTGACCTCCTATCCGAACATGATCCAGTAGCTTCTGAGCGGCCGTAGCTTTTTGGTCCAGATCGCCGTTGTGCCGCTTCCCGTAAACGTAATCGCCGATGAACCATCCCATCGCCGAGCCCGCCACCACGTCACCGGGGAAATGCTGCCGTGCCCCCACCCTCGCTACAACCACCGTGGAGGCGAGCGCATACGCCATAATCGGAATAATCCGAGGGTGCGGATATTGGTGCGCCACTATCGAAGCCATCGCCCAGGAATTGATGGCATGTCCGGAGGGAAAGCCGGAACTCCACCTCCCGCCGGGGCTACTCTCAAAATGCCCCTTACCGTCACCCTCCAGAGGGCGCGCCCGGTCGGCGATCAGCTTGATCGCTTCCACTACGATGCTGCTGTCCAGCAGCGTTTCAAAACCGATCAATCCCGTTTCGCGAAATCGCTCCTCGTGCCATCCTGTTCCGGCGATATAAAAGCCAGCGCTGATCGGCACCAATGAGTATGCCGAGCCAAAGCGTGATGCCCACGTGCTGACGGACACCTGGCTGGACGAGTTGGGAAGCTGCTTCACGGAGTACTGATCGGTAGCAACCAGGGCTGCAGTCGCAGTGCCGAAAATAACCCACCACTTTACGTCTTTCTTGGCGGTGTGAAAAGGACTCGTCCAGAGGGCCCCCTGGTCGTGCAGGATGTATTTCGGCATGCGTACAAATGGGTGGAAGAATCCCGTTTCGTTCCAGATGTCCTTCTCTTTGATAACTGGAGGACCGGGCTTTACCTCTACAACGGAATGTTGCGCCTCATTTTGTCCTGTTTGGGACGTTTTATCCTCAGGCGGCGTCTGCCCAAACCCAAGGGATACGGTGGTCGAGACAATAAGGACAATCCGTAGCTTCATTTCCTGTCCGAATTGCACTGAGCACTTGATTCACCATCGTGCCTGATATCCCACTATCGTGGCCTCAATCAGCACCGCACCAAGGTTACCGCTTGGATGGCAGGTTTCCCGCAGCGCGAGATAGCTGTCGGTGAAGTCCGGATAGCAACCCTGGTTTAGACAGGCCCACGCCGGCCAAGCCGTTCTGGTCAAGAACCGCCGCCGAGTCGTTCCTATCGATATGTCCTATACTTTCACTTCCCAGCCTTTGCGGTAGGTAGGCTTCACCCAACGGTTCGCTCCGGCGTTATTGGAGAATCCGCCTTTTTCGTGATCCCAAAGCAGGCTGCCCTCATAATGCACCGCCGCCGATCCGGCCACCAGCCATTCCGTGTAGCGCGCGGCGATGCTGAAATTGGAGCAGGCGGGCGCGCCGCCCTTGCAGGCCCGGACCCAGTCGCGCAGGTGCGCCGCATGATTGGAGCCGGTGCTGGCGCCGGGCGAGCGCTGCAGGTACGGATCGGGCAATTTGTATTCGGCCCAACGCGATCCCGGTAGAAGACCCACGCCTTCGCCGCGCCCGCTGGTGCCGAGGTATCCTTTGGAGCCCACGAAAATGCAGTTGTAGCCGCTGCCCGCTGGAGGACGCGCGCCGGCCCCCGGACGCCCGCCCGAGCCGGGACGGAAGCCGCCTTGTCCCGCTGCTGGTCCCACCTGCGGGCCTGTGCCGGGGATCTTGCGAGCCTCTTCCACCGTCATACCCGGAGGCGTGTACCCGTCGCCGCCGCCGCCGTGGTGATACCAGTAGACTGTCACCGGCGGCATACCCGGCCGCGCCGAGAATTCGTATTTGAGCGTCAACTCATCGGGGAATGTGAATTCCGGCAGCGAGTCCTTCTGGGTACACTCGATGCTCGTCAGGTACTCCGGACCGAGTTGCAGAGCCCAGTTGGCCGGGCCTAGAATGTGCACGCCCCAATCGCCGATCAGGCTGCTGCCGAAATCATAAAAGCCGCGCCAATTGAAGGGCAGATAGAATTTGAAGGTCTCCTGGCCGGGATATCGGAATCCCTGCGGCATGCCGGGCGGGCGGTTGCGAGCCTCGCGCGCGGCCACGAATGACCTGTAATCCTCATCGCCCTCAGTGAAGGGACGCGTATTGGCGACGCCCAGCCACAGGTCCCAATCGAGCGTCTCCGGCGCCCGCGTCGGGGCCGGGACTTTCGTCATCTCCTGCGGCCATATCGGGCGGCCCGTCCAGGCGTGGACTTCGCGCACCTCGCCGATTTCGCCGGACCACAGGATTTCGCAGGCCACCCGGGTGGCGTCGTGCGAATAGCCTTGATTTCCCATTTGCGTGGCGACATTGTATTTCTCCGCCGCTTGCCCCAGAAGGCGCGCTTCGCCGGCCGTGCGCGTGAGCGGCTTTTCCAGGTACACGTGCTTTCCCGCCTGCATGCAGGTGAGCGCGCAGTAAGCGTGATTGTGGTCCGGCGTGCCGATGACCACTGCATCGACGTCCTTCCCTAGCTTGTCCAGCATCTGGCGGAAATCCTTGTAACGGGCCGCCTTGGGGAAGCGCTCGAAGGATTCCTGCCCGCGCACCCAGTCGACATCCGCCAACGCCACTACGTTCTCCACCCCGGCTTGCGCCAGTTGCAGGTCGGCCGCCGGTTGCCCGCCCGCTCCGATGGCTGCCAGGTTCAGCTTTTCGTTCGGCGATTTGTACCCTGACGCGCGCAACGACGGCGTGCTGCCGAATCCGCCTGGGGGAATGGCGCCCGCCAGCAGGCTGCCGTAGAAGAAGTATCGTCTGGAGAATCGATAACTTGACATGTACACAAGCCTATCGCAGATTGGGCCGGGAGCAAGGCCGTGGCGGTTCGTATATAGTCCGGCGATTAGCCGGCAAACCTGCCGCGAGGACACTCGTTCGTTAACAAGATCTACTGAATGTCGATGGTCACCATGTTCGAGGTCACGTTGAAACCACAACTGATGCCTACGCCGGGCGTGGTGCCGGTCAGCGATACGCTGAGGTTCACGGTTCCGCTACCCGCCATGCCCGCCGGCAGCCATACGTTGATTTGGTCCAGGCCCGCGTATTGGGGAGACGGTCCTGCATAAAAGACCTCTAGAGGCTGATTGTTGGCCATTACCGTGAGCCCTTGGGGAAAGGTGGAGTATTCCGAAATACCGGTCCCCCAAAGCACCAAGGCGGATGTGCCGGCAGTGACATTCAACGGAACCGGCACACAGCTCCCGGCGCCGCCGGGGCATTGGGCTACATACTCGATAGTCTGCGTTCCGTCGGGCAGATTGTTGACGAATTGGGCGGCGGCCACACCGCTGCCATTTTCGTTGGCGGTGAAGAGTCCGGGCCCGGGAGCCGGAGTGGCGGTAACCGGCGCGGTTTGCATCCCCGATAGCGTGGTGATTTGGATGTTCGTGTTATAGACGCTTCCGGATCCGCCGGCACAGGCCGGGAAAGTAGTATTCGGCGGCACCTGCGCGTTGATTTGTGTGGGGCTAACGTAGAAGAGCGGCATAGGCCCGGAAAAGACCGGTCCGCCCAGGATGTTTGTCACTACAAAATTCGCACTGGCGCCGCCCAACTGTTCAGGCAGCGGAACGGACCCGGCCATCGCAATATCGTTAGCGAAATTACTACCATAAATCGCGACGATCGAGCCGGCGGACACAGGCGTGGTGGCGCTCGCCGCGGAAAGCACATTAGGCGAATTGGGGCTGCTGGTCGACGGCCTGACCTGGCCGTGGAGACTGTTCGCCGCTGCCAGCAACATGGCGGCGAACCCGAGGCTGTTGCGCATCGGTTTGTTCGACGTTGGGTAGTCTATTCTGTACCGCGCGGGCGGTAGGCCGGCCAATCCCGACGGAGCGAACGTAGGGAACGCCGATGATGATCATTGCGGCCGCCTTTGCGCGCTCCATGCGCGGCGCAGATGTGTTCGGCTCGTGGATCTATGGCTCAAGCCCGACGCACGGCTTTCAGTATTGTATGATTGCGAACCGTAACCTACGTGCTCATCCTGCCGGTGATCCCGTTCGTCCCCGGACAGACCGCGGATGGCGAACCGAACTCTGCGGACGAAGCCTCTCTCCTTGAGGAAATCGGCAACTCAAGCCCCGCGTTTCTCGACGTAGCAGACATGCACTGGGAGCCCGTCGTCCGGGCAGGTAGCGGTCGAGGCCGGTTCCGAGGCCGGCCGCCCGCCGCGGGTAGGATTTCATTTTCCAGGCGCGGTAGCCGCCGTGCGATACTCCGGGTAGTCATGTTCCTGCCAACCATTGGCGTGCTTGAGAATGCTTAACACTAACGGCTCTTCGAGGACCGCCGACAGGCTGTCTTCGGGCCGTTCCAGTCGCCGCGCGAGGCTCTTGCGGTCATGCTGGTGGTCGAGACCTCATCGCGGTTGCCCGGCTGGCCTCTGGGTGGAAACCACGCCGTGATCCACGAGCACGCTATCGTTTGGTTGGAGTTTCCCGTAAGATCTCCCATTGACAAGCAATTCCTCGCCACGAATCGCAATATCCGCGTCGCGGCAGGGCTTAAAACGGTAGATCCGTGGCTCCCCACCCATTTGCGTTACTGGAGGAACGCTGGTTTTGTAGCAGTCGGTCACCCGAACTCTATGACTTCCGAGCATTGCGCGAACCTCTCCCAGCAGCAGGTTGTTTGAGCTGTTGCATCCCACCGTTAGCAGCAACAGGATGGATGCCGCGGCAAGGCGTTGAATTGTCGACGTGCCCGTTTTTCTCATCTAAACTTTATATCACAAAGTATCTTGTTGTGCAAAACCCTGCCCCGTAGCGCCACCGCCGCTGAGGTCGCAGGCCCGCCTCGAGCCGGGGGCGGTGGCCGCCGTCCTTTCCGTCGCGCGGACTGATATGGCCGGATATCACTAATCCGCGCAGAAAGGGATCTTCACGGTTCCAAAGAAACAGTCAAACAGACCCGTTTCCATTATATTAACGAAAGGCATCTGTTGTGCTGTCTTTTCGCAATCGTATAATCCAGGCATACGGTATTGTTCAGTTGCCGATACGGCATCCTGCCGAGCTGGCCGGCCTTCATCAAGGCACCGGCATCGGGAAGTCGACAGTGCTCGGCCTTTCATGGAACAAGGTGGAAGAGTCATTGCAGATAGCCCGGAGAGTGTTGCTGACCACCTTCGCACTCCTGGCGCCGGCGCTCGCTCAGGCCCCTAACCCGTCCGGCCCGGAGTCGATACTCTTCGATAACCTGCCCGTGGTGGAAGCTGCCACGCTGCACACCCAGACGCTCCAGGAAGCACCGGCGAGTATCACTGTTATATCTGCCGAGGATATCCACACGTATGGCTTTCGCACTCTGGGAGAAGCTCTGGCATCCGTTCGCGGACTCTATGTCACATACGATCGCTCGTACTACTTCGCCGGTCTTCGCGGCTTTTCTCTGCCGGGCGATTACAACACACGCTTTCTTGTCATGCTCAACGGGCATTACCTCACTGAGAATATATATGACTCGAATAACTTCTTTGGACAGGATTTCGACCTCGACATGGACCTGGTCAAGCGAATCGAAATCGTGCGGGGCCCATCCTCCGCTCTCTACGGCAGTAACGGAATCTTTGCCACAATTAACATCCTGACCAAATCGCCCGTGGAGGTCAAACACCTGAGCGCCAGCACGGAAACGGGCAGTTTCGGAGACAAAAAGATCATAGTGTCCTCGGGGACCCAGCTGGGTCGGGGAGCAAATCTACTGGTGTCGGTTTCCGTATTCAACAATACCGGCCAGTCTTTGTATTTTCCCGCGTATGACCAGGCCCAGAACAACTACGGGCGAGCCATCGGTGATGACGGCGAGCGGGGCTATCACGCCTTCGCCAGTTTGGTGTGGCGCAACTGGACCTTCACCGGCCTTTTCGGCTCGGACCAAAAGCAGATACCCACCGGCGCGTATGGCACCGTCTTCAACGACCCCGGCAATTGGCTACTGGATGCCCGCGGCTATTTCGAGGCGGCCTATACGCGCGACCTTTCCGCTACCCGCAAGCTGCGCTGGCGCACTTACTATGACCAGTACCGCTACCGCCAGCGCTATGACGACGCCATTGGAAATACCATCCAGGATGACCGGGACCTCGGCGCGGGCGACTGGGTGGGCACACAGGTAGGCTATGACGTTGCGGTTCCGCATGTGGGTACCCTCACGGTGGGCGGCGAACTGAATGTCGATATCCGGGCCCTCCAGCAGTACTACGAGCTGTCTCCCCAGCGTGTTTATTACCTCAGTGTGGATCACCCGAATGTCTCGTACGGCCTCTTCGCCCAACAGCAGTGGCAGCTTTCGCCGTCCTGGAACGCATACCTCGGCGTGCGGTATGACGGCTCGAAGAATTACACCCATTTCGTGTCCCCGCGGGCCGCGCTGGTCTATCGGGCTTCGCCCAATACCGTTTACAAGTTTCTGGTGGGGCGGGCCTTCCGGAATCCCAGTGCCTACGAGGAGTTCTATGAAGACGGTGTCTCTCAGGTCCGCAACCTGTCCTTGCGCCCCGAGCAGGCCGGTACTTTCGAGGTAGCCGCCGAACACCAGTTCACCAAGAAGGTGAGCGGACTGATTAGCGTTTATCACTATGAAATGCGCGACCTGATCGAAGGCGTCACCCTGGACTCAGGCCTGCTGCAGTACCGGAATGTCGATCGGGCGCGCGCCACAGGTGTGGAAACGGAGTTGAGCGGCAAGCTGTTTGGAGGATTCCAGACCACCGCCAGCCTGGCGCTCCAGCGGACCAACGAGTTCCTGGACTCTTCACCGAACAATTCACCACACGCCGTCGCCAAGCTGCGGGGCGCGCTTCCCCTGCCGAAGGTCCGGCTACAGGCCGCTGCCGCCGTGCAGTACCTCAGCCGCCGCGCCACGCTGAATGGCGCCGAAGTACCATCCTATTGGCTCGCTGACGTCACTCTGACCACCAAACGCCTGCATCCGGACTTCGATGTGCAATTCGGAGTGCGTAATATTTTCAATCGCGCCTACTGGGATCCAGGTAGTCCGGGCCTTATCGAAGACCAGCTTCTCGAGAACGGCCGTTCCGTCTATTTGAAACTCATTTGGGGAACCAAGGAGTAATGTGCGCAGCCGCTGTTCGACTCTCGCGGTGCTGGCGGCAGGATTCTGGGCCGCGGGCCGCGGCTATGCCGAATCCCTTACAGTCCCGGCATCTGTGACGATCGTCGCGGCTACCGAAATCGAAGCGCACCGGGTGGCCATCGAGGGCATCCGAACGAGGTTAGCCAAATCGTCCGTGGAGATCCGTATAGTGAATCTGAGCGCATTTCGAAACGTTGGATCGCGCGCCGATCGCTTAGCCGCACCAGACACGCGCGCGATCATTGCTATCGGTACCGAGGCTCTCGACCTGGTGTCGGCCGAGCGGCCGGATGTGCCCGTAGTCTCGACCATGGTCTTGCGCGGCAATGCCGGCGCGAAACCGCGCGCGTCGAGGCCGGCCGCTACCATTGTGCTGGACGTACCGTTCCCGGCGCTGCTGGCGCGGCTGAAACAGGCCTTCCCGGGGAAAACCCGCCTCGGCATCATCTGGAATACCAGCCGCGGGGGCCCGCCTGCCGCCGTGCTCGAGGCTCGCGCCCAGCAATCAGGCTTCACGGTGAGAATCGTTGATTGCCCTGCGGCCGAACAACTGCTCGCCGCTTTTCTGACCCTCAAAGGTCAGGTCGACTTCGTCTGGTGTCTGCCGGATGGAGCGTTGTACAACGGCGCCACTATCAGGCCATTGATTCTCGCCTCGATCGAAAACCGCCTTCCCCTCATTGGCTTCTCGGAAAGTTTCGTAAGGGCCGGCGCGGCGGCGGGTATATATCCTGATTATCGCGACATAGGCCTGCAGACTGGCGAAGCAGCACAGCAGATTCTCAGTGGGCAGGCCGTGCCTGCGTCGGAAGGACCCCGAAAACTGATGTTTGCGGTAAACCAGGGTGTGCTGCGGCTGCTGGGGTTGCGGTACGCGCCGGCCGCCACGAGTGAAGCGGATTTCGCGGTCCTCCAGTGAAACTATGAAACCGCCCTCGCCAGTCCGCCATGCCAGCCTTCTGAAACGGGCCCTGACCGCCAACCTCGGGCTAGTCGGCGTCTTCGTGGTTTGTGTGGCCGTTCTCTTCGTGGTCACACAGCGCTCCGTGCTGCAGCGTCAGTTGGAATCGCAAGCCCGGCTGTTGGCGAAATTTTTGGCGAGCGAGAGTGAGCTTGCGTTGTTGGTGCACGACACGCCCGAACTCCAGCGCACCGCGTCTGCCGTGCTCTCGAGTGAAGACGTGCTCTACGTGCGGATAATCGACCGTTCGGGTAACATGCTGGCGCAAGCCTCACAGCCTGGGTTTCCGCTCGGCGCCATTCCGCTAAGGCCAACCGCGAAAGGCTCCTCCCCCGTGATCATCTTCGGGGGCGCGGGCGCCCAGCCCGGATTTCTCGATGTCGTAAGTGATGTTTCCCCACCCGCCGGCGCACACTTGCTCGACTGGGAATCGCCCAAAACCGCCGAGCCGCGATTAGGCGTGGTACGGCTGGGCTTTTCAATGGCCAAACAGCGCTGGCTGTTTTTCCGTACCAACGTCATTGGTTTTTCGGTCGCGGCTTTTGCACTAATGCTGATCCTGGCGGTCGACTACCTTCAGCTTAGAAAGTTACTGCGGCCGCTGCACGACCTGGTTATCTTTACGCGCAAAGTGGCGGAGGGGGACCTCACACAGCGCGCGCCGGTTGTGAGCATCGCTGAAATCTCAGATTTGATGGCGGCGTTCAACTACATGGTGGACCAATTACGCCGCACCACGGTGTCGAAGATCCATGTCGATGGCATCCTTCAATCCATGGGCGAATCCTTGGTCGTGATAGACGCAAATCAAAGAATTCGGATAGCGAATCGGGCCACTTACAAGCTACTGGGTTATGAAGAAGGAACCCTGCTTGGCGAACCTATCGACCGAATCATAATCGGTACTGGACTGCTGGATGTCAGGACCCTCGCTGCTGACGGGGTTGAGACCGAATACATCGGCCGGGATGGCACACCGATTCCGGTGCTGATCTGTGCAGCGTTGATTGAGGACACCGAAGATGAAGTGATCTGCGTGGCCCAGGACATGCGGGAGCGCAAGCGGAAAAAGCGGGAGCTGCGGGAGGCCAAGGAGGCGGCTGAGGCCGCCAACCGCGCCAAGAGTGCCTTCCTGGCCAACATGTCTCATGAAATCCGTACCCCCATGAATGCCATTATGGGGTTCTCTCAGCTCATGCTGCGGGATCCTGCCCTTAGCGCGGCTTCCAAGGGGAATCTGAGTATCATCTGCCGTAGCGGCGAGCACCTTCTAGCCCTCATCAATGACATTCTGGACATGTCTAAAATCGAGGCCGGTCAGGCGCGGCTCAGCCCGGCGGAATTCGACTTCGGCAGCCTCGTTGAAGAAATTGCGGCCATGTTTCGGACCCGCGCCCAGGCCAAGGCTCTGCAGTTCGATCTGCTGGGGATCGAGGCCTGCGAACGATCCATCGTGGCGGACGAAGGCAAGATACGCCAGGTGCTGATCAATCTTCTGGGCAATGCCGTTAAGTTTACCCAACAGGGCTGGATAAAGCTTCGCGTCGAGACGGGCCCGAGAGAAAACGGCCAGCTTTGGCTCTGCGCCGAAATCGAGGACACCGGCGTTGGTATCGCGCCAAACGAAATCAAGGACCTCTTCCAAGCGTTCGCCCAAACTGAAAGCGGTCAGCGCCTCCAGGTGGGAACAGGCTTGGGCCTCGCTATCAGCCGTGAGTATGCCCGGTTGATGGGTGGGGATATCGGCGTCACCAGCCGGCTTGGAAAAGGAACGACATTTCGCTTCGAAATCCCCGTCGCGCGCGGCGGCGCGAACACGGTGGTCAAGCGGCTGGCCCGGCGTCAGGTAATCGGGTTACAAGCCGTACAGGAGTCGCCGCGCGTGCTTATTGTCGATGATCAACAGACTAACCGGGAGTGGCTGAGCAAACTGCTGACTTTGCTTGGCTTTTCCGTTGCAGAGGCCGACAACGGAGAAACAGCCATCAAAATCTGGGAAGCCTGGCAACCACAACTGATCCTGATGGACTGGCGTATGCCGGTCATGGACGGCCTGGAGGCTACCCGTAGGATTAAAGCACAACCGGGCGGAGAGAAAACAATCATTATTGCCCTCACCGCGAGCGCCATGGATGGGGACCGGCGTACGGTCATTGAAAGCGGCGTCGATGATTACCTTTCGAAACCATGCCAGGAAGATGACCTTCTTAAGAAGATCCAAACTCACCTCGGTCTTACCTATCGTTATGCTGGCGAGACGGCCGCCCCATCACCGAATGCCGCCGGCGTGCCTCCGGACGCAGAACCGCTCTCGGGCCTGCCGTCGGAATTGATCGCCGAATTGCAACAGGCCACGCTGGATGGCGATAAACATCGCCTGGACGAACTGATCCGAACGGTCGAAAGGCAGGCTCCCCAATGCGCGTATTCGTTGCGCCAGCTTGCCGACCAATACCAATATGACGCTCTATCGCATCTGTTTGAAAAACACGCGACAGTGGTTGGTTAATCTTGATGCGCTGCAATGTCAGCAGGTGCACCCGGTATTGAACGAAACACCGGACGCAGCTGACAGTAAGTATTCTTTACCTTGCTATGTCACTGATATGTCATGGAGGAGCAATGTTCAAAGCCAATCTGTTTGTAGTCGACGATCAACCTGCGAACCTGAAGTTGCTGGAAGATATGTTGCAGCAGGAAGGATACGCGGTGCGTTCCTTTCCGGGAGGCCGCCTGGCTCTGGCGGCCGCTGCCCGGAGGCCGCCGGACTTGATCCTGTTGGATATCAACATGCCCGATATGAATGGCTTTGAGGTGTGCAGGATGCTCAAAGCCAACAAAGACCTGGCCGCGATTCCGGTGATCTTCTTGAGCGCCATGAGCGAAACCGAAGATAAGGTCAAAGCTTTTCGATGTGGCGGCATGGACTACATCACGAAACCCTTTCAGCTCGAAGAAGTGTTGGCGCGCGTGGACATTCAACTGCAGATCCAACGCGCCCGGCAGATAGAACGCGACCTGTTGGAGAAGACCCTCACGGGCGCCATGAAAACTCTGGCAGGCCTGCTTCAGCTTACTGGGCCGGCATTGTCCGAGCGCTCTGAGTCAATCAGACAAATGCTGGTACACATGGCCGCGCGAATGGGGTTGGAAAACTCCTGGCAGTATGAACTCGCCGGCATGTTCTGCCTGATTGGCTCGATGGCCCTGCCTCCCGAAGCTTTTGCGCGCGCTTACCGCAACCAGGGCGCGCCGGCACAGGAAGACCAGATGTTTCGCGCCCACCCGGCTAGTGGGGCTCGATTGCTCTCGAATATCCCGCGGCTGGAGCCGGTAGCGGAGATGATTGGCAAGCAGATGGATTGGGACGGGTCGCAGTCGGCCAGCGCCGTGGACGTCGGTGCCCGCATGCTTTCAGTGGCCGTCGAACTAGATCGCCAGATGTTTCGCGGAGTGCCCTTCAAAACTGCCCTTTGTTGTCTCAGGAGTGGTTCGCGTAAATACCCCACAGCCATTCTGGACGCCTTGGAAGATTATTCCCCGCGCTCGATTCTCCTTGAGGCCAAGTCGTTGCAGGTCCGCGAACTGCAGCCGTCGATGATTGTCGACGAACCCATTATGACCAGGGACGGAAAATCTGTGATCGTTGACAAAGGGACCGCTCTTACCTGGATGGCCATTGGGCTCATCCGGAACTTTGACGTAACCCGCGGTGTACGTCAACCGATCCGGGTGCGAGGCGAAGCACCGGAGGTCGCGCTGGCTTAAACATGCCAGAAGAGAAAAGTATGCCTGATTCCGGACGCGGAGGCGAGATTATGGTGGTGGACGATCAACCCGCCAACCTCCAACTGATGGAAGAGGGCGGCGGGATGGACTACATCACGAAGCCCTTCCAGTTCGAAGAGGTGCGGGCGCGGATCGAGACTCACCTGCGGATGCATCATCTCCGGCGGATGATGCGCACGGACAATGAACAACTCGAAGAGGCGGTCCTGTGCCGTACGCGTGAACTTGAGGAATCGCGGCTCGAGATCCTGCGGCGCCTGGTGATGGCGGCCGAATATCGCGAAGATCGGAATACCGGATTCCGTCCTGCTGAAGAGAGGAAAGCTCACTCCCCGCGATTTCGAAGTGATCAAGACGCATGCGCGCATTGGCAGCAAGATCCTCTCTGGTAGTCAGTCCTCCGTTTTGCAAGATCGCCTATTAGAGGTCATCAGTTGCGAATATCTTTGATTCGTTCACTGATAACATGATCCAGGTGCTCCCTTTCTTTACCTGGTGCGAGAACACTGCCCTTGGCGAGGCCATTCGCGCCTCGAACTGGCTCTTTCCCGTCATCGAATCCTTCCATCTCCTGGGTCTCGCCGTGATCGGCGGCGCCGTTCTGGTATTGAACCTGCGTCTGCTCGGCTTCGTCCTCGTCCGCCAGCCTGTGGCACGTGTCTGGCGCGACACCCGCCCCTGGCTGCTCGGCAGCCTCGCCGTGATGATCGCCTCCGGTCTGCTCCTCTTCACTTCCGAAGCCATCAAGCTCTACTATCACGAAGCCTTCTGGGTTAAAATGACCTCGCTGCTTCTTTCCATCGTCTTCACCTTCACTGCCGTTCGCAAAGTCGCCCTCGCCGGTCCCGGCCGCGTCCCGCCGATCTGGAATAAACTGGTGGCTCTGCTTTCGATTATCCTCTGGTCCGGAGTGGGAATCGGAGGCCGCTGGATCGGCTTCTCCTGAAATTATGCTGCCAGACTCTTTCTTCGAATGGCTCACCACCAGCCCCTGGGCTAACGCCATGAACGGCCCCGAATGGGCCTTCCCGGTGGTCCAAAGCCTCCACTTCATGGGCTTCGCCTTATCCATCGGCACCGTCGCCATCGTCGACCTCCGCCTCCTCGGACTCGTCCTGCGTGGCCGGCCCGCCTCCCAACTTGCCGCCGATCTGGCCCCCTGGACCATTTCCGGCTTCGCCGTCATGTTGATCACCGGCTTTCTCATGTTCTCCGCCGATGCCGTCCGCTACCACGTCAACCCATCGTTTCAATTCAAGATGGTCTGCCTGTTGGTGGCTTTGCTCTATCACTTCACGATCCATCGCATGGCCGCCGCGCGCGATGCCTCGCGCTTCCCCGCCGCACTCGCAGGCGCTTTATCCCTTCTGCTCTGGACCGCGGTGGTCGCTGGCGGCCGCATGATCGCCTTCGTCTAAAGCCATGTCGATTCCTTCCCTGCTCGAGTGGGTCGAAAGCACCGATCTCAGCACCGCCATCCGCGAAGGCGCCCTTCCGTACCCCATCATCGGTGGATTCCACCTGCTCGGGATCGCGCTCTTCGGCGGCATGGTGCTGGTCACCGATCTCCGTCTGCTCGGCTGGCTGATGCGCACCCGCCTGGTGTCCGATGTCATCCAGCAGTTCCGCCGCTGGAAGCAGATCGGTTTCGTCGTAGTGGTTTCGAGCGGCCTGCTACTGGCTTGGGCCGAGCCCCTGAAACTCTACCGCAGCCCGTCCTTCTGGATCAAAATGGTCCTCTTCCTCCTGGTAGGCGTGCACGCGCGAGTGTTTCACTCCATCTACGCGAACCCGTCGAAGCTGGACGAGTCGATCTCCACCCAGGCCAAATGGGCCGCCGCGCTGTCGCTCCTCTTATGGGCCGGCCTGATCGTCTCCGGCCGCCTGATCGCCTTCGACGCCTGAACTTCTCTCTTGTTTTATCGGCGTGAATCGGCGTTCATCGGCGGCCAACACGTAGCTGCCTTTTTTCTTATATACTCATACCTCGCCCCGGAGCACATATGGACCTCAACCCCACTCCCCAGGAGCGCCAATTCCGCGAAGAACTGCGGGCCTGGCTCGAAACCAACGCGCCCCGCGATTGGGAAGCGCGCCACTCCAATGAGACTCTCGAGACCCGCTTCGCCTTCCTGCGTGACTGGCAGCGCCGCGTCTATGACGGCGGTTGGGCCGGCCTCTCCTGGCCCAAGGAATACGGCGGGCGCGGCGCCACCCTCATGGAGAAGGCTATCTTCACCGAAGAGCTCGCCCGCATCGGAGCGCCCCCGCTACCCGGCATCCTGGGCCTTGAGCTGGTCGGCCCCACCCTGATCGCCTTCGGCACCGAAGCCCAGAAACAGCGCTATCTCGCAAAAATCCTCAGCGGCGAAGAGATCTGGTGCCAGGGCTTCTCCGAGCCCAACGCCGGTTCCGACCTCGCCGCCCTCCGCACCGAGGCGCGCGCCGACGGCGGCGGCTTCCTCGTCACCGGCCAAAAAGTCTGGACCAGCTACGGCTGGGCCTCCGACTGGTGCGAGCTGGTGGTCCGCTCCGACCCCGCCTCCGAAAAACATAAAGGCCTCACCGTGTTGTTGGTCGACATGCACAGTCCCGGCGTCGAAGTCCGCCCCCTGCGCCAGATGACCGGCGAAACCGAATTCAACGAGCTCTTCTTCGAAAACGTGCGCGTACCCGCCGCGAACGTCGTGGGCCGCGTCAACGACGGCTGGAACGTCGCGCTGGGCACCCTCATGCACGAGCGCGCCCTCTTGGGCGCCGGCCTGCAGATCACCTTCCAGCGTCAGTTCGCGCGTCTCGTCGATTTGGCCCGCCGGATCCCCCGCAATGGGCGCACCGCCGCCGACGATCCCGTCATCCGCCAGAAACTCGCGCAGTGCTACGCCGAAATCGAAATCATGCGCCTGAATCAGATGCGCGTCATCAGCCGCGTCATCGAATCCGGCAAGCCCGGCCCCGAAGGCTCCATCCAGAAAATCTTCTGGAGTGAGCTCAATCAGCGCTTCCAGCAGGTGGCCATGGAGGTCCTCGGCCCCTACGCCCAGTTGACCCAGGGTGGCGACTGCGCCTTCGACAAAGGCCAGTGGGCCTACACCTATCTGCGCGCGCGCGGCAACACCATCGAGGCCGGCACGTCCGAGATCCAGCGCAACATCGTCGGACATTTCGTCCTCGGGTTGCCCAAGAGTTATTGAGGAGTCCGTCATGCAATTCGGATTGACCGAAACCCAGCAGGTCTTGAAGAATTCCGCGCGCGAGTTTTTCTCCGCGGAGTGTCCCATCGCCGAAGTGCGCCGTCTCATGGAAACCTCCGCCGCCTATGACGCCGCCTTGTGGCAAAAGATGGCGCACCAGGGCTGGACCGGTATCATTTTCGACGAAGAGTACGGCGGCCTCGGCTTGGGACTCGTCGAACTCGCCGTCGCCCTCGAGGAAATGGGCCGCGCCCTTCTGCCCGGACCATACTTCTCCACTGTGCTGCTGGCCGGAGTGGCCATCTCTTCCGGCGGAAATCCTGCTCAAAAGCGCAAGTATCTGTCCCGCATCTCCATGGGCGAAACGCGCGCCACCCTGGCCCTGCTCGAGCAGGATGCGGGTTGGGAGCCCGAAGCCGTCAAACTGGAAGCGCGTCCCACCCGCGCCGGCTTCGTCCTGACCGGCCGCAAGATGTTCGTCCCGGATGCGGCCGCCGCCGATTTTCTGGTTTGCGCCGCCCGCCGCGGCGGCGAGTTGGGACTCTTCATCGTGCCGCGCGCCGCGCAGGGTCTCACCATCTGCGCCATGCCGGCCCTCGACGAAACCCGCAAGCTCTATCGCATCGCCTTCGAGGACGTGCCCGTGGCCGAAGAAGATTTTCTGGCCATCGGCGATTCGGCCCGCGCCGCGCTCGATCGCGCCCTGGCCGTCGCCACCGTAGGCCTGGCGGCCGAGATGGTGGGCGGCATGCAGCGCGTCATGGAAATGGCCGTCGAGTATGCCAAGGCCCGCAAGCAGTTCGGCAAGCCCATCGGCCAGTTTCAGGCCGTGCAGCACCAGTGCGCGGATATGCTGCTGCTGACCGAGAGTTCCCGCTCGGCCGCTTACTACGCCGCATGGGCCTTGGAGCACCATGCCCCCGAAGCCGCCGCGGCCGTATCCATCGCCAAGCTGTATTCCAGCGACGCGTACCGCGAGGTGGGCAATCGCGGCATCCAGGTGCACGGCGGCATGGGCTTCACCTGGGAGAATAACGTGCACCTGTACTACAAGCGGGCCAAGGCCTCCGAGCTGATGTTCGGCGACGCCACGTATCATCGCGAGCGCCTCGCCCGCCTGGTCATCGATGCACCCTGACAATAGAACTATGACCCCACTTAAACAACTCTTCGATCTTACCGGCCAGGTAGCCCTGGTCACCGGCGGTTCGCGCGGCCTGGGCGAAGAAATCGCCGAAGGGCTGGCCGAAGCCGGCTCCTCCCTCATGGTGCTGGCGCGCCGCGAGCAGTGGCTCAGCCCAACTGTTGACGCCATGAAGAAGCGCGGCTTCCGCTGCGAAGGTGCGCTGTGCGATGTCTCGAAGCCCGCTGAAGTCGAGGCGGTCGTCAAGGAGACCATGGGAACTTATGGCCAGATCGACATCCTGGTCAACAACGCCGGCGTCACCTGGGGCGCCCCCGCCGAGTCGATGCCCTTCGAGAAATGGCAGCAGGTGCTTGAGGTCAACCTCACCGGCGCATTCCTCTTCTCGCAAGCCTGCGGGCGCCAGATGATCAAACGCAAATACGGACGCATCATCAACGTCGCCTCCATCGCCGGCCTGAAAAGCTCCATGCCGTCCGGCATTCACTACGCCGGCTATGCGTCGTCGAAGGCGGGCCTGCTGGGCCTGACCCGCGAGCTAGCCGCCCAGTGGGCCCCCCACAACATCAGGGTGAACGCCATCGCCCCCGGATTCTTCCCCACCCGCATGACCGAAAAGGTTCTGGAGGCCGCCCAACCCTACATCGAGCAGGGCATCCCCATGGGCCGCGTAGGCCACGCCGGAGAGCTGAAAGGCGTGGCCGTCTTCCTGGCCGCCCCCGCCTCCGGCTACATCACCGGCCAGACCATCGTAGTGGACGGCGGCGCGACTATCGTGTAAGGACGGCCTCCGCGAACGGCTCGTTCACGCGCCCATCGCATCGAGACACTTCAGCGGACCGGTCAAATTCTTTTAGGTCGGCAACTGTCTTGACAGAGGGCGGAGAAGCGGAATTTCTGTGATGCTTCGAATCTGCTCCCAGCGCCGCTATTCCACCCGCAACGCCACCATCGGATCGATCCGCGACGCTCGGCGCGCCGGCAAGTAGCCCGCCACCCCTGCCACGGCCAGCATTACCGCCGCTGCCGCCAGAAAAGTGTACGGGTCCCCGTACGTTACGCCGAACAGCAGCCCGCTGATGGCATGCGCCGCCACCGCCGCCGCCACCGTTCCAATCGCCAGCCCGATGGCGGCCCGTCCCAGCGTCTCCATTACAATCTGCCGCTGCACTCGCGTCCCCCGTGCGCCGAGCGCCATGCGAATGCCGATCTCCTGCGTTCGCCGCGTCACCGAGTACGAGACTACACCGTAGATTCCCAGCGACACCAGTACGAGGGCGAACGCGGCAAAACCCGTCAGCAGCAGCACAATGAATCGCCGCGGAGAGATGGCGTGGTCCACCAGGCGTGTCAGCGGGCGCATGCTGCCCTTGGGCAAGCTCGGAATCAGCGGCCGCAGCGCCGCTTCCACACGTTCGGAAAGCACCGGCAGCGGGAGAGTGGAACGAACCACTACATCGACCGACCCCCAGTCCTGGCATTGCCGGATCGGCATGTACATTTCGCCGCCCGAGTTTTCTTCCAACGCCACGTGACGCACATCTCCCACCACCCCCACCACCTGCCGGTCTCCATTGACGCAATCCCCGACGATCGACTTGCCGATGGGGTCCTGGCCGGGCCAGAGGCGCCGGGCCAGCGTCTCGTTGATCATCATGATGGGCGTCGCGCCGGTCACTGTATCGCGTTCGGTCAAATCACGGCCCTTCTTCAGGGTCATGCCCATAGCCTTCACATAGCCGTCGCTGACCACCCGCACGAAGGCGGAGGGATACTCACCGTCCTTATAAGTCTGGCCCTTGGCGCCCGCGCCCCACGCCCGGTTGTGACCCAGGGGCAAGACGTCCGTCAGGCCGGCGGCCTGCACGCCGGAGATCGCCCGCACCCTGTGCAACAATTCGTCGAAGTAGGCATTCTGCTGGGCCTGCGTCTTGTACCGCGGATCTGGATCGACGCGCCAGGCCGCTGCGTTCTGCGGGCGGAATCCGGGATCCACCTCCAGCACGCGCAGAAAGCTGCGAATGAACAAGCCCGCGCCTACCAGCAGCACGCACGCGAAGGCGATCTCGGAAACCACCAGCGCCGCCCGCGCCCACATGTGTCCCTTGCTGCCGCCGGCTCCGCGCTGGCCAAGGGAGGCGCTCAGCGAAACCACTGTCATCTGCAATGCCGGCGCGATGCCCAGCAGCAGGCCCGTGGCGATGGCCGCTGCCACCGTGAAGCCCAGCACAACGGCGTTTACCCGCACGCTGCTCAACAGCGGAATGTTGAACGCGTCGAGGTGCGCCACGGCCCGCGTCGCTGCAATGGCCAGGGCCAGCCCCAAAGTTGCCCCGGCCCCTGTGAGCACCAGGCTCTCGGTTAGCAGTTGACGAACCAGCCGCCTCCTGCCGGCCCCGAGCGCCATGCGAATCGCGACTTCCTTCTGCCGCGAGGCCGCGCGCGCCAGCAACAGGTTGGAGAGGTTCGCGCACACAATCAACATCACCACCCCAACGGCGCAAGCCAGCACGGCAAGCGCCGGCCGCGTTCGTCCGCTTACGTGCTCCGGCAGAAAAGTCAATTTAGGATCCAATCCGTTGCCGCGCGGGTTCTCCTTTGTGATCTGCGCTCCCAGCACATCGGCTTCCGCCTGAGCCGGCCCAATCCGCGCCCCGGGCTTCAGCCGTCCCAGCACCGCCAGCGTATTTCCCCACCGGTCCGTTTCCTTGGTCAGCGGAAAAGGAGTGAAAAGATCGATATGCGTGCCAGGGGCAAAAATCGCCGCAAAGTCAAACCATGCGGGCAGCACTCCCACCACGGTGGCGTCCGCATCGTCCAGCCGGATCGTCTTGCCCGCGATGTCCGGATCGGATCCGAAGCGCCGCTCCCACAGTCCGTGACTGAGCATCACCACATGCGGCCCGTTCCATTTGCATTCGTCAGCGGTGAATTGGCGTCCCACCCCCGGCTGCACGCCCAGTAGCGGGAAGAAGTTCTGCGATACCGGCACCGTGCTCAGACGCTCCGGTTCGCCGTTCCCGGTCAGCTTGCTGTCGCCCACGCCATAAAACGCGAAGTACCCGGCGATGTCCGCGAACGATGTGTTTCGTTGACGGAAATCGAGAAAGCGCCCCACCTGCAAGGTAGCGCCCGACAAATCGCCGTCGATCTTGGTGCGATTCGCGATCCACACCAGCCTGCTGGGATCCTTGAACGGCAGCGGCTTCACCAGCAGCGCGTCCAGCACGCTGAATACGGTCGAGCTCGCGCCAATCCCCAGGGCGATAATCAGAATCGCAAACGCAGCGAATCCGGTGTCCTTCCGCAAGGTCCGCAGGGTGTAGCGCAAGTCTTGCATCATGCTGTCCATCGCCGGCAGCCCGCCCGTGCCTCTCTGAACTCCTTTGGTTTGTTCCAGTTCGTCGAATGCCATAGCGCCTTTCTCCAACACCTACGTGCGGCTTACCACTATTGGACGAATCGGCCCACCTATGGTTTGCCTTTCCTGCCGGTTCCTGACCGCCGGGCATATCGAACGGCGTGCGGCCTCGCCGTGAGGCCGCCGGTGCGGCCCGGGCGCCTCGCTTGACACGCGACCGGTATTGTCGTGTAAGCTAAGAATTCTTGGTATGGGACGCAAGGCCCAAAAGAACGATTCGTTGCCGGGTTCACTGGACCTGCTGATTCTAAGGACGCTGTCGCGCCGCGATCTCCACGGGTACGGCATAGTCCAGTTTATTCAGCAATCGTCCGGCGATGAGCTCCTGGTCGAGGAAGGCTCGCTGTACCCCGCTCTCCAGCGGCTGGAGATAAACGGCTGGATCGGCGGTGTCTGGGGCGTGACGTCGAATAATCGGCGGGCGAGGATCTACAAGATTACTGCGGCCGGCCGCAAACAGCTGGCGGTGGAAACCCGGAAGTACACGAAACTTACGCTGGCGATCGCCCGTGTGATGGGAGCGGAGTGACGGACATGTTGATACGGCGGCTGCGGTATTGGATGGAGAGCGCCGGGCGCAGCGAGGCGCTGCGCGAGGAAATGGAACTCCACCTTGCGGAAAAAGCCGCGGAACTGCAGGCAGCCGGTATGACGCCGGAGCGCGCCAGGGCTGAAGCCCGCCGGCGATTTGGCAACGTCGCACTGAAGCACGAAGAGTCACGGGAGATTTGGATCGAGCGCTTTTGGTCGGAACTTGGCCAGGATGTCCGCTATGGCTGTCGCACCATGATCGCCAACAAGGCGTTCAGCGCCCTGGCGGTCTTGTTGCTGGCGCTCGGCATCGGGGCCAATACGGCGGTCTACAGCTTCATGGAGTCGATTCTGTTGCGCTCGCTGCCGGTGGCCGATCCCGGGTCGCTGGTGGTCTTGAATTGGCATAGCCGGCCGCCTCAGAACGCGAACAAGCAATGGGTCCACGTCATGCACGGGGTACAGGGCATGGCCTGGCCCGGCGAAAAAGGCGCCATGGTCAGTGGCATGTTCCCATTCGGCGCTTTCCAGACGCTTCGCGCGGAGAATCCCGTCTTTTCCACGCTTTTCGGGTACTTCAACGGACTGCACCATAACCTGGCCGTCCGCGGGCAGGCCATGAGCGCCAATACGGAGTACGTTACGGGCGAGTATTTTCGCGGCCTGGCAGTGTCGCCGGCCGCGGGACGTCTGATCGACTCTGAAGACGACCGTCCAGGCGCGGCGCCGGTCGCCGTAATCGGTTTCGCTGCCTGCCAAAATCGCTTTGGAGGACCGCCGAACGCGATTGGACAGTCGATTCTCGTCGATAACGTTCCCTTCACGGTGATCGGCGTCGCGCCGCCGGAATTCTTCGGAGTCGACCCCGCGGCGGCGCCGGACCTCTACCTTCCGTTGCACACGAATCTGCTCGTGGACGGCGCCGGTTCGGCTCGTATGTATGGCGACGGAAACTTTTACTGGATCGAAATGATGGGCCGTCTGCGTCCCGGCGTAAGCGTGGCCCAGGCGCAGGCGGCGCTGGCTCCTCGTTTCCATCAATGGGTTGCCGCCACCGCGGCGACCGCCGGTGAGCGCGCCAGACTGCCCGCCCTCATGTTGAATCCCGGCGCCGCCGGTCTGGGCAGTTTGCGCCGCCAGTATTCCAAGCCTCTGTACGTGCTCCTGGCCATGGTGGGATTGATCCTGGCGATCGCGTGCGCGAACATTGCCAATCTGCTGCTGGCAAGGGCCGCCGCGCGACGCCGCGAAATGGCTGTCCGGCTCAGCCTGGGAGCGGGACGGTTCCGCGTCGTGCGGCAGTTGCTTACCGAGAGTGTGCTGCTGGCGTCGCTCGGCGGAGCACTAGGGGTCTTGTTCGCGATCTGGGGCGTGCGATCGCTGACGTTGCTGCTCTCCCACGGGCAGGAGAACTTTACGCTGCACGCGGAATTGAATTGGAGCGTGCTGGGCGTGACGGCGGCGCTCTCAGTGGTTTGCGGCCTGTTCTTCGGCCTCGCTCCGGCGATTCAGTCGACCCGTCCGGACGTCATGCCCACGCTGAAGAATGGCCGCGGGGGCGGGCCGCGCCGCCGCGCGCAGCACGTTCTGGTGGTCGCCCAAGTCGCGATCTCTTTTCTCATCCTGGTCGCCGCCGGTCTGTTTGTCCGGACACTCAACAAGCTGCACTCCGTCCAACTGGGATACGCCCGCGAGAATATCCTGCTGTTCTCGCTGAATGCGCGCCAGGCCGGGCATCCCGGCCCGGAGATCGCCGCTTTTTACGCGGACCTGCGCCGGCGCTTCGAATCGATCCCCGGAGTGAACAGCGCGACGCTTTCGCAATCCTCGATCATCGACGCCGCCCGCGCCGGACAGGCCATCAGGGGGCCGCTGAAGATCGGCGCCGTTACCATCGAAGACGCGCGCGTTCTGGCCGCCGGATCGCGTTTCCTCACCACGATGCGGATTCCCATCCTGGCCGGGCGCGAGATTGACGGCCGCGACCAACCGGGCTCCCGGCCGGTTGCCGTGATCAGCGAGCGGCTGGCGCGGGCTTACTTCGGGAACGGGAATCCGGTGGGCCGCCGCATCACGCTCCCGGACGAGAAGCGCGATCTCGAAATCGTCGGCGTGTCGGCTAACCTGCGCTACGGTGGTCTGAAAAATGAAGAGGAGAGTGCCATGGCCGTGTTCGTAGCGGTCAGCCAGTTTTCTTCGGACCGAGTGACCTACGCGCTGCGCACCGCGGGTGATCCGCTGAGGTTTGTGCAGAGTGTGCATGAGATCGTGCGGGAGGCGGATTCCCGCATACCCGTCACGAACGTGGTTACGCAGGCCGCGGAAATCGATCGCACGATCAGCCGGGAAATCACGTTCGCGAAACTATGCACGGGTTTCGCGGTTCTGGCTCTCCTGATCGCGTGCGTGGGACTCTACGGGACGATGTCCTACAGCGTCGCGCGGCAGGTCGGCGAGATTGGAATCCGTATGGCTCTGGGCGCGCAACCGGGCGCCGTGGTTTGGATGGTTCTGCGCCGCGTTCTGCTACTGGCGGCGGCGGGACTCGCGATCAGCGTGCCTGCCGCGTTGAGCGCGTCCCGGCTGGTCAAATCGTTTCTGTTCGAGACCCAGCCCAATGATCCCAAAAACCTGGCGCTGGCCGGTGTTGTCCTCCTCGGCGCCGCGATTCTGGCCGGCTATGCGCCGGCAAGGCGGGCGTCCCGAATTGATCCGCTGGCGGCTCTGCGGCACGAATAGGAAACCTTTCTACCGCGATTAAAGACGAAATGCCGCGCGCCCGCGCGCCTCGATCATCGATCTTTCGGATATCCGGATCTGGAGTATCGGTTGTGCGGTCATCGCGGCTGTCTGGGATCCGGAAACCCGGCCGGCCACGTCGAAGTCAACGGACGCGGCGTGAAGGAGATTTTGGGCGAAGGTACGCTCGTCTTACTGCGCCTTAAAATCGTACTTGTCTTCGGGAAAATCTTTGGCCATGGCGATGAGTTTGTTCCCGATGTGGTTCCACCATTCCAGCCTCTCGTCGGCCCTGGAACGCGCCTGGCCCTGACAATCGAGTCGCGCACCGGTGGCAAGGAAAGCGATCGCAACCAGGGCGCGGGAAGACCGGCTCATCGTAAAGGTCATTTCATCGTCGAGTTTCTCCTATGAGGTGAATTGACGTGCGGCGCGGCGTTTCGGCACCCGCCAGCTGCCAGGCAGCCGAACATGCCCTGGACCAAACAGGTGGCAATGCGGACCGTGGCCCCCATGATCTGTGCGGGGATCCTGTCCGCGCGGGTAGTGTTGTTTTGGCGTGTATATTGCAATCTGTAATAGTTTCCGCGATCCGCTTAGACAGGATTCGCCGGATGATCCGAGGGGGCCGGGGGCTTCAGATCGTCTGGGCTAATAATCATACCGGTCAGGGATTGGTACAACTGCTTGTGGAACTCGTACAATGTTCGGACGGCTGGAGTATCCATTTCGCCGGTCGGCTCCAATGGCGGGGGAGGCATCACCATAGCAGGTATGTGAATAGGACCGAGCTGCATCTCCCCAGCGGCAACATTCAGAAGCAGCATGCGGCTGAGAATTTTCGCGATGCCCCATGGCATCGTGATAGCCGTATGCCAGTTAACATTAGTTGGATCGCCACTCATCTGATCGATCTGCCCAAAGATAATTTTGAAATCCCAAGCAGTTTGCTCAAATCTAAAGTTGTTGGCGTAGTCCTCCGAAAAATCTTCCCCTGGAGTGGCTCTAGGCACCTGTAAGTTAGGCTGCTGGGCGCTTGAAGTTTCTTCCTCTGGCATGTTTCCTCTTTCCCCTCGGTACTAAATGAATTCCTAATGCTGGTGCGTCAGTCATTTGGCAAGCCTTCATGGGAGCGGTCGAAACGCCGCTGCCAATGGCATTCTGGAGCGCGGTCCCTTGAGGGCTGGCCAAGCTGCTATTTCCTTGGACATAATCAGCTATAGCCTTCATGTCCTCGTTTTGCGGTACTTCATCATCGAAGCCGGGAACGGTGAAGGATTCTGGGTCGAAACTTTCGGACCATGATACTAATTCGCTAAATGGCACGAAACGAACAGCAAGACCACAGTCAAAGGCCTCCGCGAGTCTTCGGAGCGTTTCAATGTTAGGCCGTGTTTTTCCAGGGCTCAGGA
>Ga0070731_10001426_pt1 | contig 24708 bp, 22 predicted proteins | sample Coa_R1_2_FD_66448 | JGI IMG/M metagenome (GOLD analysis project Ga0070731, IMG submission 66448) | Surface soil microbial communities from Centralia Pennsylvania, which are recovering from an underground coalmine fire - Coalmine... | ecosystem: Environmental > Terrestrial > Soil > Unclassified ... | reverse complement strand
TTCAGCTTTCCCCATCTTGTGCTTGCGCCAATAGCCAAACCGGGTGGCGAGCCAGGTAAGCACAAAAACCAAAACCAGCGTCGCAAAAGCTCCGGGCCCAGCGGTCGCGTATAACACGAAGCAGACAACCGCCCCGGCGACGCTACCGGAAAGGGTAACTCCTCGGGCCAGGCGTGCGAGGGTGGCAAAGACGAACGTTACCAATGCCGCAGTCCATGTTCGATGGGCGGCTGCGAATTCTACAATCGCGGGTAGCTCAATTGCCATTTGCGCGAGTTGCAAGCAAAATACCAGATATAGTCGACGGCTGCATCGCACCACACCAGGTGGTGATTCTTCTTTCGGTTACCACCGCAACCTTTGCGCATCAAAGACTTGGATGTAGTTTAAACTCGCGGTCTCGGCGCGGCTCTGGCGTCGTAACAGTCGCAGCAAAGGGTGAACTATGGCGGCCTCCGTCTGGTCCGGTTATCTTACTTTCGGTCTCATCTCCATGCCGGTACGGTTATTTTCCGGCGCGCGCAGTTCGGGCATTTCCTTCCATATGCTGCATCGAGACGATTTGCAGCGGGTCAAGCAGCAACTTTACTGTCCGGCGGACAATCGAGTCATCGAGCGCAGCGAAGTGGTGAAAGGCTACGAGTATCGGAAAGATGAGTACGTAGTCGTCGAACCGGAAGAGATCAAGAAGATCGAACCGAAAACTGCAAAGACGATGGAGATTCTGGAGTTTGTAAAAGCGAGTGAAGTGGATCCCGTCTACTTCGAATCTTCTTATTACATGCTGCCCGAAGAAGCGGGGCGACGGCCGTATGCCCTGCTAACAAAGGCTCTCGAGGAAACCGAATACTACGCGATCGCAAAGCTGACCATGCATAACCGTGAGTACACGGTGATCGTGCGGCCGCATGACGGCGGCATGATGCTGCATACCATGTACTACGCTGAAGAAGTACGGGAGGTTGAAGGCTTTGGCGCACCGGATGTAGAGCTTAAAGAGGCCGAGGTGAAAGTTGCTCACCAACTGATTGAAGCCTTGGCAGCGGAATGGGAACCGGAAAAGTTTCACGACACATTCCAAGATAATCTCAAGAATCTGATTCAGACCAAACTGGAAGGCGGCAAAATCGCGGAAGTCGAAAAGCCGAAGAAACTGGCTCCGGTAGTGGATCTGATGTCGGCGCTCAAGCAGAGCCTGGCGCAAATGGAAGGCAAGAAGAAACCCGCAGCCGCAGCCGGGGAAGCCGCAGCAGCAAAGCGCTCGCGAGGACGGGGGTAAAAAAAGTAGTCAGGAGTCAGTAGTTCGTAGCCAGCTCAACATTCAATGCTGCGTTCCGCAGCCTCTTTTGCGCAAAGAAATTCAGTCCGGTTCACGGGTCAATTGCGGGTCAGGCACGGGCCCGGATTCCAATTCTTCATGCCGTTTCTCGCGAGCCGCATTGGCGTTGGCAGTAAATTTCTGCATTTCGGCTTTGGCTTCCTGTGCACGTCCGAGCCGTTGTAATATCTGGCCGCGAACGTAGTGAATGCTGGCGCTTTCAGGGCTCAACTTTCCCGCAGCATCGATTTCGGTCAGCGCGGGACCCAGCTTTCCCTCACGCAAATAGACCCGAGCCAGTTGAAAATGGGAACTAGCCAGGCGAGGGTCGAGCTGCAAGGCCTTGCGAAACATTTCCTCAGCAGGATGGTCTTGCTGCTGCAAGTAATCGAGGACCCCGAGTTGATCGTAGTCGTAAGCCACATCGGGTTCGAGGGACGCATCTTTCAGAAACTCTGCCTTCGCGCGAGCTAAATCCTGTTTGTTGAGATATGCCATTCCAAGATTGAAATGGACAAAGGGAAGTTTGGGATCACCTTCGGATGCCAGCGTGAGCTCCTTGATGGCATCGTCGTATTCCTGCCGGTTTAAGTGAGCCTTTCCCATGAGCAGGTGAAACTCAGGAGAATTTCCGCCGGATTGCATGAGTTGACCCAGGGCCCGCTGTTCGAGCTCGGTGCGACCCGCGTTACCCGCCGCGATCCCCAGCACATAAAGATAGTTCAGTTGCGCGGACGCTCTGGGCCATAGCGGCTCAAGCGTACTGGCTGCCTGTGGGTATTCGTGGTTGAAGAAGTAACAAAGGCCGAGAAGATAACGAGCCTGGTAGGAATCGGGAACATCACGCAAAACGGACTCAAACGACGGCGCCGCATGACGAAAATCATTTTGGCGATAGTACACAAGACCAACGTTCAGACGGATTCCAGCAATCTCCGGCGCCAGGCTTTGTGCTTTCTTTAACATGACAAGAGCCCGCGACCACTGCTTGCGACGCATGTAGACGACCCCTAAGTTGGCGTATGCGCCTGCTACTTGAGGGTTGGCAGCAATCACCGCGCGAAAATCCCGGTCCGCAGCCTCGAGATTTCCGCTGTTTAACTCCGCTTGCCCGCGTTGAAAGAGTTGCCCAGGATCAATCGCCTGCGCAGTTGACGGAGAGGACTGAAGTGAGACTTGGGCGATCATCGAAGTCGTTGTAAAGGCGGCCAGAATGCACAGGATGAAGGTTCGGAAGCTTGACACTGCTTTGGGTCTCTGGTGTAGTGTCGGCCAGCGGCCAGACGATTGCAAGCCATGGGAGACAACGCCAACATAAGGAGCACGATGGTTACGATCCGGGATGTGGCCAAGGAGAGCGGGTTTTCATCGACGACGGTCTCCATCGTTCTTAACAATGCTCCGCTGGCAAGATACATTCCGGGCAGCACAAAAAAGCGGATCGAGCGTGCAGCGAAGAAACTGGGCTACCGCCCGAACCTGTTTGCCCGGTCGCTGCGCAGCAAGCGCAGTCATACAGTCGGGGTGATGGTCTTCGACATGACCGATCCATTCTGCACGTTGGTGCTGAGAGGAATCGAGAATGCGCTTTACCAGGCATCGTATCTGCCGATTCTTACAGACGTCCACAATGAGCGCAGCCGGTTTGAACGATATCTGGAAATGCTGCTGGACCGCAGGGCGGAAGCGCTGATCGTGCTTGCCAATTGGCTTTTCGTGAATGTGGACGTGCTGGCGGACCTCGAAAAAAGCAGTGTGCCTACGGTGATGATTGGACGAGAGTTGCAGAACCCGTCCGTCAGCTCTGTGATTGTGGACAACGAACTTGGGGCACACACGGCGGTGGAGCATCTTTACTCGCTCGGACACCGCAAAATCGCTTTCATTCGCGGGCCGAAGGCACTGGCGGATAGCGCGCCAAGATGGAAAGGGATCCGGTCGTTTGCGAAAACAAGCAACCTGGAATTAGATCCGCGGTTAATCATGGATCTGCCAGAATCTAGCGAACCGATCTCGAGTTTCGAAGCGGGATACAAATTGACCGAGGAATTGCTGAAACAAAAAAGGCCGTTCACGGCGCTGATGGCATTCGATGACATGACAGCATTCGGGGCCATTCGGGCACTGGCCAAGGCAGGATCGCAGGTCCCGCAAGACTGTTCGATCATCGGCTTCGATGATGTTGCGGTATCCAGCCTGTACACGCCGCCTCTCACCACCGTCCGGCAACCCATGGAAGCTATGGGAGCCATGGCGGTCAGCATCGCGTTGGAAGGGATTAACGCCGTGTTGGAAAAACGGGAAGTTGCCGCGGTCCATCGCAAAATGGCACCGGAACTGGCGGTGCGGGAGTCCACCCGGACCTTGTTGTGATCTGAATCACAGACCGATGTTCATGCGATCAGGTATTTTTTCGCTTGACTCCGATCATCGATTTACAGCACTATTCATACGTTTTAATAGCCGCAATTTGCCGTTTTTCGAGTTACTCGCTTGATGGCATCGGGTAGCGCTCTTACGGCGGCATTCTCGGGGTGAGTTTTTCAGCTGATTTCCTTTCCTTGAAGGGGTGGCGACATGAAATCACGTCTGGCATGTCTTGCTTTGGTTGCGATCACGCTTCCGCTAGCTGTGCTGGGGCAGGATACGGCTTCTATCACCGGCACGGTGACGGATCCTTCCGGAGCGGCCATACCCGGCGCGCAAGTGACGCTCACCAGCACGGAAAAAGGTATCAAACACGCAGCAGCGAGCAATGCCAGCGGAGACTACCTGTTTTCTGCGCTTCCGATTGGCTCCTACGATCTGATGGTGGCCGCCCCCGGGTTCAAAAAGTACCAAGCAGCCGGAATAGTTCTGCGGGTCGCCCAGAAAGCGCGCGTCGATGTTGCCATGGAGGTAGGAGCTGAAGCAACGGAGGTCACGGTCCAGGGAACAAGCGTGGCGCAGGTGGAGACGCAGTCTTCCGATCTGGGTGGCACCGTAACCGGAAAAGAAATCACGCAACTGGAGTTGAACGGTCGGAACTTTACGCAGTTGGTTACGCTGGTTCCTGGGGTTACGAATCAGACCGGGCAGGATGAAGCACAGGTCGGAGTCAATGGCAGCGTCTCATTCAGCATGAACGGCGGCCGAATCGAGTACAACAACTGGGAACTGGACGGCGGCGACAACATGGATAACGGCAGCAATACCACGCTGAACGTTTATCCCAGCATCGATGCCATCGCCGAATTCAAAGTTCTCACTTCGAATTACGGGGCGCAGTACGGACGAAACGGGTCTGGAACCGTGGAAATTGAAACCAAGTCAGGGACGAGCCAGTTTCACGGGGATCTGTATGAATTCGTCCGCAACGACGCGTTCAATGCGAAGGAACAATTCCAGAGTACCGTGCCGGCGTACAAGAAGAACGATTTTGGCTATACGATAGGCGGACCGATTTACATTCCCGGCGTTTACAATACCAATAAACAGAAGACTTTCTTCTTCTGGTCGGAAGAATGGCGTCGGGACCGCGTACCTAGCCCATTTCCGGTGACGAACGTCCCGACGGCAGCGGAGCGATCGGGAAACTTCAGCGATCTCTGCCCGGGCTCAGATTGTCCGGTAGAACCAGCGCTGATCAATGGTCTAACCAATCCTCTTGCGGGTCAGCCCTTCCCCAATAATCAGGTTCCGGTAAATCCCAACGATCCCACGATTCAAGCGTTGGAAGCGGAAATTCCGCTGCCAAATGCCGGCGGACATGCCTGGACAGCCTCTCCCACACTGCCGACGAACTGGCGCGAGGAGTTGATTCGCGTGGACCACAATTTTACGGATAACGTTCGGGGCATGTTCCGTTTTATTCACGATTCCTGGAGCCAGATCTATCCAACGCCGCTGTGGACTAGTGGTACCAGTTTCCCAACGATCGAGACGAACTTCATTGGGCCGGGCGTGGGAATGGTTGCAAGGCTGAGCGCAACGGCTTCGCCGACGCTTTTAAATGAATTCGTGGCAAGCTACACCACCGACCACATCACTTTGAATCCCATCGGGGCGTGGAAACGTCCAGCGGGCATGACACTCGGGCTATTTCCGAACAACGCCGGCAAAGTTCCAGGAATCGGACTCAACGGCGGAATTTTCGGAGGGATTGCGGAAGATGTCGGTTATCTACCCAATGGACCGCTCAACTCGAACCCAACTTACACATTGCGCGACAACATAACCAAGATTGTCGGCCCGCACAACTTGCAGTTCGGCGGGTACTTTGTCGCCGCGGAGAAGAATGAAATCCCGCAACCATCATATTCCACGAACGGTTTTTTGACTTACGACGTGAGTTCAGCGGTTACGACCGGCAATGCGTTTGCAGATCTTCTTTTGGGCGAGGTTTCCCAGTTCACTCAGCAGAAGGCGGCGATCAAGACCTATAACCGTTACAAGATCTTCGAACCCTATTTCCAGGATGACTGGCACGCGACTAAGAAATTGACCCTCAACCTCGGCTTGCGTGTCAGTATGTTCGGAACGTATTTCGAAAAGAATCATCTGGTGTGGAATTTCGATCCCAACCACTACATTGCGGGTGCCAGCAGCATCGATACGGATCCGACCTCGGCAAATTTCGGGCTGGTAGTCGGGAATCCATTCAACGGATGGGTAAACTGCGGCGTTACGCCGGGTGTGCCTCGTGGATGCATGCAGGGACACTTGTTCAATCCTGCGCCACGCTTAGGTTTTGCTTACGATCCGTTTGGAAACGGAAAATGGGCAATTCGAGGCGGATACGGCGTCTTCTTCGAACACACCAATCAGGGTGAAGCGAATGCTGGCGTGCTCGAGCAGTATGCACCTGCCACCCAGACGGTCAGCATTTTCAATGTGTCTGGCTACGGGAACATTGTGCCGCAAACCACCGGGGCCACAAGCCCGTTAACGTTTACGTCGATTCCGGACAAAGTTCATTGGCCATACATACAGCAGTGGCATTTGGACATTCAGCATGACATCGCAAAAAACACGGTGGCGACCATTTCATATGTCGGCAGCAAGGGTACGCACCTGACTCGGGAGTATGATCTGAACCAGATCACGCCGGTTCCTGCCAGCGAGAACCCGTATCTGTCAAACAATTCGCCGATCGGAGCGGCTGACTGTGGCACTGTGACGAACGTTGGGACTTACCAAGTGACCGCGGTTGCGAATGGAAAACCAATCAGCGGAAAAGCGGCCGAAAACTTGTCAGTGGCATGCGGCAATGACCCCAGCCCATATCGGCCATTTGCAGGCATCGGCAGCATCACACGAAAAGACGCAACCGCTTCGTCTATTTATCATGCTTTAGAAGTTGGCTTGCGACACAACATTGGCGGCTTGCAGTTGAGCGCGGCTTATACCTATAGCCATTCCATTGATGACGGCTCGGATTGGAGCGATGCGAGTTTAATCAATACGTACAATCTCAATGCATTCCGTGCGAGCTCGAACTTCGATCAACGGCACGTGTTCAATTTCAGCTACGTGTATGACCTGCCGTTTTTCAAGAAACCAGGATTAGCCAACAAGATTGCCGGTGGGTGGGAGTGGTCAGGCATTACCATCGTACAAACCGGCACGCCGTTCAGTGTTTATAACGGAGGAGGAAACTTTACACCCGGGGATAATGCTGGAGTTGGCAATGGTGTCGCTACGGCGGGATCATGGCCGGATAAGATCAGCGATCCATCCAAGGGTATACCCAGCAACGCTGGCACTGGGTTTGGGCCGTACTTCTTCAATCCGGCCGCGTTTGAAGCGCCGGTCGGTTTAACGTTTGGGGATGCGGGCAGAAACATTCTCGCGAACCCGAGGCGTACGAACTTTGATATGGCGCTAATCAAGCATTTCAAGATCACAGAGAGTAAGTATTTTGAATTTCGCGCCGAGGCGTTCAACGTCTTTAATCACACAGAATGGGCATGGCTGGGTGGAGATTCAGGTTCGGCAGCATCGAACACACCTTTCGGTAGCCCCACGAATACCGCGGTGTGCTATGGCGGCGCAAACCTGTCGGCTGATAACACTCCAACGTCGTCGTGTACCGGCAATGCCTTCCTGCAAGCGAATGCCGTGCATAATGCCAGGATTTTGCAATTGGCGTTGAAGTTTATTTTCTGATCTGAGGGGCAGCAGGCGATCAGAGCGTTCGTTTGAATAGCGGCGTGGCAATCGCCAAGGTGAGGGCGGCGAAGATCGTGAGATAGATCATATCGGGCACGATTGCACTGAGTCCTGTCTCTTTCAAAAGCAATGATTTGAAGCCGTGGACCGCATAGGTGAATGGATCCGCGACGGCTATGGCGCGCAGCCACTTGGGAAAAGCCTGGATCGGGTAGATCGAGCCGCTCGGGAAAAATAAAAGCGTATTGAGGATCCCAAAAATCGCGCGAGGTACGAGGGGATCTTCTATGCGAACCATGAGCAAGAACATGAACGTGTTGAAAGCAATCGAGGTCAACACGATCATGATCAGCAAGCCCAAAATGATGTCGGGATGAAAAATGGTTCCGACACCAGATAAGAGCGAACCGATAATCGTAATTATGACCCCGGTCAGCACGGCCTTAATCGAACCAGCGCCGTTGAGGCCGAAAACCAGTTCGGACTTCTTTATCGGTGTGACCAGATAACCTTCGTGCACACCGCGAGCTTTGTCGTCGATGTAGAGCATTCCGCCGCCAATCATCACGGATACAAACATCGCCAAAGTGATGGAACCCGGCAGCAGATATTTCATGTATTCGATATATGGATAAAGTTCGACAATCTGCAGGACGGTTTGCTGCAGGATGCGAGGCGTTACGGTGGGCTGATTCAGCGCATTGGTGATGCCGGTGAGTTCGTCCTCGAGGGTTGAACTCATGAAGTTATCAGTGTTATCGACGACCAGTGCGATGCGTGGCTGATCCTGCTCGTAGACGCGACGCGAATATTGGGGAGGAATGATGACGGCGCCCTGGATTTTGCCATTGCGTACATCTTCCATCGCGGTTTTTGGATCGCGGTAGTAAACCGGCTCGAAAGTGCGCATGTTGGCGCGTACGGAATCAAAGGCCTCACGGATTTTCAGAGCCTGTGTACCGCCGTCCTGATCAACCAAACCGAGTTTGGCGTCACGGATTTTGCCGCCGAAAGCATTTCCCAGCACGATCAGCTGAACCAAGGGAAAAATCATGGACGCCATCATGAGCGCCGGAGAGCGGAAGAACTTGCGCATTTCGCGTTCAATGATTGCAAATATGTGATTCATGGTTGCAATGGCCTCTGCGGCATGACGAAGCTGTATGCTTTTTGCAGTTCGTCCCTCAATTGCCGGCCGGTGTAGTGGACGAAAACGTCATCCAAAGTGGTGTTTTGAACTGATAATGACTTCAATGGAACGCGGGCTTTGACGGCGGCTTCGACTAACTCGGTGGTCGTCTGCGATCCGTTGCTGCTGAGCACGCGAAACATACCCGCGGATTCGTTCTGGACCGAAGTGACAGCGCTCAGCTGTTTGAGTCGATCTTCCCAGTTCGCCGGTGGATTTTCGAACTGCACTTCGATGACGTTCGAACCAGGCACACTGGCCTTGAGTGAAGCAGGGGTATCGAGCGCGACAAGTTTGCCGTGATCAACGATGGCAACCCGGTCGCAGAGGCGATCGGCCTCGTCCATGTAATGGGTAGTGATGAGAACGGTCAGCTTGCGGTGGGCTTTGATATTAGTCAGCATCTCCCACACTGCCACACGAGAAACTGGGTCCAGGCCCGTGGTAGGTTCGTCGAGAAAAAATATTTGCGGGCTGTGGACCAGGCCGCGCGCAATCTCAAGACGCCGACGCATGCCACCGGAGAGAGTTTTTGTTTGAGCGTCGCGCCATTTAGTGAGATCGACCAACTCCAGTAATTCGTCGATGGCTGCTTTACGCTTCTTCGCGGGGACATCGTAGAGCTTTGCGTAGATATTCAGGTTTTCTTCAATTGTGAGATCAAGATCGCTGGTGAGGGCCTGAGGGATCACGCCAATGACGCGCCGGGCGGCATCGGGATCCTTCTGGACATCGTGACCAGCGATGCGGGCGGTTCCAGCGGTGATGGGGATGAGTGTGGTCATCATGCGGATCAAGGTTGATTTTCCGGCACCGTTCGGACCGAGTAAGCCAAAAATCTCTCCGTCTTTTACCTGGAAGGAAACGTCGTCGACGGCGGTGAAGTCTCCGTACTTCTTCACAATGTGCTCCACTTCGATGGCATTGGGCACAGGAATGCCATCGCGGTCGTGGCCATTGGTTGGCTGACCGCTGGTAGAACCGTTTGTGTGCAGATCGTTAATCACGGCAATTACTCCGCAGAAGCCTCTTGCGCCGTCCCCCTCAGTTGTTGTGGTGAGACCAGAACATCGGCGGTCATGCCGGGGACGTAAGCGCCTTTGGGATTGTCCAGCCGAACCTTCAGAACGATGGTTCGGATATCCCGTTTGCGGCGGCTGACATCCCGTTGCGTGGCAAAATCAGCTTCGGGCGATTTGTAAAAAACCTTCCCTGATGTGACGGTGCCACCGGGCAGACGAATGCGCAACGTATCTCCCAAGCCGATGTGGTCAGATTCGGTCTCAGGAATGGCTGCGCGTACCCAGGTATCGTTGAGATCGACAATGGTCACGATAGGCTGGCCCAAATTCAGCACTTCGCCCTCACGAGCGGCGCGCACGGAAACCGTACCGGTGACCGGGGCGTAAATCTTCGTGTAGCCCAGGCGCACTTCTGCTTGCTTGAGCATATCTTCGGCGTTCGTCAGCTGGGCACGTGTAGAGTCCACAGTGTGTTGGGCTGCATGAGCGGTATGAGTGTTGGCAACGGCGGTGTTGAGGTCGGCTTGTGCGGCACTAACCTGCTGCTGCAATGACTGAACAACGGCTTGCTGGGCGGCCAAATTGGTTTCGGCTTGAACGCGATCCTGGTCGGATGCGACGCCTTCTTTGGCGAGTTCGATGGTGCGGCGGCTGTCGCTCTGGGTGCGCTCCAGGGTTGCTTCCGCTTGGGCCAGTTGGGCGCGAACGGATGCCAAGCGGGCTTGCGCGTTAGCGACGCTGCTAGTCGTACTGCCTTGAGTGGCCTCGAGAGTCGATTGAGTCTCGCCGACTTTATATTTCAAGCTATCAATGGTGGCCGCTGCGGCGCGCTCCTCCGCTTCGAGCTCGGAAGGATCAAGCTCCGCGATTAAGTCACCTTGCTTCACTTGCGTACCTTCATCAACCAGCAGCTTCAACAAGCGGCCTTGGACCTGCGGGCTGACAATTACCTGGTTGGAGTCGACGGTACCGATCAAATCCAGATCACGATTTCTGGGCGTGGAAACAAAGTAATAGGTCAGCGATATGGCAAAAATAACCAGCACCAGAATTAAGAATTTATTGCGTACACTCATGATGCCGCCCCTTTGCAATCTTTACTTCCGCAGTCCGAAGAAAGGTCCCGAGAATCCTTTGGGCGCGCTGCTTCCGGCGGCTTTCTGGGCGAAGGGTTGGGATCCTCGGACAGAATTTGCAGGATCTGGAGAAATTCTTCGTGGATCGTCATGCCTGCTCCTTGTGGCAGAACAGCGCCGCTGAGACAAAGTCCAGTACGGCCGCCCTTCGTTCCGCGATTTTTTCCGGCGATAAGGGGTCGAATCCGGTCACGGTTTTCATGACCGGAGCACTGATGAAATAAAAAACCACGAGCGCCACCATGGAGGGCACAAATTGCAACGGATTGATTGGGCGAAATTGACCGGCGGCAATTCCCTGCTGAATCACCTCACTTAAACGTCGGTAGAGAGGCTGAAAATATTGTTTTGCAATTCGTTTCAGGTGCGGTGAGCCATGGCCCGCGCGCATCATCTCGACCTGCACCAGGTCGCGGTTGAACTTGTGACTGACGATGTAATCAAAATATGCACCTACGTAAGTGAGTACCTTTTCGCGCGGTGGAAGGTCACGCGCTAAGACCTGCAGAAGGTGCTCACCCATTTGGCCGAAGGCATGGTCAAGAGCAGCCCCGTATAAGGTTTCCTTGTCGCGGTAATAGTAGTAGAGCAAAGCTTTGTTGACCTTGGCGGCGTGAGCAATGGCATCGGTGCGGGCGCCGGCGATTCCGCGCTGGGCGAACTCGCGAATGGCGGCTTGCAGGATGGTGGCGCGACTGTGCTCCGGCTGACGCCGGGATCCAAGACGGGATTTAGCAACCGTCGACATATTAATTAACCAGTTAGTTAGATTATAGAACTGCCGGAAGGGATGCACAAGGCGAAAAGGCGAGCAGGAAAACCTCTCGTCGCGAACCAGGTAGGCTTTTGGAGACTATAACTTAGGCCACGCCACCTGCGATCGAGGGTACCAGCAGGACCTCATCTCCATCCTGAAACGCGTAGTTGTTTCCCCCCAGGAAGCGGATGTCTTCCTCGTTGACGTAGATGTTCAAAAAGCGGCGGATTTCGCCTGCTTCATCTCGCAAGTGGGTTTTAAGATCCGGGAACTGCTGATCGAGCGCCGAAAACAACTCGCCCAGATTTGCCGCCGAGCATGTGACGTTTCCCGCTCCTCCGGTAAGGCGGCGCAAGGGGGTCGGAATTTGTACAGTGATAGACATTTAAACCTCCACAGTTTCTGAAATTGTTTGGGGAAGACTTGCTTCCCGCTGCAGAAAAGATTCGAAGTCGGCAAGCCTGGGGCGGATTGGATCTTCGATTTTGTATTGGCCGCTCAGCACGTCCGTCGTCTTCAATCCGTTTCCGGTGATGCAGAGCACGGTAGTTTCCTCGGGCAGAATGCGGTCTTGCTGATAGAGCTTGCGGGCGCAACCGACAGTGACCCCGCCGGCTGTTTCTGTGAATACGCCTTCGGTTTCGGCGAGAAGCTGAATCGATTCGACCACGACGTTGTCGCTCACGTCTTCGGCCCACCCGCCGCTTCCGCGAATGGTCTTAATGGCGTAGTGACCATCGGCAGGATTGCCAATGGCTAGAGATCGGGCCAGGGTGGCCGGTTTTTGCGGCTCGATGTCAGTGCTGCCGAGCTTCACCGCAGTGGAAATCGGAGAACATCCAGTCGCTTGTGCGCCGAAAATCTTGACGGGTTTCGGTTCGACCAGGCCGAAGCGGATGAGTTCATCAAATGCTTTCTTGATCTTGGTGATGAGCGATCCGCCTGCCATCGGGACCACAACGTTGTCAGGCAAGCGCCAGCCAAGTTGTTCGGCAATTTCGAAACCTACCGTCTTCGAACCCTCAGCGTAGTACGGGCGCAGATTGACATTGACGAATCCCCAGCGATGCTCGTCAGCGATTTGCGAGCAGAGGCGATTGACGTGGTCGTAGTTGCCGGCGATGCGGACCAGCTTCGCGCCAAAAACCTGTGTGCCGAGGATTTTGGCGGGTTCGAGGTCGGCGGGGACGAAAATCCAGGCATTAAGTCCATTGCGAGCTGCCTGGGCAGCGACCGCGTTGGCCAGATTCCCCGTGGAGGAGCAGGCTACCGTGTCAAACCCGAAGCTGCGGGCTTGAGAAAGGGCAACAGCAACCACACGATCCTTGAAACTCAAGGTGGGCAGGCAGACAGCATCGTTCTTGATAAACAGATTCGTTGCGCCGAAATGAAGACCCAGCCTTGGCGCCGCAAACAAAGGTGTGAAACCTACAGGAAAGTTCGGCCGGTGTTCCGACGGCAGCGGCAGAAGCTCGGCATAACGCCACATATTCGGTGCTCGGCTGGAGATGCGATCTCTCGAGACTACTGGCCGTAAGGCGTCGTAATCGTAGGAGACTTCCAGGGGAGAAAAACAATCGTCACAGATCGACCGGGGCTGATTTTCCCAAGCTTTGCCGCATTCCCGGCAGCGGAGTTCGTAGTGGGCCATTTTGCTACTCGCTTTCGTTACGCGAATAGCTGAGGACGAGCCGGAAAAGGGGCCAAAAATGCGAAGGCCTCTTTTCCAGGAATAGGAGAAAAAGAGGCTACGGAAGCTGAACGTCTCGCTGTCCGAATCTCATGTTCCCTGTTTCCAGGAGAGAGTTGGCACCTGGCGGTCAGGATAGATGATCCTAATCCGGTTGCCGTGGCGTCACTGGGCTCGTCCCTCAGCCACTCTGCATGAAATCCAAGCCGCCCCGAAGGGTGGCCTTGTCGTAAAGATGGTATCGAGGAAAATCAGCCTCGTCAATAACAATTACTCGACAAGCGGTCCGGAATTGCCGGGCCAAGTGCGCAGTCGGGTTTCTGTTCGGATTTCGTAACAAAAATATTTCTTTGTTCCGATTTCCTTTGGGAGCAGTATAAGGGCTGTCCCCCAAGATGGGGCTGAATGTCGTGCTCACCCCCTCAACGCAGACATTTGGCCCCACGCTTTTTGCAAGCCTGAATCTCACGCAGCCTTTTGGGGTCGCTGAATCGCCTTCTCCTCGGCCTTGATCTCGATGCGTTCATGCTGAATATCCAACCGAAGCCGGGCGTAGATGCTCATGTATTGATTACAGACCCACACCAGAGCGAAGAAGGCGATCAAGTAACCTCGCCAGTCGGGCAACAGAAGTTTGTAGCCAGTGATCAGCAGGAAGAAAAGCGCGACGTAATGGCTGAGGCAGTACTCACAGGTAAAAACATAGAAGAATTTTCGACGCGGAAAGTTGCCGGATTGAGTTTGTTGTTTGCAGTAGTCGCGGGGCTCGCGGAAGACTTCCTCGTGCGTAATGGTCCAGGCAACGCAGGCGGTCGGGATTGCCAATACAAAAAGCCAGACGATCTGGAGCGCCAAAGACACGGAGTTTCGATGCGATGACGCGCTGGAGGGTTTGGCGGAATGCGAAGGATGTTGAGCCGGCCCAATTCGCTTGCGCGAACTGATTTTCTTCAATACTCTCGCGGCGTGGGTTTACGGGCCGGGAGAGCGAATCAATGAAATATTGCCGCTTCGAATTCAATGGTCGCGCTGAGTACGGACTGGTGGAAGCCATAGCTGGGCGAGACGAGATTACACGGCTTCTGTTGAAGCCGCCGGAGGGAGCAGAAGACCTTGAGGATCTGCCGACGAAGGCAATTCCGCGAACGCAACTGGCTGAGGCGAAGCTGCTGGTTCCGGTCCGGCCGACGAAGATTTTATGCGTAGGGCGAAATTATCGAGAGCATGCCGCGGAGCTGGGCAATGAAGTGCCGCAAGAGCCGCTGATTTTCTACAAGCCAAATTCTTCGCTGTTGGCGCACGGGGAAACGATTCGGCGTCCGAAGATTTCTGTGCGTACGGACTATGAAGGCGAATTAGCATTGGTGGTGAGCCGTCGGTGCCACAAGCTCGGGCCTGACGAAGACGTGCGTCCTTACATTCTTGGATACACCGCGCTGAATGACTTCACAGCGCGCGATCTGCAGAAGAAAGATGGCCAGTGGTGGCGAGCGAAAGGTTTCGATACTTTTTGTCCGGTTGGGCCGCTTGTCAGCACGGAAGGTGATCCGTGGGCTGGTGTCGAGGTTGAGACGCGAGTGAACGGGGATGTTCGGCAGCACGGAAATACGAAGGATTTTATTTTCAGTTTGGATGTGATCATGCGTCACATCACGCAGGCCATGACGCTGATGCCGGGAGACGTGATTGCTACCGGCACTCCGGAAGGTGTTGGGCCGGTGGTGAATGGGGATGTGGTGGAGATCCGGGTTGAAGGGGTGGGGATGTTGAGAAATCCAGTTGTGGATGAGTAAGAGGGCGATCGTCGGGTGAGTCACGGCTCTCAAACTGCCGCTTGGGAGAGCGATCAAGCGGCGCACGCTTCGCCTAAAGGCCCGTTCTGTCGATTGCGACAATAGTCTAGGATTACTAGGTGGCTGTTCGCATCCCAACACGCCTTAGACTTATCGCGGTGGCTGTTGGTGCGCTTCTGATGTTGGTAATTCGTACAGGCAACAGTCAAGTTGTCCCGACATCTGAGGTCAAGGCCACGGTCTTCGATGAGAGTGGCGCCGTAGTTCCGAATTGCGAGATTGTGTTCAGAAGTGGGTCCGAGGCAATTGTCTCGCGCACCGGTCCCGACGGGTCGCTCGCGGTGACATTACGGAATGGCAGATACGCTGTGCAGACCAGTAAGGTCGGATTCGTGAAAAGTGATATTCAGTTCTCCGCTCCGATTTCGGACCCACTTCGCATCGTGCTGCAAGTGGATCACACTTCTATGGTCGACGGCGTTGGCAGCCTTAATGAGATCCACACCACAGGTTCTGAACTGCCGAACGTCGTAGAGCCTGAACGGGGTCAACCCGCGGTCGGCCAACCAATAACGAAAAGTCGCTCTTGGCAATGCCTCTACTTATGGAAGTGTTCCAGATCTTAGGTTATTAACCTGGATAGTGTTTCTAATTGCCCCCGAATCGGTGCCTGCTGCGCCAGATATTTGGCACCTGCAGAGCTCTCCATCAATCGGAATACATGGCGATGATCTTCTCGATGGCGCGGCGGCAGACGGCGCAGAATGCGTCATAGCGCGTGAACATGATGCAGTTTTCCTGCGGGCGGTAATAGCCTTTGGGCGCGTAATTCGCCCCTTCGAAAGCGCCGACGCGATCGGAATACTGATCGTGCGCCAGGAGCGAATCTTCCTGTTGCTTTTCCTTTGCGAATAGCGCTTCCATGTCTGACTCGGGGCGGTTCTGTGCGCGCAGATCATGGCGCTGGGTTTGGAACTGGCGCTCCGAAGCTTCGAATTCCTCTTTCTTCCACGGGGTTGGAATCGGAGTGCCGGGAGTGACCAAATCTCGCCATTTGAGATTCGTGGGGTCGAGCAGTGCGGTGACATTTGGCTCCCACGGCTCGATCTTCTTCGTGGGCGGAAGATACGCAACGTCCGAAGTGAAATATTCGTCCGCGAGGCCCGCGATGTGGTGGCCGAACTCGTGAACAAAAACGTAGGGTGACCATTGATTGTCGACGGCAACAGTTGCGTAGAGATTGAAAATTCCACCGCCACCGTAGGTTCGATCGTTGACTAAGATTTCGATGAACTCGTAAGGAGCATACGAAGCATAGTCGCGCAGTGCGCGATTTTCGGTAGTGAGAATGTATCTTTCGGTATCGAATGTATCGTACGTTGTACCCAACGGATTTCGGCGGTGAATGCCAGTAGACGGCCGGGAGATGCCGGACTCGGGCGCAGCCGGACACACTCCCCAAACGTTGAATTGCTGGCGATGCTCGCGAAATGGCGAGCGGCTGAACAGAATGTCGGTGAAACGACGGGCATCTTTTTCGAATTTGGCACGCTCGGCCGCAGTGTAGCCGTCTCCCATGATCAGCAGATCTACTTTGGTGGGAGGGTCGCCGTTTTTTTGTATCGCGAGAAGCGGGCCAGGGGATGGCGGAAGTGAATTGTCGATGAACTTGTTTTTGGGATCAATGGTGGTGGTCCACACATCGTGAAATTCGCCCTGCTCCCGCTCCTTAAGAATGATTTTTACCGGTTGGTCGGGCGCGGGAAAGCGCAGAGATTCTGAAAATGTACGGCTGGCATTTTTAGCTTCGTCGGTGGTAACCCACTCGCTGAAGATCGAACTGAATCCGCGCGAATAGAGAACACGATTGTCGGACTGATCGCGAACCTCGAAAAAATAGGCACCCATGTTGGTGTCGTCGATGGATTTTGCGAGATCGCCGGGCCATGGGAGCGGCTCAGTAACGATACGATCAACGGCGAAGGTTTGCTGGTGGTCGTTGCCGGTGTGGTAATAATCGAGGCGCATGGTTTGCGGTGCGGCCAGTGCTGTCGAACAAGCAAGCAGTATGGCAATTAAAACGACGCGGATGTTCATGGTCGAAATTTTAGGAGAATTGCCCCACAAATAACAGCCGAGACTGAGCGAGCAGTAAGAGCGCTTTGCTATGCTTGGCTGTGCTCGAGATTCACCACCGCGCCTGGCTGCTGATGTTGCTCTCGGCCGGGCTGCAGATTCTGATCTTTCCGCTGCCGAACCTTTACATTATTTGCTGGGTGGCGGTAACGCCACTACTAATCGCCTTATTGCGCACTCGGCAACCTGACACACTGCAGTTGCGGGCAGGGGTCAAGCTGCTTCCCGCGAAACCTCTGCAAGGATTTTTGCTTGCCTATTGCTGCGGCATTCTCTGGTATGGCGGCACGTGTTATTGGATTTACGGCACGATGCGGCAGTATGGTGGCGTCAATGCTCCCGCTGCTGTGGGCATCCTGATTCTTTTTTGTCTATACCTGGGGCTCTATCACGGGCTCTTCGGGCTGCTTGTGAGTTTGCTGGCCGATGGCAGTCCGTTCAGCAGGAGAGCGTTGGTGTTAGCGCCGGTGGCCTGGGTGGCGGTCGAACTCGCGCGCACGCGCATTAGTGGATTTCCGTGGGATCTGCTCGGCATCGCACAAGTCGACAATATTCCGCTTGCGCGGATCGCAGCCGCAGCGGGAGTTTATGGGCTGTCATTCGAGATCATGATTGTCAGCACTGCCTGGGCGGCGGTGTTCCTCGTGTATCGCAACAAAAAACAACCGCTGCTGATTGCCGCAATCGCGGCCACCGTGATTCTTCAAGCGGGTGAGCTAGTGCCTGCGCCCGCGCTGAATGCCGACAAAACTGCGGTCCTGGTGCAAGCGAATGTTCCGATTCTCGAAGGAGCCGACTGGACGAGAGATTACTACCAAACGACTCTAAGAGACCTGAGTACGCTGAGTGTGAAGCCGGGGCCATCTTCACATCCGGATCTGATTGTGTGGCCGGAATCACCAGCTCCGTTTTTCACGAGTGATCCGCTCTTCAGAAACACCTTAAGCAGCGTTGCGCGGGAAGCAAATACGTGGGTGTTGGTGGGAGGCATAGGAGTTACGAATGCCAGCGAAAATCCGCAGCGGCCCACAACCATTTTCAATTCCGCACAGCTGGTTAGTCCCAACGGTGAGTGGGTTGCAAGATACGACAAAGCGCATCTCGTGCCATTTGGCGAATACGTTCCGTTCAAAAGGCTGTTCGCGTTTGCCGGAGGATTAACCAAAGAAGTAGGGGATTTCAGCGGGGGAACTTCTCGGCGGCCGCTTGAAGCAGACGACACAAGGCTCGGCGTATTTATTTGCTATGAATCGATATTTCCCGATGAAGTTCGGCAGTTTGCGGAGCGGGGCGCGCAGGTATTGGTGAATATCTCCAATGACGGCTGGTATGGCGACAGTGGAGCGTATGCCCAGCATTTGAAACAAGCCCGAATGCGAGCAGTGGAGAATGCGCGCTGGCTGCTGCGGGACACGAATACTGGAGTGACGGCTTCGATTGATCCGTATGGGCGCGTGACAGCAACGGTACCGCGAAAAGTTCGTACCTCGCTAGACGCACCGTATGCTCTGGTCAGCGAAACCAGTTTCTACACACGGCACGGCGACTGGTTCGCATATCTGTGTGCGATAATTTGTGTAGCAGCGTTGATTCTGCGCTTTGCAATCCCGAATAAAGTAGAGCGATGACGATGGTTGAAGAACTGGAACAAGAATACGGAGTCTTGAAAGACAAGGTCCGAGAACTTCGGGAGTATCTTTGACGGCGACAAACTGCGCCAGCAATTAGCCGAGCTCGAAAAGCAAACTGCCGATCCGAACTTCTGGTCAAATCCCCACAAATCTCAGCAAGTGATGCGCGAGAAGAAGCGCGCGGAAGACATGTTGTCGACCGAGGCGGACCTGATCCGGCGCACGAATGATATTGCGGCATACTTCGAACTGGCGCACGAAGGTGAGGCAGTCGACACCGATTTGCGCCGCGAGATTGATTCGCTGCGGCAGAAGGTTGACCACCTCGAAACCGAAACGATGCTATCCGGTGACAACGATGCGCGGAATGCCATCGTGACGATTCATCCCGGAGCTGGAGGTACAGAGTCGCAGGATTGGGCTGACATGCTGCTGCGCATGTATCTGCGATGGGCGGAGCGGCAAGGATTTCAAACGGTTTTGTATGACTATCAGCCAGGCGAGGAGGCTGGGCTGAAGTCCGCGACATTTGCTGTGAACGGCGAATATGCATTCGGACTTCTGACCAGCGAAATTGGCGTGCACCGCTTGGTGCGAATCTCGCCGTTCGATCAGGCGAAGCGGCGGCATACGTCGTTTGCCAGTGTGTTCGTGTCGCCGGAAATCGACGACAGCATCGAAGTCGTAATCAAGCCAGAGGAGATTCGCGTTGACACTTATCGATCGAGCGGTAAGGGAGGCCAGCACGTGAATACTACGGACTCAGCCGTTCGAATAACACATATTCCGACCGGAATTGTTGCCAGTTGCCAGAACGAGCGCTCGCAACACAAGAACCGGGACCGCGCCATGAGCATGTTGCGATCGAAGCTCTATGAACATGAGATGGAAAAGAAACGAGAGGCGACGAAGAAGATCGAGGATTCGAAGCTCGACATCGATTTCGGATCGCAGATTCGATCGTACGTGCTCCAGCCTTACCGGCTGATCAAAGATCATCGAACCAAGGTCGAGGTGGGAGACGTGGATCGCGTACTGGACGGGGCTCTGGAGCCGTTTATACGGGGCTATCTGCAAATGCGGAGGGCGGAGAAATGAGGGTAAGGCCGCTGTTTTCCGCGCTTATCGGTTGTCGGGTTCAGACCAAAGTAGCAGAATAAGCTAATCACCCACAGGTGGCTCTTACACTCCCACTGGTGTTCCAGTTTCGACGGGGAGCTTGGCTTCGAGCCAGGCATCGAATCCCCCGACCACATTCGTGACATTGCTGAAGCCGGCACGCTGCAGCAGGCTACAGGCAATCATGCTGCGATAGCCACCCTTGCAGTGCACAGCGATGGGAGTCGTGTGATCGATCTCCGGTGCTGAAACTTTGAAATTGTCGAGCGGCCACCAGGTAGCGCCTTCGATGTGTCCCGCCTGCCACTCGGGTTCACGGCGGACGTCGAGTACGGCGGTCTTATGCGTTTGCAGAAGATCGGCTAAACCGTCCGGTGTGATCTGGGAAAGCTGGGCAATCGGCAACTCTGCCTTTTTCCAAGCATCAATTCCGCCATCCAGATAACCGCGCACATCTTCAATCCCGACTCGAGCGAGTCTCATGTGAGCCTCGGCAACCTGCTCGGGGGATTCGGCGATTAACAGGGGACGGGATGACAGGCCCAACAATGTGCCTGCCCAGGAAGCAAATTGCCCGGAAAGTGCAATGTTGATGGAGCCAGGTACGTGCGCGACGGCAAATTCGTTGCCGGAACGAACGTCCAGGACTGGGACTCCCTCATTCATCAAGTTCATAACCGCCGGTGCCGAGAGCGGTTGCAAAGGCGGTAAATCGGAAAGCGCGGCGGCGCCGGACCGATTTATTTCGGCATCCTGAAGGAAGTAATCCGGGCGCGCCGGCAAATTTGAAGTGAGCTGACGGATGAATTCTTCCCGGCTTTTAATCTGTAAAGCATAGTTCGTGAGACGCTCGGTACCAATGGTGGAGGAGCGCTCCGCGCGCATGTTGCGCCCACAAAGTGAACCTGCGCCATGAGCCGGATAGACCAGAACGTGGTCGGGTAGACTGAGCAACTTGTGATGCAAGCTGTCGTACAGCAGGCCGGCAAGCTCCGCAGGAGTGTGACTTTTTGAAAGATCCGGGCGTCCCACATCGCCAATAAAAAGCGTGTCTCCGGTGAGGACGGCCGCAGGTTCTGGAGATCTTTCCTCGTCGGTGATGAGGAGACAGATGCTTTCTGGAGTATGTCCCGGCGTTTCAAGAACTCGGATGAGAAGTTTGCCGACGCGCAGTTCGAATCCGTCGGAAACCTGTATGTGTGGGAATTTGGCTCCAGCTTTTGAGCTGACATAAATTTGCGCACCGGTGCGGGATGCCAATTCAATATGTCCGGAAACAAAATCTGCATGCAGATGAGTTTCAAAGATGTGGCGGATTCTTATCCCATGTTCCTCGGCTGCTTTTACGTACAGAGCCACGTCGCGTTGCGGGTCAACGACGATTGCTTCACCGTTGGAGGCAAGCAGGTAAGAAGCATGCGCCAGACATCCGAGATAGAACTGTTCGAAGTACATATTCCTCCTACAGGAAATGCTGTAGTCCCGCGCACGGCAGTGCCCCTGAAATGATACTTAAGTTCCGGTGAGGTGATTAGCAAAAAATTTACGAGATTACGATTTATGGATCATTTTTTGCGCTAGAATCCCAAATACGCAAGCCAGATCGGAGCCATCCGAGTTTGCGTAATCCTGATCCCCCCAGGAGGCGGTAGATGTACCGGACTGTCGCTTTTGGTGCCTCCAGTTCCAGTCTGGATCCGGAGTCCACGATTCGCGGTTTGACCCAGGATTTGTGCACTGCGTTTAACACCGGAAACTACGACCATGCAGCGGCACTCTTTCGACCCGATGCGGAGTTCATGCCTCCTCATCGAGAATCTTGTCAGGGTACGAAAGCGATTGAGCGGATATTTAAGGAATGGGCTGACCAGGGATATGAAGACCTACGTTTCGAGACCATAAGCGTGGACTCGTCCGGAGATATGGCCGTTGAAACTGGACGTTACAGCCTGACAATGCGTCGAGGAGCAAATGCCATCGCGGACGCCGGCAGATATCTACGCAGTTGGCGGCGTTTGGGTGCATGGCTGATCACCGCAGATTGCTGGAGCAGTAATATTCCGCTTGGGGACGAAGTTCGCGTCGGACAAGGGAAAGTCGCTTAGCTCACTTTCAGCGTGGGCCTTGGTTCTATCTTCAGGTCACGATTGATGACCAATTCTCATCTTTTCAGTTTCGTTCGACGGTTTGTCAAGAGATGAGCTGATGTCCGGCTCGTTGCAGAGCGTCGAGCGCCCGCTCCGTGTCTACATCTTTCACCAGGACGTAATCGGTATCGTATGTAGAAATGGTGAAGATGGGAATCTCTGCCTCAGCAAGCGGGGTAATAAAAGAATGCAAAACGCCGACTAGCGAGAATGAAAATGGGCCCTCAAGCTTGAAGCATGTCCATTGAGTTTTTTCTTGGAGCTTTTCGGGGACAATTTCCAGTAGACACACGATTGATAGTTCGTCTTCGGTATGGGTTATCGAGACGAAGCGGTCGCCTAGGATTATCCATGGAGGGATGGAGGAATTGGGTGGAAGGCGGCAAACTGCAAATTTGCCGTTGAGGCGGCGAAATCTCAGGTTGTGTGCTACCAAGGCTCACCCAGAACAACCATTATGTCGCAAAAAGCACGACAATTCGCGCGGCTCACCCAGATCCCTCGCGGCGCAAAACAGGCGTGCTCGGGATGACAATCAACCTGCACCACTAGCAGGATTAGTGCTTCCGAAATATTTCGAAGGTGAGATTGAACAGCTGCACCAGCGTGATTCCAATGGCGGCATACACGGCGATCTCCAGCCGGCGGCTGGAATTCTGGCTACTTTTGACAATGTCTCGGATATCCGAAGTGGTTTGATAGAGAGTGTCGGCCAGTTGCTCAAAGTGCTCCGTGGAGGCACGCAAACGCTCGAGCACGCGAGATGTCGCGGAGAGCGCGGACGCCATTTGCTCGCCATTTCTAATGTCCAGTTCGGTTTTGCAGGCCATCCACCAGTTGCTACCCGGCGGACTGTCATACATTCTTTGGCGAATTTCTTCGTAGGAGCGACCACGCAGTAGCTGCACCAGAGCCTGAACAGTATCCGGCTCCTTGATTTCATCTGCGACCGTGGACATAACGTCCAATGTAGCAAGCAGGGCGAAGAGTTTTCAGATACCTAAGGTGCAATGGAAAATGTCGATTTTTGGCCGAAATCGGCTCGGCGTAAGTAATTCCGAATATAGGGATACAATCGCCAAGCTATGGATTCGCAGCGTATTAACGAGTTGCTGCAGCCTTTTTTCACAGATGATGCATCTTCGGGCCTGCTATCCGAACAGCGTTCAAGAACCGAACCAGCGGCGCTCCGAAGAGAGCAATTGCAACAACTGTCGAGCTACCTGGATCTCCTGCTCCGCTGGAATTCACGCGTAAATTTGACAGCTGTTCGTCAGCCCGAAGAAATTGTGACCCGCCATTTCGGCGAGTCTCTGTTTGCAGCGCGGCGCCTGTTTGCCTCAGGGGCTCAAACGAACACTGCGCAGCGAGTAATTGACTTTGGTTCCGGAGCAGGATTTCCAGGGTTGCCAATCAAGATCTGGGTTCCGGAGATTGAACTGATTTTGATCGAATCGAACCAAAAGAAGACGACATTTCTGCGAGAGGTGATTCGCACATTGAACTTGCGAAGCACCGCGGTTTTTGGCGGTCGAGCAGAGGATTTTGATAGCCGAGCGGCGACAGTCACGCTGAGAGCGGTGGAGCGGTTCGAAGAGTCGGTCCGCGTTGCCGAGCGCTTGGCTGTCTCCGGTGGCAGGCTTGCGCTGTTGATTGGTGAGTCGCAAATCAAGAGTGCTAGAGAAGTGGTAGCTGGGTTCAAGTGGATGGATCCGATTCGAATTCCGGAATCGTTGAATCGCGTGCTGCTGGTCGGAACTGCCGAGCCGTAACTGTGAGGGAATCAAGTTGAGTAAGTATCAAGTTTGTAAACGGTGGGAAGGAAAGTGCAAAATTGCAGGGGAGGCTCAGAAAATTTTTGGCTATCTGAGGCGCGCGAAAGGCTCGAAGTGGAGTGAATCGCAAGATGAAGCGACATACGATGTCCGCTGAGATCTCGATGGTGCGTGCGATCTGCTTTGTGAAGTTTCGAGGCGTGTTGTTGATGTTCCACGTGGAACGTTTCGGCGAGAAGAGCTCTGCATGTTCCACGTGGAACAAAGCTGTGGAAAGACACGATGAAAACTTCGCCAACTTCCTAATTGCAAGCGTGTGTCCTAACTAGTCAGCTGCACCGAATTCCGTCATTGCAATGCACAGAGATTCGCACTAAGCTGCGAACATCTCGGCGTTCTCCTAAAATTGAATGGGACGCATTCTCGCTGTAGCCAACCAAAAGGGTGGCGTAGGCAAGACTACGACTGCCATTAATCTGGCCTCCTCGATTGCGGCGGCGGAATTGAACACGCTGCTCGTCGATTGTGATCCGCAATCAAATACCAGCAGCGGGCTCGGATTGGTCAAAGACCCCGAGCGATTGTCCACGTATCACGTGTTAATGGGCCTGGCGTCTGCCGAGCAGGCGCTGCAAAAAACAGAACTGGATCAACTGTGGCTGCTCCCGGCGCACAAAAACCTGATTGGCGCAAATATCGAACTGGTGGATGGCGAGCGGCGGGAATTTCGCTTGCGGGACGCCCTCGCACCATTGCGGGATCGTTTTCGTTACATCGTTCTGGATTGTCCTCCGGCGCTCGATCTGCTCACTTTAAACGCGCTGGTAGCAGCTGATGCCGTCTTG